>Ga0233422_10000892_pt1 | contig 14060 bp, 8 predicted proteins | sample Watercolumn_Mata_2_FD_182724 | JGI IMG/M metagenome (GOLD analysis project Ga0233422, IMG submission 182724) | Freshwater microbial communities from Lake Matano, South Sulawesi, Indonesia - Watercolumn_Matano_2014_110_MG | ecosystem: Environmental > Aquatic > Freshwater > Lake | place...
CGGTAAGGATGGTCAATAATCTGCCGACTCCATAGTCTCTTGGCTCGTCATAAATATATTCCACATAAGATTCATCAGAGTAATCTATTCTCGCCACTCTGTTCATTGCGTCGTATTCGTATGTGATGAGGTTGTTGTTGCTGTCCAGCTTGGTTTGCACATTGCTGTTGTCGTCGTAGGTGAAGGCGGTTAAGCCAATATTCGGATTCTCAATAGTTTTCACTCTTTTTAATCTATCATATTCATAATCGGTCATTTGCGAATTTGCATTGGTGACTTTTTTCAGGTTGCTCAGGAAGTCATATTCATAAACTGTTTTGTTGTTGCTTGCGTCAAAGACCTGGACTGTCTCTCCGAGAGTGTTTAGCTGTTTTATCTGTTGTCTGCCTTCCTCATCGACGCTCTTCAAGGTTACATAGCAATTCTCTGCTAAACTGCAGTCATTCAATTCCAAATCCTTTGCTTCGTAGAATGCCTGGCTGTAAACATCAGGTTCTGCGCTGACAGGATATCCTTTGTCAAGTCTTTTCAACGGATCTGCCTTGTAGGTTATCTTGGAGCTTAAAACATCGCCGCTTAGAGGAGTATAACTGCTTGCTCTGCTGCCCGTGTCTTTGTATGGTTTGCTCTTCTCGCTCAAAAATCCGGCTGCGTTATAGACAAGATTGGTCTTTATCTCGCTTGTCGGAGATTCGGTTATGCCTGTCTGCAGCTCTCTTCCCATGCCGTCGATATATGTTGTTGTGATAAAGACCTTGCCTGGTTCCAGCTCTTGATAAGTCCGCACATAATTAGGATTCTCCTCATCAAAGCTTTCTCCTGCAAGATAATACTCGTAATTGATGCGCGGCTCTGTTTCTCCAGGGTTTTTCACGCTTTCCAATCTGTTGAACTCGTCATAATCATAATGGGCTGTCTGGTGGTTCGCTTCTGTCAGATTTATTACATTACCTGCCTTGTCGTAACCAGCTTCCCAGGCAGGATCTTGTTCACTTCCTATTTCTGAGTTCCAGCCTTTTACAGCGTGAAGACCTAGTTCGTCGTATCTTATATACGAAGGGTTGCCTTTGAAGTCTTCTGCTTCCAAAATATTTCCGTACTCGTCATAATAGTTTATCTTTGAGATGATCCAGTCTTCTGGGATGAATGACGTATCTTCTACACACGGGTCGCTGCTGTAGCCGTTCCCGTCTCCGTCGACGAAATATAGCTGTTTTTCTGGATAGATTGCTTCTTGTCCGTAAACGCCAAAGTTATTATAACAGACGTATTCTTCGTAATACCAGTTTCCCATGCTCCAATAACTATCGCCATCTGTAATCAAGGTGCCTGCTCTTTGGCTTAGCATGTTTTTTTCAAGCATGATGTCTCTTACAGAATTCCAAGGTATTTGGCCTGCAGCATACAAGTTCCAAGTCACGCGTTTGGTTCCGTCATTGTTGTATTCTACAGTGTTTTGCACAAGGCCGTTCTGGAACCAGAGAGGATCTCCGTAATTATATTCTGTTTTCTTGATCACGCCGTCTTGCGTAACGTTTTGCTGCTTCAATTGGGTCCAGCCCCGAGTGTCTTCCAGACTACCGTCTTCTATTTGATCATAAGCATTTTCTGTTTTTTTGACGATCTGGCCTGTCGAGTCATAGCTTATCTCGCTCTTGGCGTATCCTCTGAAATAATCCTTGCTCGCGTATAATTTACTGGGGCATTCTCCGCATGGCAAGTCGCTGTAGCTATAACCTAAGCACCATACTCTGTCCCAGTCGCAGTCATCTGGCTGCCACAGTGCTGTGCTGCGCCAGGTGTCCGGAACATCTTTTGCTGTGATGAAGTTGGTCTCGACTTTGCCGTATTCTCCATTATTCAGCTTCTTAGTCACTTTGTTGTATCCAATATATTTTCCGACATAATCTGATTCGATGTAAGATGCTGTTTGCGCAGCATAAGGCACAGAAACAGCAACTCCAGTGCTCACTCCCGTCCCATCTCCATTTGTGTCGTAATAATAATGTGTTGTTATAGGTTCTGTGTTTATTCCGTCGTAGACTTTTATGTTCTTGACTCTTGTGCCTCCGCCGTATTGGTCTTGGGTGAAGTGCTCTGCGTTTTGTATGTCTCTAAAAGTGTCTTGTTCATATTCTGTGCTGATTTCTCCTCCTGTCGGCATTTCAATCTTTTTCAAAGACCACATCCACGGTATTGATTGAGCTTGATTTATGGTGCCGAATAAGGTGGTTCTTGGGTTGTAGTATCCCCACCAGTCATAGTTGAAACGTCCTGGCGAGGTTACATCATTGTAATACTCGAACTTGTAGCTAGGAAGCTCCCCCCCGTCTTGTCCTATGGTTTTAACTTCTTTTAGAGTCAACTTTTTTCCAGACAAGCTGTAATCATAAACAAATTTCGTCTCTTTTATTGGCGCAGCGTTTAATGGCCCCGCGGCGTATTCTGTCAATGCAGAGTCCCAGTAAGTTGAACCATCATTGCCGACGTATAAATCAAACTCGTCCTCCTTCTCTCCGTTTACTTCCGGAAGATAGATGGCCAAGTCTTGGTAATTGTTCGGGTAGTCATCGGTGTATGTTATGGTTATGGTTCCTTCGTTGAGGTATATGTCTTCGCCTTGCTGGTACGCTATAAAATGAAGTTTTAATTTGAGGGGATTGGTTGAGAAATATCTATCGCTCCATACAGGTGGATTCATGTGACTAAAAAGATAGCCATATTCGAACTCATTGTATCCTCTAAACCACACATCAAAGTCTACGGCAGTTCCACCGCTATAAGTTTCTACTGCATTCGAGACATCTTCAACCCACAGATTACTGCCCTGCGTCTGTTCAAGAGTTTCTTTTGAATAAAGCTTTATCGAATCCAGCTTTTTCTGTGTTTTGCCGTTTTTGTCTATAAACTCTGTGTATACCCTGTTGCTGGTGCTGAAAACAGCTTTATAACCAGGCGTCTCTATCGATTTCAAGTATTTCTTTTGATAATTATCAATCCATCTGTGAGAATAGACGTATTTTCCGTCTGCCCTTATGTGGTCGAACGTGAATTGTCGTGGCCTTACATCAGGGCCGCTTTGACAGGCGTAAAAATTAGTGTCCCCTAGATTAGGGTGTGGATATATGCCGCAATCATAATTGTAACTGTGTTCTGGTATTTCATAGCTGTAGCTTTCTGTCGTGTATTCAAATTTTATCCAGTTGCCGTAATCCTCATCGTCCGCTTCTCCGTTTTGGTTGGCGTCGTAATAATCAGGGCTTAAAATCTTGGCTATGAGGAACTTGGTTTCTGAATTGCCGGGCAGCTCTCCTTCTAAAGAGTATGGTCCTTTCAATTCGCAATCTGTTCCATCTGAGTCGCAATACCAGAAAGCGCTGTGCACGTTCTGTATGCGTTCGTATTCTTCAAAGATGTATCTTGTGCCATCTCTGGATATGATCTCTTTTTCGCCAGAAGATGTCTCAAAGTCTAAATTGAATTTTAGGCCGACACCGTCCCTTTCTAAGTAGTAAGGATCATCTCCCACGATCTTTCCGAGCACGCTTCCCAAAGAGGCGTATCGGTTGTAGTCGTATTCAGGAGGGTTGAATTCGTCAGGAATCCCGAAAGCATAAGGAATGATTGATTGCGTGATTTGATCTGCTGACAAGCTCCATCCCAAACCGACCCAATCGCTTTCCTGCTCCAAGGTGATGCCTGATTTATAGGATACTGAGATAGGATAATCCAGTCCGCCTCTGCCAGGAACTGTGAGCAATGGCAAGGAATACAAGAAATCTCCCGTGTAAAGGTTGGTGCTGTCTCCTTTGTAATCCGGCAGAGAAGATGCTGCAGGAGCATTCGGTGCTGTAAGAGGTCCGCCGCCGGCGTCTGCGCAAATGATGCTTGCAGAGAGAGTCATAAATAAGAAAACAATTATTCCAGTTATTAAGGTTTTATTGGTTTTCATATTGTTTTCTGACCTCTTCTGCCTTTTTATACAATGAAACCGCCTCTGCTTGGTTGTGTCTTTCTTGAGGCAGGAACGGGGTGTCTGGGTCATACAGCTTTCCAAGAATGACATAATAATCTGCCAATTCTTCTGGCTCGTTTTGGTGCACTTCGATAGCTCTGCGTGCCATCCTCTCCGCGACATCCCACCTTTTTAGGATCATGTCCCATTCTATCATGTTTCTGAAAGTCTCTTCTGAAGTTTGGTCTAAGAGCCTCATCATAATGGCACTTTTTTCATCCCCCATAGCCATATAAGTCTTTGCAGCTTTTTTGTATTCACCATTAGAAGAATATGTTCTTGCAAGCCCTTCAAAAGAGTCTTTTAGTATATCCGGAGTTGCAGTATACATCTCTTGAGCCGTGGCGTAATCGTCTATGCTCAAGTAAAGAAGGGCAGAAGCCTTTCTTGCACGCTCCCTGTAGTCTTGCGGCATTTGCTCGCTTTCAGACAAGCGTCTTTTCATGCCTGCCAAGGCAGAGGCATCTCTTTTGAATACGGCAGACTCTATTTGGCTTTGGAGTCGCGGGTTTTGATCATAGAGGATTAACGCGTCTTCTAATGTGCCCATAGCGTCGCTGTAATCACCGCTCTTTATCTGAAGCTCTGCTTTCTGGCTCAAAGCGTAGTATTGATTTATGAAGCTGTCTTGCTGTACAGCAGCAGGGTTTTGTTCGTTCACTTCGTCTTCAAGTTTTGATCCTGAAGCTTGTGCAGAAGCGCAGCTCGTATTGAGCAATAGAGCTAAGCCTTCTAAGGTGGCAAAGCCAGCGTAAAGTCCTCTTCTTATTTTTTGTTTGTTGATTTTCATGATTTTCACTTCTTATTTTTTTGTTTTTTTATCACCAATAACACCTAAGACATACTCCATAAGACCATTCCATCTCATTAATCTGTTCTCGTGTTGGATTATCAGGCCAATAATATGGTGAATCAGGGTTTTGGTGCCCATTTATAATTTCAACACCAATCCAACTACCTTTTGACGGCACATCAGTTCTTCTCCCTGTCAGGAGCCACTCTACCGCCCAGCTTTCCAATATGTATTCGACAACTTTTCTGCTTAAGCCATGGCCGGATGGGCCATTTGCATCTGTAATGTCAGAATTTCTGTCGAAAAAAGAGGTTGCTTTTGATAATACTTCGTTTCCTATAATTTCCGTGTTGGTCATTGAACCAGGATATCCTGGACCAGACGATATTGCAAGGACTCTATCTCCATATCCTGCCAAGTATTCTGCTATCAACCTTCCTCCGCTGTATGCCATAAACGCGCGATACTTGTCTCTATCAAATCCTACTACATTGTCTAAGAGCCAATCCTCTCGTAGGCCAGTATATAGGCCGCCGAACTGGAGAAGATTGTCTACAATTGAGTTTCTTCCTCCCCTATCGCCGCCCACATATGCTGCGAAGATATCAACTTGAACAGGGATTCCTAATTCTCTGCCTTTCTGTTCAATTCCTTCCGCCAGGGCTTCTGCAGCATCATATTCTTCTGCACTCGGTCTTTCACCGCTTCCAAAGCCAAGGAAGAACGCAATATACATTGTGTCGTCTTCTTGCAAGCCAAAATGCTCTCGAATGTAAGAGTTTAAGCTATCATATAATTTGTCTTCAAATGTGGGGCGAACTTCTGTCATGCCTGTCGGGTCTATCAAGCCAAAAGGATTGTTGGCAGCATACGAATAGGGGCTTTGCTCTGCTTTAAATTTAGGGTCAACCTGTATGAACCTCCCCAATTCAGAATCATAATATCTCGCTCCGAAATTCGACAGTTCTGTCTCATAATCATACTCTTTCGCTCCAAACTTGAAGCTGTTATTTTCGCCTTGGCTTCTCAGTTGTTTTCCGAACGGATAATAATCTTGTTTCCACACCGTTTGCCCTGCTTCATCAGTTATCATTCGTGTGTTGCCTAAATGATCGTAGTGGTAATAGAACTCTTCATCTGTCTCTTTGTCTATCTTGATGAGCCTTTCATTCCCCGCGTAGACATAAGTGTATTCTCCAGGCTCTTGCGTGTCATCGACTTCTTCTATCTTGAAGATGCCGTTCTCGTAGCTTAATCTCATCCGGGAGTTGACGTTTATCCAATAGCCATAACCTTCTTTCAATGAGTGGAGGTTGCTCACGAACGGCGGCACGTTGGGATTGTAGTATTTCCATGGTTGTTCTAGCCTTGGTTCGTATTCGAATATTGCAATCAATCTCGGTTCTATGTTTTCTGTTGCCAGTACAACGTCATTGTTGGTCAATGACGGGAATCCTATCAAGTTCCAGCCTTTGTCCAGCTCTATCGTGGTGGATTCTATCGCTTGGCCTGTGACTGTCAAAGTGGCATCTTCTCTCATCTTGATGTAGATGCCCGTGGTCTCGTCCAGATATCTGAGAGTGTTCGCTCCCGGAGGCCACCCAGGTATGTAAACCTTCCATTCCAACCCTTGCGGTGTGTAGACCAGTGCTTCAACAACATCGTATTGTCCTTGTATTGAAGACAGAACGTTTGCTATGCTTTGGTTCTCTGGTTTGACTGCTAAAGAGATGAGATTCCAACCTTCGACTAGCTCTATGGTTTGGACCTGTGTTGCTCCAAGCCTAGGTATTGCAGCCGGCACGTTGGCTTCTTCGTTCAAGATAAGTTCAGGCATGCCTTCTCCTATAGGAGGTCGCGGAATGGTTTTTTCAACAGTTATCTTCAATTCTGCTTCATCGCTTAACTCTGCATCACTGACTTTCAGGACATCGCTGTCTGCACCGTACCAATAATTGTCTATCGAGAATGTCGCAACATTATCTGCAAGTTCTATCGCGACCTTCTCTTGTCCGGAGATGTCAAGTTTTAATTCTTCTAATGGATTGTCTATGTCTGTGATGTATTCGTTAAGATTCAAAGTGAAAGGTTCATTTTTTGATAAAGTGATCTCAGGCAATTCTTGGATTTCAGGAGCATCATTAATATTTTTTACAGTGATGGTGAAACTCTGTCTGTCCCTGTTGCCTTTGCTATCCTGAGCTTCTACAACAACTTCGTGCTGGTTCTGCCCTGGCAGCGCATCATCATTCATTGGTGTCCAGGTTATCAGGCCGGTATTTTCATCTATGCTCATCTTTTCAGGCGCAGCCAATAATCTGAATGTTATTTTGAGGGGTTCTGCTGCAGGAACATTTTCTTCTATATCTGCCATAACTCTCTCTCTGACTGGCGCGTTATTCGGAGAATAAACTTCCACGTCGTATTGATAGGTCTCATCTTCTACTGCTTCAGTTATTGGTTTAGATATAATCTTGAATTTCTCAATAGAAAGCACCAATCCGCTGCCAACTAAGAGAATCGTTACAAGTATGGTTATCCACATTATTTTTTTCATTTGTACAATGCCTTTATAGCTCCCCAGGTTGTTTCTGTGGGTTCTTCAAATTCAGGGATGCCTACCTCAGTCATTTTCTCTAAATCTCGATTATCTATTTCGCCTGCACGGTAAATCAATGGTTGTCCATCGACAGCTCTCAAAGGGCATGGCCTGCCGGTTGTTGTGCCTGCACGGATTTCATTGCCCGTCTGCAAATCAGATAAAATTACGCCATAGAACGGGTTAGAAGGGTTTTGAGGGTCGTATAGCGTGGTGTCTCTTCCGACTTCTTCTGCCTCATAGTAAAAGGCAACCACCTCGCCAGGAGATGTGTTGTTGACATGCCCCCATAAGACCCAAGTGTTAGGGCTTCTTTTTGCCAGAATGCTTTGGACCTCTTCTTGAATCGTTCTTGTCTCTAAACCTGCAGAAATTGGACTCGCAAAAGCCGCGATTGCTCCGACAACGACTAATACTATTCCGGTTAGTGATCTGCTCATAACGCCATCCCCCCTCGCCTCTCTTTTTTGGCGTTAATAGACGTCGCTTGTCACAACCATTTTCTCCCAACGAAGCTTTTCACTAAGTAGTTATTAATTAATGGTTAATATTGAGGAAGGTAATGGGAGCACCATATATAAATCTTTCGAAAATTATCGTCTAAAGGCATATTTGTGTTTAGAAGCCCAGATAACTTTATTGAGTAATATTGCATTCCTAAAATATGAGTGCATCAAAACTCAAGAGCCGGGAATAGATACAGTTGATTCTGAGGTTTCCTCAACGGATACAGGAGAAGTGAAAGGATCCATCTCCCGATAATGAGTGAGTTCTATGTCAAGGCAAGAAAGGGCATAATGGACATCGTGATGATACGTGTTCGCTGCCATTGCAAAACCGGCCGCTCTCGCCATTAAGAGGTCAAGATTTGCGTGGAACTGTCGGGACAAGGCGTCGATTTCCAGATTTCCTTTTTCAGCTATTTCCGCAAGGTACGTCTTCCATTCTTTTAGCCCTATCTGCCTCATCCCGTCAACATATTCAGCATATCTCTTTGAAGGAGTGAAATCTTCAGCATCTCTTTTTGTTAATGTAATCTTTTCGTCTTCGCGCCCGTTCTTTATCACTATATATCCCGCATCTAGAGGGCTTTCGAATCTCCGTATTTCTCGCCTCTCAGAGGATCTGACCCATAAACTTCCTTGCGGATGCATATAATACCTTAATTCCGTCCCTTTTTTCGCATCTATCGGCAGCATCAGCAACAGTTTTGCCTCAACTTCTTGTCCGTCCAACACAACCCTTTCTATTTCCGCTCTCTCCGCAAGTTCATCTGCGACATCTTCAATTGTCAATTTGATGTAATCGTTTGCGCCAAGACATACAGCGCGCAGCGAACGATACAATAGAAACATTCTTTCAGCACTGCCAGCCATATCCTGTTCTAACATAAAAACATCCCCCGAGGAAAAGGGAATATAAGATTTTATATAAATCTTTGGAATGAAATGAATGGTTATTTCCTATTCCCCTTCAAATTCTACGAGGGTGAACACAGGATATCCTTTCAGCTTCTCTCTGCCTTTGAGCTCTGGCAGGTCTATGACGCAGGCCAATTCCACGACTTCTCCGCCAAGCTTCTTGACCAGGTCTGCTGCTGCTTTCAAGGTTCCTCCAGTAGCTATAAGGTCATCTATTATCAAGACCTTGTCTCCTTTTTCAATCGCATCTTTGTGGATTTCTATGCTGTCTTTGCCGTATTCCAATGCGTACTCGACTTTTTCAGTGGCTGCAGGGAGCTTGCCAGGTTTCCTTGCAATCACAAAAGGCAATCCTAATTCGTAAGCGAGGGCTGCTCCGAAGATGAAGCCGCGAGCCTCTATCCCGAGAATCTTGTTTATCTCCTTGTCGACGTACCTGTCCTTGAAGAGCTTTATCGCGTGCCTGAAAGCTTCTGGATTCTTGATTAATGTTGTTATGTCTCTGAACATTATGCCCTGCTTGGGCCAATGAGGAATGGTTCTTATGTGTTTTTTCAGGTCCATGGGTTTCACCTTTTTATTTTTTCAATCATTTGTTATCAAGTTTTTTGTTATATTTCTGAATTTTCTTACAAAAACTTTATTCTTGTTCCATTCAACCTTTTTAAGCTTTTTCTTGTATTCGTCCAAATTGTTCAAAAAACCAATTATTTTTACCTCATCAAGCGTTTCGTAATATTTGCCGTATCCTAACTTTTCCATATAATACGCGCTCAGGGTTTGTTCAAAATGTCCTGATATCGGTGTTGACAGCAAGGGTTTTTTCGAATATATTGCCTCGCTTATCAGATTGTCTCCTCCTGTAGTTATAACTGCCTTTGAACTCGCCAGATCTTTTATAAAGCCTTCCTTGCTTTGCGGCTTTAAGGTGATGTTGCCTAATCTTTTTTCTTTTTTTCTTTCATCATAAACCACAAATTTTTCTTTAGGAACTTTCTTAAGGATGTTCAGTAAGCGCTCTATTTGCACGCATGATTGATAGACCAACGTGAAATTTTTATTTTCTGGTTTTACTGAGAAAATGTTTTCTCGCAAAATGGTCGGCACAAGAGTCGTTTTTTTCTTTATTATTTTTGGAAAGAAAAAGGAACTGATAAGATAATGGTCTGCATTTTTCACCATATTTTCTATAATAACTTTTGCGACAAGATATTCCAAATAATATTCTCTCGGAACGTCAATCTTGGTTCTAGTGATGATGTTTTGGTGGTCAAAGCTTAATAAGGGTGTCTTGCTCAGTCTCGCCGTTATCGCAGTTAAAGGCTCAAAGTCAGATATTACGAGATCCGGGTTGAATTTTTTAATAAGCTTCAAAAGTTTCGGAACAAAAGCATAACCTTTAAGTATGTCCTTATTTTTCCACGCAGTAGCAAGATAGTCTATTTTGTTTTCTTTCATTTCAGCATGTTTTACACTATAATTTATTTCTATCACCTTCTTTTTTTGAGAGGTTAAGTAAGCATATGCTTTTTTGCTTGATGCAAAAAGAATTTCGTGTTCATCTGCAAAAAGAGAAGATACTGTGTCAGCTCTAGAACTGTGGCCGAATCCTTCTCCGCAGACACCGTATAGTATTTTCATTTTATTATCGCAACGTCTATAGCTGTCCTGCATGAGCACTCCCAGTCTTTAATCTTTGGGATGGTCGTCAGAACAAGTTTCTTGATGTTCTCTGCGTTTTTCTTTGCGATCATAGAGACCATGTCTTGCGTGACAGCTTCTTCACTTTCTTTCCAGCAGTCGTAATCAGACACAGTGGCTATGGGTTGATAACATATGCCTGCTTCTCTTGCTAAAGTAGCTTCTGGAGCAGTGGTCATGTTCAAGACGTCGCAATTCCAGCTTCTGAAAAGAAAACTCTCTGCTCTCGTCGAGAACCTCGGCCCTTCCACTGATAACAGGCATCCTTTCTTGTGATGCCTCACCTTGAGCTCGTCTGCTGTCTCGTTCAATAGCTTTCTTAATTTTTCGCAGAAAGGATCAGCCATCGAGATATGGCAGACCTGGTCTTTGTCGTAGAAAGTCTGGATTCTTTTGGTGGTGCGGTCTATGAATTGGTCTGGCATGATGAAGTCGCCGGGCTTCATGTTCTCTCTCAGAGAGCCGCAAGCAGTCGGAGCCAATATATGCGTCACTCCAAGATCTTTCAGAGCTGAGATGTTGGCTCTGTAGTTGACATTGGTTGGGTTGATGGTGTGCTTTGCTCCATGGCGAGGTATGAAAACAACTTCCACGCCTTTATATTTGCCTGTGATGATCTTGTCAGACGGCTTGCCGTAAGGCGTGCTCTTCTCTATCTTTTTCTCATCTTCAAAGATGTTCTCGTCAAAACCAGTGCCTCCAATAATGCCTATTTTCACCATGAATTTCACCCCGAGAAGAACGAAAACTATATTATATATAAAGGTTTTGTAAAAAACCAAGAATCACAGTTTATACTCTTTCAGTATCAGCCGTATCATGGGCTTTATGTCGCCATCAACGTCATAGGCTCTTAGAGCAGCATAGTATTCAGCCCTGTTTTTGAGCTCTATGTTGACAGGAGGAAGTTCGTGTTTCAATAGGATGTTGTTCAGCAGTATCCTTCCCATTCTTCCGTTTCCGTCTTGGAAGGGGTGTATGTTTTCGAATTGGTTATGCACGACAGTCGCAAGCACGATTGGATGATACTTGTGTTTGTTCTTGTTGTACCAGGAGACCAGCTCTTTCAGCAGGTTGTTTATCTGTCTTGACGGCGCCCCTTCGTGTATTATGATGCCTTGCCTGTCTCTTATCACAACTTGGACGTCTCTGAATCTCCCTGAAAACGGCTTTGAATTCTTAAAAACAATGCCGTGGAGCTTTTTGATTAGAGCCACCGATACATGTTCTTTTGTTTTTCGGATATATCCTATTGCCTTTGCAACGCCGTATGTCTCAGAGACCTCTGCCTTTGTGCGTTCAGCGGGCCATTTGTCCTCTTCAAGGATGTTTTTCACTTCAGACAGCTTTACAGTGGAGCCTTCTATGGCGTTGGTGTTATAGGTGAATGCTTCTGTGAATTTCTCCCAATCCTTCTTGTCAAGATGCTTTACTTTTATCTTGTCTTTCTTGATTATCTTATGCAGTTCCCGTATTTCTTGGCTGGAAAGCGCTTCTTTCAGGGGGTCTCTTATTCTTTGCAGTTCATGTATCTGCTCACCCAATAGCTGCTCTGCTCTCGGCCTAAGCGCGTTTATCTGTTCCTGAGTAAGGTTCATTCCCAAATATCTTCTGCTTTTCTTCACTTTGCCTTCTATCCTGTGGGAATGGGCAAGGTAATACTTCTTCTTTTTTCCAATTGTTCTTATTTCCAGATGCATATAAGAGGTAAAGGTGACTACATTTTTATATTTTTCGGTTTTAGGTGACTACATCTTGCTTTTTTGTAGTCACCCCGCCAGGTGCGCTTTAAAAAACCAAATTATTTAAAAAGCTGTTCGACTTTCCAATCCTTAGTTTGGAGGCTGATAACATGAAAAAAATAATACTGTCTCTATTTATGTTGGTTTTAGTCAGCACATTGGTTGCGGCTGTTTCGTTCAAAGACACTGTCACTTTAGATGCTCCGGTTTTTGGAGTCGAAGATGCCTCGCAGGACATAGGCACTGCCAACCCTGCAGCCGTCTATTGCAAGGATGTTTTAGGCTATAATTATAAAATTGTTATTAATGAAAAAGGCGAATACGGTATTTGTATTCTGCCTGACAAGACAGAATGCAGGGAGTTTGACTTCTTGAATGGAAAATGCGGCCAGAAATATAATTACTGCGCAAAACAAGGCTATAATACTATAGTGAAGAAAGATGCAAAGTCTGTTTCAGAGGAATACGCTGTCTGCGTCAAGAACAAAAAAGAGATGGGTTCTGTGAATGAGCTGGCTCATTTAGCTGAAAAAACAGTAAAAGCCAGTTATAAACCTGCATTAAATGTCAAACCAACTGAAAAAACAAGCAGTTCTAGAGATGTACCGACTTTTTTAGACTGGAGAAATTATTTAGGCCAGGACTGGACGACGTCTGTCAAAGATCAAAGTGCTTGTGGTTCTTGCTGGGCTTTTGCAGCTGTCGGAGCGACAGAGTCAATGTTCGATATTAGACAAGGATCAAGCACTGATTTAGATTTTTCGGAGCAGCAGTTAGTCTCCAATGATGGTTATTGTGAACCTGTTTTTGGTTGCAGCGGTGGTGGACATAATGAAGCTTTAGATTATATCAGAGATTATGGAATAGTTGATGAAGCATGTTTCCCTTATACTCATTTGACTAGCACGCCCTGTATTCTTTGCGGTGATTGGCAGTCAAGGCTTAAATATATAGATGATCGTGATAATGATATCCCCAGCTATCCGGATGTAGAAGGATTGAAACAATATATTGCCGAAAATGGTCCTGTTGCTACATCAATGGCTATTGACATGTATAATCCGCACAGATGGGGGTTTTTCAATGCTAATAATGTGATGTGGTGTGATGAATCTCACCCGGATTACGGCATCAATCACGCAGTTGTAATAGTCGGCTATAATGACACCGGGCAATACTGGATTGTAAAAAACAGCTACGGCACAGATTACCATGACAATGGTTACATGAATATTGGTTATGGAGAATGTGATATTGATAGTTATCCTACTTCTGTATATTTAGAGCCAAGATGCGGAAATCTAATTATTCAAGATAAAGTTTTGAATAGAGATATAACTCCTTGCTCTGGAAACGGTTTGACGATAGAGAATGATGGCATAACTTTAGATTGCAACGGCCACTTGATAAAAGGCAGTGGAAGTGGAAATGGAATAAATCTTAATGGAAGAAGCAACGTCGTCATCAAGAATTGCAAAATAGAAGGCTTTGACAAAGGAATAAACCTTGTCAATTCGCAAAACAACCAATTCATAGGAAACGTCTTGGTCAACAACAACGTAAATGCTTACGAAGACGCCAATTCCAACAATAATGTGTGGAATGACTCTTCTAAAGGCAATTACTGGGATGATTACGATGTCAGCCACGGATTCCCTGCAGGTTATATCATCGACGGGCCAGGAGATGGTATCGATAATAAGCCTTATTTAGATCAAACTCCTGTCACGACCTTCAGCAACGGCTTGGCAGCTGAAAATATGACCTTCAGCGGCTCTGACATCATAAG
>Ga0233422_10000893_pt1 | contig 14038 bp, 11 predicted proteins | sample Watercolumn_Mata_2_FD_182724 | JGI IMG/M metagenome (GOLD analysis project Ga0233422, IMG submission 182724) | Freshwater microbial communities from Lake Matano, South Sulawesi, Indonesia - Watercolumn_Matano_2014_110_MG | ecosystem: Environmental > Aquatic > Freshwater > Lake | place...
GAATAGCCTCCTCCAAGGCCGGAGGCACCTGGGCCTGGAGAATCAGTTGCTGGATCTCGTCGCTGACCCGCTTATAGGAGGGCGGGTCCTGGGGGTCCACTTCCATCTTGAGCTTGTTGATTTCATCCACCAGGTCGTTGTGGGCCATAAAGACCTCAAACGCCCGGCTGGTGACGGCAAAACCCGAGGGGATGGGCAGGCCCACGCGGTTTTGCACCTCCCCCAGGTTGGCGCATTTTCCCCCCACCCAGTCCACCATTTCTTTGTTCACCTGGGAAAAGGGCAAAACCAATTCCGTGACCTGCAGTTCCTTCTTTTTCCCCAGTTCGTTTTTAACCCGGGCATTGATCACGTCCAGGACCCGGTAAAGGACCGGATACTTGTGCCCGGATAAGACATCCAGGCTCTTGATCATGCGGAAGGCGTGGAACGCGGCCCGGGTGCTCTGGGAGCGGACGTAGGACATGCCGAAGACGTGCCGGCCCTGGAGCTTTTCTTCTATATCGGCAATGATATTCAATAATTGAGCATTAGAATCCAGCAAGTCTTTAAAGAGAACGTATTTAAAGCGGACCGCTTCGGCGATCTTGTCTTTGGAGGGTTGGCCCCGGGAAGAGGTCCACTTCCGGAAGATGTGCCGGAATAAGTTAAGGGTCTCCAACATGCTCGCACCTGCCGCCTAAAGACGGTTTTCGGTTTTCGGTTGATAATCCAAGACCTACAATTACCTGGGAAAAATCCGCCGGGTTGCGAAGCCAAACAACACCCTTCCTGCAGGACTTCGGCAAGCCTTATCTTTTCAATAAGTATACCAGCGCGTTGGATTGTTAAGAAAGAGACTTTTTTAAGGCAGTCATTCATGGGCCTTGGCCCACCCGTAAATCATGAAAAGTCTGGTCCCCCCAACCCCGGACCTACCTTCGTTTTTACCGGCCCCTGACCCCTGACCTCTGGCCCCCTGGCCACTTTTCGAAACAGTTCCTCATGGGTTGGCAGTCCTCTCGAGAATGAAAAGCATCTCTCCCCTCCATTCGGGGAATACGCCTTTACAAACTGTAAAAAAACCTGACAGGGGATTTCCCCGGGCAGGGCGCCAAAAACCTTTCTATTGTTAGAATAGCGTTAAATTTCAATTAGTTAACTTAATAATCACCTTCTCGTTTTTTGGCATGGGCATTGCTTTTCCGGTGTCAGGTCTATCTCCCACTGGCCTAGTCAGAAGCGAGATAGGAAATCTCTCATGATACGGGCAATTATCAATTTTAAGGAGGTCGATTCATGAAAGTGCTGGTGCCGACGGACGGCTCAGAGCAGTCCATGAAGGCCGTGCAAAGGGCCCTGGAAATGGCCGAAAAGCAGGGAGCGCAGGTGACCCTGATGGCGGTGGCTTACTACGTTAAAGACTATTTTGACGACATGCCTCCGGGGGTGCAGGACAAACTGGAGGCCGAGGCCGCGGTAAATTTGAACAAAGCCAAAGCCGTATTCGACGCCAAAAACATCAAGGTGGCGACGGTGCTGGAGGCGGGCCTGGTGCCGGCCAACAATATCATCCGCCGGGCGGAGGAAGGCAAGTTCGACCGCATTGTCCTGGGCAGCACCGGAGCCCACGGCTTGGCCCGGGCCTTGATGGGCAGCACTGCCGCCAAGGTGGTGGCCCACGCCCCCTGTGAAGTAACCGTAGTGCGTTGAGAAAGAACCTTAAAGGGAGGTTAAGGAAATGCGTAAATTATGGGCAAAAATAACGGGCCTGGCGATCCTGGCTACCCTGCTTTTGCCGGAACTCGTGGCCGCCGCGGGTCCTGCGGCCGCACCCCTGGTGATGGTGGCCGATACCCGGAAATTTACCGGTTGGGAAGCCTGGTGGACCAATCTCTATAATGAGAGCCATTTTTGGTTCACGGTGGTGACGGTGGTGAGCATCCCCATCGTCGGCCTCTTGTTCGGGGTGCTGGCGGACCTGATCATGGGCGCCATCGGCATCGACCTGAAGTCCAGGGAACTGGCGGAACATTAAGATCAAGCGGAACCTATGAGGAGGTAAAAATATGGAATTCTTATATGTCATGATGCCCATTGCAGGGATCAAGATATTCTGGCCAGGCTTAATCATTTTAGGCATCGGCGTAGGCATTATCGGCGGTTTCTTCGGTATGGGCGGCGCCTGGATGGTGACCCCCGGGTTGAACATCCTGGGGTTTCCCATGGCCTTCGCCATCGGCACGGACATCGCCCACATGGCGGGCAAATCGCTGATCTCCACCATGCGCCACGGCAAATTCGGCAACGTGGATTATAAATTGGGCATGATCATGCTGGTGGGCACCGTGGTGGGCTTCGAAGTGGGGGCCCAGATGGTCATGTGGCTGGAGCGCATCGGCCAGGTGGAAAAATATGTCCGCATTCTTTATCTGATTCTTCTGACCCTCATTGCCTGGATGGTCTTTGCCGATGTTGCCAAGAAAAGGAAAAAGGAGCGGGAACTGGCGGCGAAAGGCATGGAAGCGGACAAGCTGGCCACGGGTATCGAATGGCACAAGACCATGCACAAGATCAAGATCCCGCCCATGGTCCACTTCAAAGAGGCCCAGATCTACTGCTCCGCCTGGCTGCCCATCCTGGTCAGCTTTCTCACCGGCTGGCTGGCGGGCATCCTGGGCATCGGCGGCGGCCTGATCCGCATGCCGGCCCTGATCTACTTCATCGGCTGCCCCACCCACGTGGCCGTGGGCACCGACCTCTTCGAGGTGATGATCTCCGGCCTCTACGGCACGGCCACCTATACCTATAAAGGCCGGACCGAGCTGGTGGCGGCCATGATCATGCTGGTGGGCGCGGCCATCGGCGCCCAGGTGGGCACCGTGGCCACCAAGTACATCAAAGGGTACGGCATCCGCATCGCCTTCGGCCTGGCGGTCTGCGGCTGCGCCATTTCCATCCTGCTGAAGATGATGGCCAAGTGGTTCCCCGTTTACGGAGAGGTCTTCGACGGCTCGGCCACGGCTCTCATCCTGGGCCTGGTGGCGACCATGTCCCTGTATATCGGCATCCGCATGGTTATCGGCGCCAAGCAGGAAGTCGCAGCCAAAAAGGCCGCCCAGGTCTCGGTGACCGGAAGCTGATCCGGACTACTTGAAAGGAGATAAATTATGGCCAAAAAGTTTAGCTGCTGGGCCCTGCTGATCATCTTGCCCTTCGCCCTCCTTTGCGGCTGCGGAGAAATGGGCAAGGTGGACCAGGGCAGAGTTATTGAATTCAACGAAGCCAAAGGCACCGTCACTTTTATCCAGGACGTCAAGGCCGACGTGGGAAATCCCGATTACAGCGGCGCTCCCCATGTCTATATCCTGCCTACAGACCCCAATGAGCGGGGCGCGGACCCCAGGGCCGGCAAAAGGATGAAACTGGATACCAAGGCCAGGGAAATTGTGATTTACGATGACGCCTCCAAAAGCTTCAAGAAGATCTCCTACACCCTGATCGATGAGAAAGACGGCGTGACCAAGGACAACCCCCTGGTGGCGGGCAAGAAGTTCCCGGCAGTGGACAAGGCCAAGAAGACCGTCACCATCTATTCCGGCAGGCAGAGAATCTTGATCACCTTCACCTTGCCGGAGGAATACTTCGCCCTGCCGGATAACACCTGGGAAGCCGGGGACGAAGTCCGGGTCTATTACAAGGAACCGGGCAAGGCCCTGAGGTTTATGAACATCTCCCAAACCGACATCTTTAAGAAATAGGGGCCCAGACTATAAAACCAGGCCAGGGGGGAAAAGGGAAAGAGGGAAAAAGGGGAAAGGTATTGCAATTAATTCCCCTTTTCACCCTTTCCCCTTTTTCCCCCATTTTATATCATGGACCGCGTACTCGACATTATTTCTTCGGGCATAGGTACTTATCGGTGGCATCATTAGAGCAAATCTCCCGGCGGCGAAATTTCCTGGGCAAGGTGGGAGCCTGCTGCTGCCTGCTGCTGTTTCTGGCTTTGCTGGACGGCCTGGTGGCCCGGTTTCGGGAACCCCCCAACATGCTGAAGATTCTTCCGGGCGAGTCTCTGGAGATCAACGGCCCCCTGCAAGACGAAGTGGAGGACGTCCGGGAATTGACTTATGCCGGCAGTTCCCCCCATCTCCACCTCACCTTTGAGGCCGCGCACAAGGGCTATTTTCTGGGGGGAGACATGTGGCGGGGACAGCTTAAGGTCGATCCCCAAACCCCGCCGGGGGAATATAGTCTGACCGTGGGGGTCAGGGGCAAGACCCCGCCTAAGCCTTTGCCTCCCTACCAGGTGCTGGTCTTTGCCGATCCTACGAGCAGGCAAAAGAGTTACAAGTCTTTAATCAGTTCCCATACCGGTCTTTCCCCCTGGGCCGCGGCTGCGGGCTTTCTGCCGGCCATCCTCTTGTTCTTTGGGGGGGTCTTTTTGCTTTCCCAGAAGCGGGAGAGGCTCCTGGCGGGTCTGGGCCGGGCGGAAATCTACCGGGTGGCCGCCGGGGAAGGGGAATGCGTTATCGGCTTCGGTTTGGGAACCGATCACGGGTTGCAGCCGGGAAGCCGGGTGCGGATTTTGGATGACCGGGAGCACGAAGTGGGGACCGGGGAAGTGCAGGAAGCCACGGCCACCGATTCCCTGGCCCGGGTGCAGTCCGAACAAAAGATCAAGCCCGGATACGTCGTCTGCCGGCGCCGGGATTGATGCGGTTTGCAGTTTTCGGTAAAGATTTTCACTTCTTCACTTGTCATTTGCCGCTGCCTGGGATATGGGAATTAATAGGAGAATCATGGTAACGCAGTCTGGGGGTGCCGCGGCGCCGGCGCCGGCCGACCGCCCGGGACCGCCGGTCGAGGGGAGCAGTTTGTTCAAGACCATGTGGAAGCGCCTGAGCCTGCGATCCCGCATTTTTCTGCTGTTGGCCGCCTTGATCCTGACCACCCTGGGGGGCGGGCTGGTCACCCTCTGGCATACCCGGGCCATGGACACCCTGCTTTCCTCTCTGATCGACAAAAACGTGGCCTCCTTCCAGGCCTCAGAGGAACTGGAAACCTCCCTGTTGATGCAGAAGGGTTTTGCCACTTATTATTTCCTGGACGGCAATCCCGACTGGCTGCGGCAGCTCAACCAGTACCATCAGGCCTTTCAGGACTGGTTGGAAAAGGCCCGGAAATCGGCCTATACCGAACCCATGGTGGAAATTATCAACCAGATCGAGACCCAGTACCAACGCTACCGGGAGGTCCGGGAACGGGTGATTGAATTATACCGGCAGGGCCAAAGGGAAGAGGGGGCCAAGCTCCACTGGGAGGCCCGCCGCCAGTTTGCCGCGCTGTTTGATCTGTGCGAACGCTACAAGCTGATCCACGAGTATACCATTGCCCGGGCCCGCACCGAGAGCCAGACCCGGGCCCGGTTCATCAACACCCTGGCCCTGGTGGTGATGCCCGGGGTCGCCATCCTGCTAGCATTATTGGCTTATATATTTTTCAAACAAATTCTGGCCCCCATCAGGCAGTTGGCCCTGGAAGCGGGTACGACTCCCAGCGACACCGCCTTGCCGGACGAAGTAAGGGCCCTGAGCCGCCGGGTCCACAACCTGATGGAAAACGTGGACCAGGCCCAGAGCGAGCTGGAGCGGAGCCAGGAGCACCTGGCCCAGGCGGAGAAGTGGGCCCTGGTGGGAAAGCTGGCGGCCGGCGCGGCCCATAGCATCCGCAATCCCTTGACTTCCGTGAAGATGCGCCTGTGGTCCATGAACCGTTCCCTGGACCTGAGCGTCCCCCAGAAAGAGGATCTGGAGGCCATTTCCGAAGAGATCCGCCATATCGACACCATCGTCAGCAATTTCTTGCAATTCTCCCGGCCCCAAAAGCTTCAAAGGGTGATGATCAGCCCCTCCGAGGTGGTGGACCAGGCCCTGAAGCTGTTGAGAAACCGTTTGCACCTCTATGAGGTGCAGGTAAACCTGGAACGCCAAACATTTATGCCGAAAATCATGGCCGATCCCGAGCAATTGCGGGAAGCCCTGGTAAACCTGGTGGTCAACGCCTGCGAGGCCATGGTGGGGGGCGGCGAACTGACCGTCCGGGAGGAGGAGGGCGACGACGAGGCCTTGGGAAGGGTCGCAATCATCAAGGTCGCGGATACCGGCCCGGGCATCCCTCCGGCCATTCAGGACCAGGTCTTCCAGCCCTTTTTCAGCACGAAGGAGGAAGGCACCGGCCTGGGGCTATCCATCGCCAACCGCATCGTTAAAGACCACGGCGGCAGGCTGGAGCTCTTTTCCCAGGAAGGCCGGGGCACAACTTTTATTATCACCTTGCCTTTTCCCGAGGATTAATTTTCTCTTTTAAAAGAAAGAATCTGTAAGGTAACATGATGATAATCTTTTATTTTTTTAACGGAAAACGGAAAACCGAAAACGGAAAACGGTATCAAGCATGGGCCACATCCTGATCGTCGACGATGATCCGCAGTTGCGCCAGAGCTTTGAAAAACTCTTGTACGCGGAAGGCCACCGGGTGAGGACCGCGGCCACCGGGGAGACCGCCCTGGAGATGGTGCGCTCAGAGGTCCCGGACCTGGTGATCATGGACGTGCGCCTGCCGGGGATGAGCGGCCTGGAGACTTTCCGGGCCATGCACGAGGCCGAGCCCAAACTGCCGGTGATCATCATGACCGCGTACGGCACCACGGAGACCGCGATCGAGGCCACCAAGTTGGGGGCCTTCGAATACGTGCTCAAGCCCTTCGATATTCCGGACATCCTGTCTTTGATCGCCCAGGCCCTGGACGCAGGCCGGTTCATGCGTTCCCGGGTGGAGATGAACGTGCCTCCCGAAGACACCTCCGGGGACGCCATCGTCGGTATCAGCAAGCCCATGCAGGAAGTCTACAAGGCCATCGGCCGGGTGGCGGCCACTGACGCCACCGTGCTCATCCGGGGCGAGTCCGGCACCGGCAAGGAACTGGTGGCCCGGGCTGTGTACCAACACAGCTTGCGGGGGAATAAGCCCTTTTTGGTGATCAATTGCGTGGCCATCCCCGAAACCCTGCTGGAGAGCGAACTCTTCGGCTACGAAAAGGGGGCGTTCACCGGCGCGGTCAACCGCCGGGTGGGGAAATTCGAACAGGCCCACGGGGGTACCGTCTTTTTGGACGAAATCGGGGATATGCCCTTCAGCATCCAGTCCAAGATTCTCCGCCTGCTCCAGGAAAAGAGCATCGAGCGGCTGGGAGGCCGGGAGCCCATCCCCGTGGACGTGCGCATCCTGGCGGCCACCAACCGGGACCTGGAAGCCGCCCTGGCCGCCGGCCGCTTCCGGGAGGACCTCTATTACCGGTTGAAAGTGGTCACCATCTGGCTGCCCCCCTTGAGGTCCCGGATGGGGGACATCACCCTGCTGGCCGAATACTTTCTGGCCCGGTTCGCCCGGGAGATGGATCTCCCCAACCCCGGCATCGCCCCGGAGGCCAAGCTGCTGCTCAACAACCACCCCTGGCCCGGCAACGTCCGGGAACTGGCCAATGCCATGCAAAAGGCCCTGATCTTCAGCCGGGGCTATCCCATCCATCCCGAGGATATCTCCCGGGCCATCGGCGCCGAAGCCGCGGCCTCCGGGACCGACGAAGAGCGCACCCAGGAGGCCATCCGCCAGTGGGTGCGGCAGACCATGCTGGCCGGCGCCGGAGACAGCCTGTTCGAAGCCTTCATGGACCGCTTCGCCTCCTTGGTGATCAGCGAAGCCCTGGACCTCACCAACGGGAACCGCAGCCGGGCCGCTAAACTATTGGGTATTTCCCGCCCCACTCTGCTTTCTAAGATCGACCGATACCGCTTGAAGGTGGAGACCTCCATCAAGAGCGAGCAGAGCTGAGTCAGGGGGCAGGGGGGGCGGTAGTCATTGATGGGCGAACCTGGTGTTCGTCCCGGATGCACCTGGGCGGACACATTTCTCCTTTGATTAATCCGGCTTTTTACAGAGTGTAAAAAATATCGACACCATCCTATCCCCAAATCCCTGGCCCATTCCTGAATATCCAGAAGTTTCCAGGTATTACGGTCCCGGCGGGCCGTTTTTCGCCTTGGCACGGCCGTTGCTCCTTAGAGTCGCTAACAAGGTGAAATCAGTGAAAGCTCCGGAAAGAATCCTCATCGCCGACCGCAATCGCCATGTCAGAGATTTTCTGCGGCGGGAGCTGCTGACTGCAGGCTACCAGGTGGAAGCGGCCAAAGACGGCCGCGAGGTTCTGGACCTGATCGGCGTCCATCCTCCTCCGGACCTCCTGATCCTGGACTTGGAGCTGCCTTACGTCACCGAGCTCAAGGTGTTGGAATTGCTTCATGAACAACTGCCTTCCCTGCCGGTGATCGTCCACTCCTTTCTGCCGGAATCGGAGAGCCGCCTGCCGGAAGCCGCCACTTTTCTGGAAAAGCGGGAGGACATCGATCTTCTGAAAGAGGTGGTGGCCGAACTTCTCGGCAAGAAGAATCTTGCCCCTCCGGAATCTGAAATGATAAAGGGGGATAAGAAAATCAAATCCCATTGACAGCAGGTTCCCTGCTTCCATAACCTACGAAGAAGTCAACATTTATTTAACCAAAAACTAAAAACCAAAAACTAAAAACTGTATTATTTCCATTTATTTTTTTTCTACACTCTGCTATGCCAGAATTACCAGGGAAGCCAATTTTAGAAAATGGTGATGCAGATGTGGGATTTACAGATGATGTTCGGGAAACTGGCTCTGGCCGCGGTTATCGGCGCGGCCATCGGTTTCGAGAGGGAAACCCACGGCCAGGCCGCGGGTCTGCGCACCAATATCCTGGTTTTCGTCTGGTCCTGCCTGTTGATGATGCTTTCCCTGCACATGGAGGCGCTCCACCGCCACCTGGGAGTGGCGGATTCGGTGGTGCGCCTGGACCCCGGCCGGATCGCCTCCTATGCCATTGCCTCCATGGGTTTTCTCGGCGCCGGCGCGATCATCACCGGCAAAGGGTCGGTCCGGGGCCTGACCACCGCGGCCAGCCTCTGGATCGTCACCGGCATGGGCCTGGCGGTGGGAGCGAATTATATCCTTCCCGCGATCTTCAGTATGACCATCAGCCTGTTGATCCTCTTCTGCTTCCGCCGCATCAAAGGCATCTTTCCCCGGGACGAACATACCATGCTGACTTTGGTATTCGACAAGCAGGACAGACCCTTGGACTCCATTAGGACTCTGCTTAACGATTATGGAATCTTCATCCAATTTATTAATTATAAAATTGAACTTCCCGAAGGCACGCTAACTTATCGGATCCGCTTGCTCAGCAAAGAGGACAAACCCTGGGGCCAGATTGTCAGAAAAATTTCGGAAAACAAGGGATTGAAAGAAATATCCTGGGAAGAAAGCCAAGTTCCTTAAAATCAGTTTTTAGTTTTTATACTGAGCGACTTAATTAACCGCGGTTGACATTCTCTGCGGCCTCTGCGCCTCTGCGAGAAACCTTTTTATCTCGCAGAGGCGCAGAGAGCGCAGAGATTAATAATGCGCAATTATTTATGTCGCCATGTATAGTTTTTGGTGTTTGGTGTTTGGCTTTTTGGTTAAAAATTAAAAGGATAACCTAGACGTCAATCTGACGAAGGGCAGTATTTGCAATCCTATCAAGGAAAGAGCGCATAATTCTTAGAGCGCAAATCCCATGGCCGGTATCTTTCAACGATTGAAGAGCATTTTCAGCGGCGGCGAGTCGGAACCTCCGGTTTCTCTGGAAGAACTGCGCGCGGCCTTCAAAACCAAGTACCACGCTTTCAAGGTGCTGCTCAACGCCAACAACACCGCGCTCCAACTTATGACCGACATGGAGGCCGCGCTCCACGGCAATTTCAGCTTCGGCATGACCTTTATCCGCTCGCACTGCACCGCGGTCTGCGTCAATGTCTACTCCCTCATCCGCTCCCTGAATGAATTGTCGGGGAATCGCTATCAAGCCCTGGAGCCGGTGTTTATGTCCATCAGGGCCAAGATCGAAGACCTCCTCTCCAAAAGGCAGGCCCTGCCCTTGACCGACCTGGTTCTGCCCCTGGAGGCGGTGACCAAGGAAATGGCCGACGGGGTGGGGAGCAAGATGGCCAACCTGGGGGAAATCAAAACCCGTTTGCCCCGGATGCAGGTGCCCCCGGGTTTGGTGGTCACTGCCGCGGCCTACGAACTGTTCTTATCCCATAACAGCCTCCAGGATGAGATCAACCGCCGGCTGCAAGCCCTGGAGATGCACGATATCTCCGACCTGTACCGGGCCAGTTCGGAAATCCAGATGCTGATCATCAACGGGGAAGTCCCGCCGGAACTGGAAGAAGCCGTCAACCGGGCTTATGACCGGCTTCCGGCCTCTTCTTCCGGCCTCCGGGTCGCCCTGCGCTCCAGCGCCATCGGCGAAGACGCGGCGGACACTTCTTTTGCCGGCCAATACCGTTCCGAACTCAACGTCAGCCGGGAGAACCTCTTCACCGTCTACAAAGAGATCCTGGCCTCCAAGTACGCCCTCACGGCCACCTCCTACCGCCTGCATAAGGGGCTCCGGGACGAGGACGTGGCCATGTGCGTGGGGGTAATGGCCATGGTGGATGCCGCCGCCGGGGGGGTGATGTATTCCCGGGATCCCATGGACATCCGCAGCCACGCCATCTTTATCAACGGGGTCCACGGGTTGGCCAAAGCCGTGGTGGACGGCAGCGTCACCCCGGACTTATGGGTGGTTTCCCGCCAGGAGCCCTTGGGCATTCTCAAAAAAAGGATCAGCGACAAGAAACATCAGGTGGTCTGCCTGCCGGAGGAAGGCTGCGTCCTCCAGCCCAATCCCCAGGCAAAGGAGCCGTCCCTGACCGACGACCAGGTCCTGGAACTGGCCCGCATCGCCCTGCTTTTGGAGGAGCATTTCCAGGCTCCCCAGGATATCGAATGGTGCCTCGACGACCAGGGGCGGATCTTTATTCTCCAAAGCCGTCCTTTAAAACAGATGGCGGCAAGCCGGGAGGTCCCGGTGATGTCTTCCCCCATCGACCAGCCCCTGCTGCTCAGGGGCGGGGAGGTGGCCAGCCCCGGGGTGGCCGCAGGGCCGGTTTACGTGGTGCAAAACAACCTGGACCTCCTCCAGTTCCCGGAGGGCGCGGTGCTGGTGACTTCGCTGCCCCATCCCGGCTGGGCCCCCCTGCTGCCCCGGGCGGCCGCGGTGGTCACCGACCGGGGCGGCGTCACCGGGCATTTGGCCAACGTGGCCCGGGAATTTTCCATTCCCGCACTCTTCAATACCGGGGACGCCACCCTGAAGCTGCCCCCCGGAACCATGATAACCGTGGACGCCGACGGCCACGCCGTCTATCAGGGCCGGGTGGATTCCCTGCTCCAGGCGCCGCCGTTGAAAAAAGCCCTGATGCTGGGCACCCCGGTATATAACACCCTCAAAGAGGTGATGGCTTATATCACCCCGCTCAATCTTACCGACCCCCAAGCCGCGGACTTCAAGCCCCAAGGCTGCCGGACTCTCCACGATATCACCCGCTATTCCCATGAAGTGTCGGTGAAAGAGATGTTCTCCCTTGATAAGGCCAAGGCCTGGAGCAAATATTTCATCAAACGCCTGAAGAGCAACGTGCCCCTGCAATGGTGGGTCCTCAACCTGGAAGACGGTTTTAAAGAAGACGTCCCCGGCAAAGAGGTGGATCTGGCCAATATCGCCTCCATCCCCATGCTGGCTCTGTGGGAGGGAATCACCACGGTTCCCTGGGAAGGGCCGCCGCCGGTGGACACCAAAGGTTTCCTCTCCATCGTCATGGGCGCGGCCACGGACCCCAACCTGGAGACCGCGGGGGGCACCATCTACGGCAACCAGAATTACTTCATGATCTCCAAGGAGTTTTGCAATCTCACCTCCCGTCTGGGTTTCCATTTCTCCACGGTGGAGACCCTGGTGGGGGAACAATCTTTCGAGAATTACATCCGCTTCACCTTCAAGGGCGGAGCCGCGGACTACCCCCGCCGGGTGCTCCGGGCCAAGTTCGTGGGGGAAATCCTGGAGCGCTACCATTTCCAGGTGGATGTCCAGGAAGACTCCCTCTTTGCCAGGCTGGAAGGCGAACCCGGCGATTACATGCTCTCCCGCCTGCGCATCCTGGGCTATATCACCATCCACACCCGCCAGATAGACATGGTGATGCTCAACGACACGGACGTCCAGTATTACCGGGACAAGATCATTAAGGATATTGATACCTCCATCCTGCCCCTGGCTCTTGGGAAGCCGGGATGCTGAAACAGCGGAGACATTCATTAAGGACTTGGCTTCTCGGCTGCCCCATAAAGTTCAACTTACGACCGATGGTTTGTAGGTATATTTAGAAGCCGTAGAAGATGCTATTGGCGCTGACATAGACTATGCCATGTTGGCCAAAACCTATGGGGAGAGTGCGGAAGCCAAGATGCAGAAACGGTATAGTCCAGCCAAATTCACTGTCTATTAGCCGGTTCACCCGCCTAACCAATGCCTTCTCAAAGAAGGTGGAGAACCTGGCCCATTCTGTGGCCCTGCATCTCATGTATTATAACTTCGCCAGGATTCATAAAACCCTGAGAGTATCACCGGCGATGGAGGCAGGGGTTTCAGATCATTTATGGAGTTTGGAGGAAATTGCAGGTTTACCGATATGAATAAAATTCATCATTAGTCATTCCGGATTGCCTAACCATTGATTTCATAAGCCTTTTCCCAAAAGTTTCAGAACTACGACTCAATTGGTCTACCGTAACGAGGCGGCGTTGGCCCTTAATAGTGGCTTCCCATTGATTATGAGACCCAGAAGTTCGTTTAAGGGTGAAACCCGCTCGTTCAAGAATTGTTTCAACTTCGGCAGGAGTTAATGGGGGATATTTCCCGCTCATCAGGCGGCTTGAGGTAAAGGGTATTCTTTTCTAAAGTTAAAAATAGCCCCTCTGCAAATCCTTTTAAATTTACAAGCTATAGCGATAAGTTGATAAAACAATTTTTCTTGGAAGGGGGCAGGGCGCGGGAGAAGATAATGAATTGACTCTTTATCTTCTGTATCCAGAACAGATTGAATATAAAGTATAATCTGCTCCTGTAAAGCCTTAATGCTTTCTTCCATGGATGGGCGCTCAACCACCAAAGACAAATCAATGCATGAGGCTATCCATGTTCCATGCCAAGTCCGATATCCATAGCAACGGAGATTTAACTTTTTGGAAGCACCTTGGGGGGCCATATTCCGCTTCCTCCAGGACAAGTGCTGTCCCAATCTTTGTGTATTAAGGTAATACACATGATTGAAAGTCAAGTTTTGTGAAAACTTTCTCTAATAGAGAAGATTTTCCTTATAAACTTTTCGGCTCCAAATGTCCAGAACAAAAATTCTCTGATGTCCGTTCAGATTGCCAGCACTTTGCCAAAGTTAGTGTCCTCTGAATACATAGTCTCCTGAAAAAACTCGGGCCGTATTGATTTCTCAAATTCTGTGCCTACTTTTAGTCCACCAGCTACCTTCCTGAAATCTTAGATACAAGGAGAGATAACCATGTCTTGTGTAGAAAAAGTCCAAGCCGGCTACCGGGTGGACGGCCTGGATCTGCTCCGGGCCAATTGCGGCTGCGGCGGCCTCACGGGGCCCGGGGGCGCGGGAACGGGCGATTGCTGCTTCACCTTTTCCACGGTCAAACAAGAGGGTGACAAGGTCTTCTACGTGGGCAAGAAGACCACCCCCAACACTACCAATAACTATGAATGGGGTTACCGGGTCAAGAAAGGCAGTCACGAGGTGGACGTAAAGATGCTGGACACCCGGGGGCCGGTGCAGTTCAAGTTCGGCGGCGTCGACCCACCGCCTTTGTCCGCGTTTACGGCCAAGGGGTGGGCCGTGGTGGAACAATATGAACGGCCCGTGGAAGGAAGCGGCGAACCGCTGCCGGAATGGTGCTCCAGCGCGGAATCCGCATGCATCCGCCCCTTTGTGGAAACGGAAACGGGCAAAGGGGATAAAAAGTAAT
>Ga0233422_10000897_pt1 | contig 13986 bp, 13 predicted proteins | sample Watercolumn_Mata_2_FD_182724 | JGI IMG/M metagenome (GOLD analysis project Ga0233422, IMG submission 182724) | Freshwater microbial communities from Lake Matano, South Sulawesi, Indonesia - Watercolumn_Matano_2014_110_MG | ecosystem: Environmental > Aquatic > Freshwater > Lake | place...
AATCTTTTCTGAAAAAGCCCTATCAAGACTGAGTATGAGGAGGCAAAAAAATAGGAGAGGGCGGCGATCGAAATGCCAACCTTAACAGAAAACGAATACGGAAAAAATAGCGCCATAAGCGGCGATATCAAAACAATGCCCAAAGAAACTAGAAGCCTCATCGCAAAAACATTTCCGAGAATGCTTTTCTCATCGCTGCCTGGACGGGAGATTTCTCGAGTGGAAATAGGATATAAGCCCAGGTCTGCGACGGCACTGAAAAAAGCAAAGAATGCCAGCACAGTGGAGTAATCCCCAAAGCCTTCTTTCCCGAGATAGCGGGTGATGAGACCTATGCCGACCAAAGCCAAAACAGTTCCGATAATTTTTGAAGCGGAAGAAGCTACAACATTATAGGCAATTCGTTGGGAGGTTGAAGACACGTTATTTAAATTAATTTTCCCACACGACCAAAAGCTATAAGCTGCTCAAATACTCCGAACCGCTTTTGGTTTCCTCTAAATTGCCGATCGGCTTTATCACAATTTTTCTTTCCTCTCCCTCTCCGATACTTTCCGTTTTTACCTGATCATTTCCAGCTAATTCCATATGCACAATGCGCCGTTCGTAAGCGCTCATAGGTCGCAGAACTACCGGTCTCTTGTCGGAAATAGCCTGACGCGCCATGTTGCGAGCCAAATCTCCGAGTGAATTTATTTTTTGACGGCTATAGTCATTCACATCAATTGAGAAGTTTTTCTTTTCCTCCATTTTTCTGCGAGCCATCGCTCGCAGGAGATGCTGTAGGGCTCGCAGATTTGCGCCATATTGTCCGATAAGTAAATCAGATTCATCGGATCCGATATTGAAAATTATATTTTCCCCATCCGGGCCACTTTCCTCGCGAACGCCAAGTGTGAATTTTTCAAAAGTCATTCCCTTAAGTGTCTCGCTGATCAGATTTTTAATCATCTCTATATCTTTTGGCTTAGTCATAGTATTCGATCTACTTGTTATTTACTGACAATTACATTTCTTAATTGGTTGTTTTTTTGATTATTAGATATTGCTGACCAATGGCAAATAAGGTGTTGACAACCCAATAAAGAGCAAGTCCCGCCGGGAATTTCACCCCAATAAAAAGAGTGAGTAATGGACCAAGATAGAGCATTTGCTGGTTCATGACCGCAGAAAAATCACTTTTCCCCTGAGTCAAGTTTGTTTTGGGCATTATCATTTTAGTTTGAATGAATTGCCCCGCCGCCGCGACAACCGCTAAGAATATGCTCGGCTTCGCCAAATTCACCAATCCCAGAAAAGTGACTTTGATTTCGGCCGGGCATTTCACGAAGGCATAAAGATCAACACATCCGGAATTGAAATTCAGGCCGGCGATAAAGGCTCGATAAAGAGCGATGAAAAAAACTATTTGTATGATCAAGGGAAGGCATCCCGATGCCGGATTGACTTTATTTTCCTTATAGAAATCCATAAGTGCCCTGCCTTGCTTTTCTTTGTCTCCTTTGTATTTTTCCTGTATTTTTTTTATCTCTGGCTGAAGCTCTTGCATCTTCTTCTGCGACTCAATCTGTTTCTGGGCAATTGGATAAAGAATGACACGAATAAGAATAGTGAGGATAATAATCGCCACCCCTAAATCATGTCCGGGGAGAACATTATATAAGAAAATGAGGGCGTTATAAATAGGCTGGAATATGAAAGAATGAAATACTTGCGTCATAGTGTAACGTTGGCTTTTTTAAGAAGATCTTTTATTTTTTCTTGCACCAAATTTGAGTTTAGCTGTTTATATGGATATTTTGGGTTTATTAAAATCACAATTTCACATCCTTTTTTAATGTTTTTTAATTCCAAACGCACCGCTTCTCGCATCCAGCGCTTGACCTTATTTCTCACGGAGCTCTTCTTTGAAAATTTCATCCCGACGGAAAAGCCGATCTTGAGAGAGTGAGGGGAAGCGGACTTTGACTTGATAATTACAACCTCATTTGAAAAAGACTTTCCCCCTTTAAAAACATCACTGAAAACCTGCCTGTTTTTGAGTCTATATTTTGTTGGTAGCATATTAAACTGAGATTTTTTTTCTGCCTTTTCGGCGCCTCCTCAGAAGAACAGTTTTCCCATTTTTAGTTTGTGATCTTTTGCGAAATCCGTGCCGGCGCGCCCTTCTTCTTTTTTTAGGCTGATAGGTTCTTTTTGGCATATATTTGTCAGATTTTATTAATTTTAACTTCCTTGATTGTATCAATAAAGAACAGGTTGGTCAATTAGGCGTCCCTCTCTTACTCGCCAAAAATTCATGATTTTCCTTTCAGAAAGGCGGTTTTTTAAAACTCCTTGCTAATTACCGGATTATCTCTTATTCTTTCAACAGGTTATCAACAAAGTTATTAACATATTAAAATTCCTTTGTTTTCACGTGTGTTATAATATGAAAACTAAATTAATCCAATGACAAACGAGGAGATTTGGCAAGCTGTTTTGGGGGAAATAGAGTTAGTTATTTCACCAGCTAGCTTTACCACCTGGTTTAGAAACACGTCTATTTTTGACTTCAAGCAGGATCAGGTGGTGATAAATGTCCCAAACGGCTTCGCTAAGGAATGGCTGGAAAATAAATATAATCGCTATATTCTACAGGCCTTAAGGAGCTTTAAAGAAAACGTCCGGTCGGTTCGTTGTGTGGTTTCTGCGAATCCTAAAAAATTCCAAGCAAAAGAACCTACCCCCGATAAAATCAGTTTGGATGAAGCTCCAAAAAAAGTTAACGATCTCGACTCAGAAATTCCTGACAGCCCTCTTTTTCAAGAAAACGGAAATTTTATCAACCTTAACCCTCGATACACTTTTGAAAATTTCATAATTGGCTCAAACAATGAACTAGCCCACGCCGCCTGCCAAGCTGTTTCACAAAATCTAGGGAAGATGTATAACCCCTTGTTTATTTATGGAGGCGTGGGACTAGGAAAAACCCACCTTCTTCAGTCTATCGGCAACGTACTTATAGCGAAAAACCCGAAAACAAAAATACTATATTCCACCTCGGAGCGCTTTACTGATGATTTAGTGGATCGAATAAAAACTAAAAATATACGTGATTTTAAAAAGCCCTATTTAGAAGTGGACCTTTTAATAATTGACGACATTCAGTTTATCGCGGGAAAAGAAAAGACCCAAGAAGAGTTTTTTCATATATTCAACACTCTTTATCAATTCAATAAACAGATAGTGCTATCAAGCGATCGCCCTCCTAAAGCCATAGCAACCCTTGAAGAGAGGTTGCGTTCCCGTTTTGAGGGTGGAATGATAGCTGATGTCTCCAGGCCAGACCTTGAAACAAGAATTGCCATCCTTCAACATAAGGCGGCAGAAAAAGATTTTTCAATAAGTGACGAAGCATTGAGTTATATAGCCTCAAATATACAACATAACATTCGCGAACTCGAGGGGGCATTGAGTCGGGTTATGGTTTCTTGTGAGCTGAAACAAATCGAGCCTACTCTTCCTAACATCAAAAAAATTCTTTCCGACATTATTCATTCTGGACGTAAAAAGGGTGTTAATTTCAAGCAAATCATTCAGTCTGTTGCTGATTTTTATGATGTGAACATGCAAGATATAATCAACCGATCACGCCGCAAGGATATTGTCAGGCCGCGTCAAGTGGCAATGTATCTGATGCGAGAAGAGCTTCAGGCTTCCTTTCCGAGTATTGGGGAGCAATTTGGCGGCAGAGACCATTCCACCGCAATGCATGCTTATGAAAAAATTCGACAAGAGATTGAGCAAAATGAGGAATTTGAACAGTCTATTAATAATGTTAAGATAAAAATTTTTAATTTTAACTAGGATTTGATTATTAATAATCTATGGATAACATTTTTATAGCAACTATAATAACCCCTAAATAAATTTTGGATTAATTGTTTATAATTTTCAGTAAAAATTTTTCCACTATTTCTACCAACAACTTACCCACACTATCCTAAACAATTTATTATAAACTATTAAACATAAATTTTATAAATAAACACTTATCTAATTACACTTATCCCTATTTTTCTAAAAACCTATAACTATAACTATTAAATAAACTTAAATAATTATTGTATAAATTTATGAAGGCATTTTGTACCACAGATAATTTTAAAAAAGGTATTTTAATTTCCGAAAAAATAATTGGAAAGAATTTAACATTACCTATTCTTTCTAATATTCTACTTGAAGTTGAAAAAAGGGGGATAAAAGTTTCAGCGACGAATCTTGAGATTGGGATAATATGTTTTTTACGCGCAAAAATAGAAAAAGAGGGAAAAATTGCCATTCCAGGGAAAATTATTGGGAGTTTTATTAGTAATATTTTAAGTAATGAAAAGATAACCCTTGAAATTAAAAATAAAACTCTTTTTTTAACACATAAAGGCAATAAAGCTGCTATAAAAGGTTTAGACGCCGCTGAATTTCCAATTATTCCAAAACCCCAAGCTGAGCCTATTTTAGAAATAGACAGCCAAAAATTTCAAGAGAGCGCATTAAAAACGCTTTCTTGTGCTGCTACAACAGAAACAAGGCAAGAATTAACCGGAATTTTTGTGGAGTTTTTAGGGGATAGAGTAATTTTTGCCGCAACAGATAGTTTTCGCCTAGCCGAAGCGGTTATAAAACTAAAAAAAGAAGATCTGACGCCTGGTTATGGAAAATATATAACCAAAAACAAGTCGATGATTATTCCAGCTAAAACTATTCAAGAGGTGGCACGCGCTATTAATCCTGAAAGCGGAAAAATAAAAATATATACCGGGGAAAATCAGGTATTTTTTGAGGTAGATGATATCCTTTTTGTTTCACGTCTTATTGATGGAAAATATCCAGAATATAAACAGGTAATCCCGAAAGATTTTAGTTCAAATATTGTTTTAAAAAGGGATGATTTAGAAAAGGCGGTGAGGGTTGCTAGTATCTTCTCAGATAGTAAAAGTAGAGAGGTTAAGCTGAGCGCAAGAAAAGGTGAAAATAAAATCAAAATAGAAGCGCAGTCAGTTGAATCAGGAGAAAATACAACCGAAGTGGATAGTGTTGTTGATGTGAAAAATTCAAACGTAATCTCATTTAATAATCGGTACTTAATAGATGGACTTAATGCTCTTTTAAGTGAAGATATATTTATCGGATTTAATGATTCGTTTAGTCCAGTTATCCTAAGGGAGTTTTTAGACGGGAAACTAAAAGAAGGTTATTTCCATATAATAATGCCGATTAAAAACTAGCTCGAGGTAATTAAAATTGAATTTATTGCATGGGATGAGGAGTATAAAGGAAATAATAGAAGAAAAGAAAAAAAATAAAAAAGGAGACAGAAGGATTTTTGCTAGTATTGATGAAAAGACAATTGAGAAGGTTTTTTTTGAGGCGATTTTTTTGGAAATAAAAAATATTTCAAAAGAAGATATTCAGAATACTTATTTTAAAAGGAAGACGTTGTATGTTAGTAGCTTTCATCCGGCTGTTGCTAGTGAAGTCTGGAAGAAGAAGGATAAATTGATAGAAAAAATAAATAATATAGCCGGAAAAAATGTTGTGGCTGACATAAAAGTAAAATGAAAAGACAAAAGAGCTGGTTTTTTAGGACTAATTATTTATTTAAAAAATATGGCTGATCAAGAAATAGGAAGAGTCACTCACTATTTCGACAAAGCCATGGTGGCTTTATTGAAGCTCTCTGGAGACTTGAAAGTCGGAGAGGTGGTGAAGATTGTAAAGGGGGACGAGGAGTTTGAAATGGAAGTGGGCTCAATGCAGGTTAATCATGAAGCTATTAGTGAAGGAAAAAGCGGAGAAGAAGTGGCAATAAAAGTGACCAGCCCTACTAAGGAAGGCGCGTTGGTCTATAAAGTGGAAAAATAAGCGCGGGGAGAGAGGGTAAAAAAAGTCGCCGCAAAAGGCGAATTGTTTCTTTTTGAAAAACCCACCCTTATTTCATTGGGTGGGTTTTTATATAAAAGATAATTGCGAAAAATCAGAAATCACTAGACTTACAGTCCTCAAGATTGTCTTGAACATCAAACTCTTTCTTTTCTGCCCATTTTTGGACACCTTTTTCCCAGGCAGCAAATTGCGGATCTTTTTGGGGAGTTTTTGGGATATCGCCGCGAGGATTATCCTTGTCTACCCAGTAAAGAATGGAATGGGCCGAGAAGAATTTCTTCTTGCGGATTTTTTTGTCGCTTGGGCAGTTGTCGTTGGCCAGGCAGTATTTTCCGTCTCCGATTTTGCAGACCTTCACTTCCTTTTCTTCTCCTTGCACCGTCCCGTCGAGGACGGCCTTTCCGGTCTTTTCTTCCTTGGCTTCCGGGAAGCGCTCAATCGCCATGTTGGCAAAAGCCTTGTCCATGAAATCCCGCCAAATGGGAGCGGCGACATATACTCCGTCGGCGTTGTTGGCCATCGGAGCGTTGTTGTTGTTGCCTGCCCAGACGCCGGCAACGAGATTCGGGGCGTAGCCAACCGTCCAAGCATCCCGCCATTCATTGGTTGTTCCGGTTTTCACAGCCACTGGCCGGCTATCGAAGCGAAGGGGGCTCGAAGATCCGAAAACGGACGAGCGCAGGCTGTTGTCGGAAAGAATGGCATCAATCTTGGCGCAAATGTCCTGGTCCAAAACTTTTTCTCCGGACGAATTTTTGTATTCCTCAATGACATTTCCGCGCGAGTCGGTGATTTTGAGGATGGCAGTTTTATCATGGCGGATGCCGCCGGTTGCGAATACTCCAAAGGCGGCTACGTGATCAACCAGCTTCACTTCGCCGCCTCCCAGAACGAGCGCGAGGCCGTAACGGTTTGGATTTTTGAGGGTCGTGATGCCCATTGATTGGGCGGTGTTGATGGAATTTTGCACGCCGGCAAGATACAAGGTTTTCACCGCCGGAATGTTGAGCGAGCGGGCGAGTGCCTCTTTCATTTTCACCGGCCCGCTGAAATTGTTGGAATAGTTTTTGGGGGTGTAGGGCTGTTCTTTCGTGCCAAAGTTGGTCTCGACATCAAAAATGGTAGTGTTGGGGGTATAGCCTTTTTTGAAAGCGGTGGCATAAACATAGGGCTTGAAGCTTGAGCCCGGCTGGCGGTCGCGAACGGCCACGTTCACGTTTCCGTCAATTGACTTGTCAAAATAGTCTCTTGATCCGACCATGGCGAGAATCTGCCCGTTTTTCGGGTCGATGGCGACGAGCGCCGCATTCGAAGCCCGATATTTCGCGTTTGCAGCCGCCCCCTTTTTCACTGCTTCCTCGGCGATTTGCTGTTTTTCCCAATCAAGCGTGGTGAAGACTTTCATTCCGCCTTCTTGCATTTGTTTTTCGCCATATTTGGCAACCAGCTGTTCCTTCACATACATCACGAAATGGGGGGCAGAAATATTTTCCTGAAAAGGGCGAATTTCTGCCAAAACGTCAAAATCTTTTGCGGACCGGGCCTGCTCGAGGGTAATATACCCCATTTTCTGCATCTGGTCGAGAACGTATTCCTGGCGAGTCTTCAGGTCTTCTGTGTTTGTTCCGTATGGGGAATAGTAGGTCGGGGCTTTAGGAAGTGAAGCGAGAAGCGCCGACTCGGCAAGCCTCAGGTCTTTTGCGTCTTTTCCAAAAAAAGTTTGCGAGGCGGCCTGGATGCCATAGGCGTTCGAACCGTAGGGAATTTCATTGAGATACATTTCAAGGATTTCGTCTTTGGAAAATCTTTGCTCGAGTTCGACCGACAGGATGACTTCTTTCACTTTGCGGGTGAAAGTTTTTTCGTTGGTGAGCACCGTGTTTTTGATGAGCTGCTGGGTGATGGTGGAGCCTCCCTGGGAAACTTTTCGCCCCAAAAGATCATAAACAGCCGCTCGGGCAATGGCCTTGAACTGGATTCCCCAGTGCTTGTAGAAAGTCTGATCCTCGGCGGCGATGGTGGCGGCTCTCACGATTTCGCTCATTTGGTCAAGTGGAATGGCGGTTCTTTTTTCCTCGCCGTGAATTTCATAAAGGATATGCTCTCCCGTCCGGTCATAAATTTTCGTCGACTCGACCACTTGGCGTTTGTTGAGTTTTCCGGGGCTGGGAAGGTCTTTGGCATAATAGGCAAAAACGCCAATGGCAAAAAGAAGCCCGGCTACGCCGCACCAAAGGAAAAACTTCAAAATCCGCCAAAGCCATTTTCTTTTCTTTTTCGGCTTTTTCAAGGCGTTTTTGGTGTTGTCGACGAGGTTTTTCATGAAAATATATTCTACAAAACTGCTATGTTTCAAACTAATCCGGCTAGAAATTTTTGAGCGCTGATAATTCTTACGCCGCATTTCCAGATATCTATTCCTTCGTTTTTCACTACCTGATAAGAAAAAGGAATTTTCAGTTTTCGGGAAAAGTATTCCAAGGACGGTGAATGCCTGTTGCCGGATAATTTAGCTTCTGCCGCAAGCCAGGGCTTTTTGTCAATCGTCACCAAAAAGTCGGTCTCCCGCTTATCAACGTCACGAAGGAAAAAAAGTTCAGCTTTCCATCCTTCAGTGTCGCGCAGAAAGTGAACCAGCTTCAGAAAATGAGAAGCAATCATATTTTCAAACTTTATTCCTTCGTCAGAAAGCTCCGACCAGTCCCAAAGGTACATTTTCGGCTCTTTGCGAAGAGATCGGATGGAACTCGCGGCATACGGATAAATACGAAAATGATAATAGAATCGTTCCAGCACATTCATCCAAAGCGAGATTGTTTTGTGAGTTGCTTCCAGATCTTCTTTAAGCGAATTCAAAGACAGAAGCGAACCAACTTTTTGAGGCAGGAGTTCGACTAATACCTGAAGGGCTGACAGATCTTTCAACTGCTCCAGGTCCCGAATGTCCTCTTTTATCAGTCTTTCTATTCTTTCGTTGTGAAAACGGCGCAGTGTTTTTTCGTTCTTTTTTATAAACGGTTCGGGAAAACCGCCAAAATGAAAAAGGTCTGAAAAAGCGGATAAGCTTTCTTTTCCAGGTTCAGGGAAAGCCAGTTCCTTCATTGCTTTCACGGTCGGTTTTTTTTCGGTTATGGCTTCCCGCAGGGAAAAGGGATGGAGGCGGAAGTAGTGGTATCTTCCCATCAGCGAGTCTCCGCCGCGCCGGTACACGTCAAGCCGCGCGCTTCCCGTGGCGAGAATCGCGAACTTTTCTTTGTTTTTGTCGTATATTCCCTTGAGGTAATTTTTCCACTGCTTGTATTTGTGAATTTCGTCGAAAATCAAAAGCTCGGAATCCGCTTCGAAAGATCCCGCGATGATTTTTTTCCTGTCTTCGCGGCTGTCCCAGTTCAGATAGCTGAATTTTTTGAAATCCGCTTTTCCGATTTGATTGGCAAGCGTTGTTTTTCCAACTTGGCGCGGCCCGCCGATGAAAACCATTTTGTCCTTGAGGTCGGAAACGACGGGGGAATGCAAATATCTTTTTTTGAGCATAAATGGGCAGGAGCAATTACAAGAATATTATACCATAGTATAAAACATAAGCAAACTTTTTATACTAGGGTATAATATTTCCGGGCTATATAATAACTCACCGAAATCATTTTCGCGGCTTTTTCCCTTTTTTCAAGGCGTTTTGGGTGTTGTCGACGAGGTTTTTCATGAATTTGTATTACCTGCCTGCCGGCAGGCAGGCGATTCGGGCAAGCTTATATTTTCCCTACATTTTAATTGTATGTCAAGCCGTCTTCTCAAGCAAATACTTGTGTTTCACAATCTCCCAAACTTTTGTTGAAAAATATTTTGGCTGTTTTATATCTTGAAGATTAACGAGGCCCATCTCTGCATACGACAGAAGTGTATTTATGTTTCCCCCGCTAAAAAATAAATATTTTTCCATGCCCGCCTTTTTGAGTTTTTCAGCAAGAAGGAGTTGTTCGAGATAAACTGTGTCTTTGCTGCTTCGCAGTTGTTGGGAACTCTGACTCAGTGAATCAGCCCCCCTGAACAATCTTTTTGTCTGGTTTATGGCGAGTCCGAGCATTTCTTTTATTTCGTTGTCGTATTGGTCATTTTCCAATAATCCCGCCTCTTTTTTTCTTTTGGAAATTTTTGCCCCGCTTTCAAAAAATGCTTTCAGGGAATCAAGATAATTTCCTCCCTCAAGTTTTCTTTGCATGGCTCGCACATAATGCACCCAAGGAAGTGAACGCAGTCCAAAAACTTGTTGCGCGACCTCGTTCTCGACCATCATAGCGGCAGCCTCCGAAAAAATTTCCTTCCGGTCTGACCCAGCTTTTTTGAGAAGTCTGGTAGAGGCTAGTTTTTTATTAAGATTCTGAACAAAGTGCCCCTCGATTTCATGGCCGCAAAGCGTCGTAATCGTGTCAAAAATTGACTTAGGATTCATGTCTGACTTAATAACATGCTGTTTGAAGTTAACTGACATAGCTTTGAATTTCGGATGAGCGATGACTTGCCATTTTCCGTCCGGTGCCGGGCCAGCTCTGTCGGTGCTGTAATCGGATGGCGGATACGAACTAAGTTCGCCGTAGTGAGCGACGACGCTCTCGGCAATTTTTGTGAAAACTTCCGGCGGTATGTTTTTTTTGAATATTTTTCTAGGATCCAATCCGCGCTCGTGCAATATTTTGTCTTTCCCTATTTCATTGTCGGCAAATTCAGCCTCAATTTTATCCGCAAAATTCAAAATTTCCTGGCTTATGCGTTTTTTCCTTCCGGACGAATCAATGACTTCTCTCGACTCGCCGTAGACAAACTTGTCCAATCTTTCGAGATTTACATCTTGCTTTGTGAGCCCCTTGAAACTCTCAAAAAGCTTTCTCTCGTCTTCAGAAATGTTGCCAAAACCAATTTTCTGAACAATTTGTTTAATTTTGAGGGCATAGGGATATTGATCAGCAATCATTTCATTCACCCGAAGCCCGAATCCATGAATGATTTTTCTTTTTGCCTTGGCAAGATCCAAATCTGTTTTTGCCCCTGCGGCGCCGATTTGCTGGTTCAGTTCTTTGAGACGAGTTTTGAATTTCCGCAGGGAGGATATTTTTTCGAAGGCTTCTTGGGGATTAGCGATAAAGCTAACTCTTTCTGGAGTGGTTATGCCGTCAATATCCAGTTGCCCATATGAATTTACTCTTTCCTGAAGCGCCTCGAACAGAATTTTTTCAGCGTGTTTTTCCGAATTTCCTTCGATTTTTGAAACGTCGATTTTGCCAATCCGGTCGCGGTTTTTCAGAAGAAGTTCCGCAATGGTTTCCCTGGTTGCATTTGCCAACGATATGCCCGTCTGTTCTTTAAATTGACCCTGTCCCTCGTCGGTTAAAAGATAATCAGTATAGAATGTTCTTGTATTTACTTTAATGTCGTATATCCCGTCCAGTTTTTCTCCGAGTTCGTTTTCGAACTTAAGAAGCTCCTCTTTTTCATACTCGCTCAATTTCAGTGTTTCAAGCTTTCCTTCTTCAAGTGCGCGAAGTTTTTCAAATAATTCATCGAAACCCGAAGAGGCCCGCTCGGGATAAAAGATTTCTTTGGGGGTTTTCTGATTTATTCGGTCAATGTTTTCCACGGGGTTTTGAAAGTGATAAATGTCCCGGTGATTGTTCCTCGTACAGCGTTTTTTCTGCGCGGGTTGAAATTGTGGCAGAAGCCCAGACTTTTTTGCTTCTCTTATTTGAATATTACAAGCGTAAAATCCTTTTTATTGTAATGATTCCGAAGAATTATTTTTTTTGAAAACTTTGCGCAATACACCAATAGTTTTAGAGAATCAGCATAATATATAATCGATTTTTTCTTGTTGTCCGGCGATATGCCCCCCGCCATATTGAAAGCGATTGCCTCCTTGCAATGACGGAACATGATCCTGATCGCTTCTTTCCTGAATCTTTCGGTTTTTTTGCCATAATTGCCGTTTAAGGCTCCGCAACAAATGATGAAATCAAACTTTTTTCTTAATGGATTTTTGAAATAGTTTCCGTTTATAAACCTGAAGCCCGGATATTTATTTTTTGCTTTTTCAATAAATTCTTTGGTGAAATCAACCCCCGTGTACTCGAAGGAATCACATTTACTGAATATGAAGGGAATGATATCTCCGAAACCGCAGCCGACATCAAGAACAGATTTCTCGTCGAAGTTCAAATCTTTGACAAGCTCTCTATATCTTGTCGCGGCCGAGGCATAGGAATTCCACATTAGTGACCTTATTGATCCCTTATGTTTTTCGAAGGCTTTTTGGTAGGCATTTTTTTCCATATTTTTGAGTCAATTAGGGTTATCTGTTAGCTCGCAGGCCGAGTGCCCGTAATGTTTCTGCGATAAACTTTTTGGAGTTGGCCATACGCGAGGAGGGGAATCCAATTGTATCATTTATTTCAAAAACAACCGGTCCTTTTTCACCTATACCAAAGTCAATTGAATAAAGCGGCTTGTCGAAATCTTTATCAATCATCGCCATGATTTTTTTCGCTACTCTCGCGATGCTTTTTGGAATATCACTAATGCTTAATTCGTCTATTGAACCGCCTTGTGCAACATTGGCAATTTTGCTTCCTGCCGCGGGTTGCCTAATGTGAGAAAAAACTATTTTTCCATTTACTATGGCGATCCTTAGATCGTGTGTTCCTTTCACTAAGCCGGGTATTCCATCGGAAGTATCAATGAATTTTTGCAATACCCAGCCCGAGTTGAAATTAATATTTTTTATTTGGGCTATTTTTCGCGGAGAATTGATTTTGATTCCCTTGCCCTTCATGCCTCTCGCCGGCTTGAGCACAACTAGCTTGTTATCATTAAAAAAAGTTAGTTTATTTTTAAATTCAGAGATACTTCTAACACCATAACTTTCTGGACAGAAACCACTCAGATATTCATACATTGAGATTTTATCCCAGCAAAGCAGCTTAAATCTTCTCCCATTCAAAACTTTATTACTGATGTCTTCGGGCGGAAAAGTGGTTCCACCACTTCTATCCAGAACAGCATCCGCTTTAATTTTTTCATCAAGGCTTTTGAACTCATTTTTGTTTCTGTGAAACAATAGAGGCCGGACGAACTCCAATTTTCCGAGGTATTTTTCAAAACCCATTACTAAATACATTTCAAAGCCTATATCGTATCCTTTTTCGAAGAAATAATAAAAAACAGATCTCTTATCAGCCCTATCTTCGAAAGGATCTTTTTTGAAATTATTTCCTTTGCCATAAAACATTACTATCTTTTTTCGTGCCATTTTTTCAAATAATCAGCAGCCTGATTTAGCTCATCCATTTTTTCATCAAGGGTAAAGCCTGGGGAAAAGTTTACTTCTATGACATATAACTTTCCTTCACGCGATTTAATAATATCCACTCCACAAACTTGAATATTCATTATTCTGGACGAATGTTCTGAAATCTTTTTCATATCGTCTGTGACTTCATCAGCTAAAAAATTCTTCTGTGGCTCCTTGGCAGGCATTGTTTCGAAATTCTTTTTTGTCTGTCCGGGTTCTTGTTTCTCCAAGGTGTGTTTTGTGTCCCAGCACCAGAATTCTGTAATCGAAATCGTTATCCAAAAATTCCTGCAGGATAATTTCCTGTTCCTTGTTTTTTTCCAGTATCTGCCGGAGCTTTTTTGCGTCTTTGGCCAGAAAGACACCCTCTCCGCGCTCCATATACGTAAATTTGACCACGACAGGAAATTGCAAAAACCTTGCGGCGTTTTTTATTTTTTTGGCGTCATAAACGGGGGTGTAATAGGTCTTCGGAATGCTTATGCCGTTGGTCGCTAGCAGAAACATTTGAATCAGCTTATTCCTCACTCCTGTAACTGCGTGGTAACGATCAATAAAGGGAACCTTTTTCGTTTCAAGGTGTTTCGAGAAAACAAAACTGGCGTTTCTGTATTTTTCGACAACCCGGAAGTAAACGGGAGATCGCTTGTTGGGTACCCAGCCGCTTATTTTCATTACGGCACTGCCTTCGTCCAAAAAAACCTCGAGGTTTTCCAGGGAGA
>Ga0233422_10000898_pt1 | contig 13985 bp, 11 predicted proteins | sample Watercolumn_Mata_2_FD_182724 | JGI IMG/M metagenome (GOLD analysis project Ga0233422, IMG submission 182724) | Freshwater microbial communities from Lake Matano, South Sulawesi, Indonesia - Watercolumn_Matano_2014_110_MG | ecosystem: Environmental > Aquatic > Freshwater > Lake | place...
AGGAAAGCGATATTAATATATATTGATTTTCTCTCGGCATGCCTGATTTAACTTACGGCTGGACAAAAATTCTCCGGTCATTTTTGTCCAGCCGTAAGTTAAATCCGGCATGCCGAGAGTAAATCCATCTATATTAATATCGCTTTCCTTCAAAGCAACTGCATCGCTTTCTGTTTGCATGTTGATTGGATAAGCCGCAGAAGAACTTGGGTATAAAACTCTTTCCGGTTTAGCTTTTGCAATCCAGTTAAAAAATTCGGCGTCAATGGAAAGGTCGAGTGCTACAGCCATAGGGTCGCCTTCAATCTTAGCGCGTCCGCCAACAATTGCCGCAAAATGAAATGCATCGGAAATGCGGTCTATTTTCAAACCATATTCTGTGCTAAGCCAGTTTGGGTTTTCATTAAGTGAGTTGAGAAATTTTCTAAAATCAATTTTCCAATAGAATAACCGTTCGTCCTTCCCAAAAATTTCTATGTCTTTGAATTTTTTTACGGTTGTATCTTTCAACCATGTCGTTGGATGAGTTCCAACAGAAAGATCATCAACCATTAACACAGAATCATTCGTTCGTTTTAATAATTGTTTAACAGTGTTTCTTCCAACAAAACCGCAAGCGCCGGAAACAAGATGAAATTTCATTAAAGTTTATCCTTAAAGTTGATCGAAAAATAAGAATTTTTATTATGAATTCTGATGTTGATTGCATTAACAAGTTTTAGATTTTATTTCAACAGCTTGCTGAATTAAAGGTTATATTTCGCCATCAAATAAATAGGTTTTGTTATGATGGTGTTTGAAAAGCTTAGCATTGAAGAAAAAATTCTTGACGCAATTAAAGAACTTGGTTTTGAAAATCCCACTCCTGTTCAAGCAGAAGTAATTCCGCTATTGTTGAATGAGCAAAAGCAGGATATTATTGCGCTTGCTCAAACGGGAACAGGTAAAACTGCCGCATTTGGAATTCCAATAATTCAAAAAACAAATTTCTTGCTAAATAAAATTCAGTATTTGATTCTAAGCCCGACAAGGGAATTGTGTGTTCAGATTGCAGATGATCTTTATTTATTTGCAAAGTATAAACCGGAAATTAAAATTGTTCCGGTCTTTGGCGGTGCCAGTATTGAAAGACAAATACAATCTGTTAGAAGAGGAGTTCACATTATATCGGCAACACCCGGAAGGCTGGTTGATTTGATTAACCGCGGCATTATTGATTTTTCACAGGTAGATACAGTTGTTCTCGATGAAGCGGATGAGATGCTCAACATGGGTTTCCGCGATGATTTGGAAACTATACTTGAGCAAACTCCAAAAACAAAAACCACACTTTTATTTTCGGCAACAATGCCAAATGATGTTAGGGCAATTGCAAACAAATACATGGCAGAACCAATTGAAATTACAATTGGAAAGAAAAATGCCGGGGCAGAAAATGTACATCACATTTGTTACATGGTTAATCCAAAAGACAGATACCTTGCTCTAAAAAGAATTGTTGATTTTCATCCGGACATTTACGGAATTATTTTTTGCAGGACACGTAAAGAAACTCAAGAAGTCTCCGATCAACTAATTAAAGACGGATATAATGCAGAAGCACTTCACGGTGATTTGAATCAGAATCAGCGCGATTTAGTAATGAATAAATTCCGCATTAAACATCTTCAACTGCTTGTTGCAACAGATGTTGCTGCGCGCGGACTTGATGTTGAAAATTTAACTCACATTATTAATTATAATTTACCGGAAGAGCGGGATATTTATACTCACCGCAGCGGAAGAACCGGAAGAGCCGGAAGAAACGGAACTTCAATAGTTATTGCAAATTTAAAAGACAAAAACAGAATTCAGCAGATTGAAAAGCAGATAAACAAAAAATTTACTATTGCTAACGTTCCAACAGGAAAAGAAGTTTGCGAAAAACAGCTTTTCCATTTGATTGATAGAATGGAAAAAGTAGAGGTTGATTCGACCGAAATAGAACCTTACCTGCCGGCAATTTACAGAAAACTCGAATGGCTTGAACGCGATGAGCTGATAAAAAAATTTGTGTCGGTTGAGTTCAATCATTTCATAAATTATTACAAGAAGATGTCGGATTTAAATGTTCCGGAAGAATCACGACGAAGCAGCAAAAGAAAAGGAAGCATGGAAGGATTGACGAGATTTTTTATTAATCTCGGCAGATTAGATGACCTGAAGCCAAAAGACATGATTAATATGATTACTGATTTTACCGGCATTCACGATATTGAAATTGGTGAAATAGAAATTCTGAAAAGTTTTTCGTTCTTTGAAGCTGACGAAAAATTCAAAGATTTAATTCTGAAATCTTTTTCACACAAAGACTATAAAGGAAGAAAAATTTCAGTTGAGATTTCTCAATCCAAAGGAAAAACTAAACCAAAACGTGAGGATAGTTTTCGAAAAGAAAAGTTCAAGAAAGAAGAAAAATTTGGCAGAGAAAGATTTGACAGAGACAAAAGACATCGCGATGATAATAATACAAGAGATGATTACTCGCGTAAAAGAAGAAACCGGTTTGGTAATGATAGACCAGAAGAAAATGATTTCCGGAGAAAAAAACGATTCGATAAAAATTCGAGACAAGAAAGAGATTCTTTTCGCAAAGACAATGAAAGACATGGTCAAAAGAAAAGTGATAGAAATAAATACAAACGAGGAGGGGAAGAACGCGGCAGAAACGAAGGTTATTCAAAAAGAAAAAAATAAACCGAATAAAATTCAAAGAGTCTCCCCTTCGGAGAGATTTAGAGGGGCTTTACTTTCTATCTTTTATAATATATTCTTTCTCATCATGAAAATTGTGAACCAGAATTTCTCCCAACAACCCTATTGCAAAAAACTGTACGCCAACAATAATTAAAAGAATTCCGAGGAAAAAGATCGGTCTATTGACAATTGGCGGATGTGGAATAATAAAAAACCATTCGTAAGCTAAAAATAAATTTACAATAATTCCTGTAAGTGCAATCAGGAACCCGACAAGTCCAAACAAATGCATCGGGCGTTTAATGTAACGTGTAGTAAAAATAACCGTAATTAAATCCACAAACCCTTTGAAGAATCTTGTAATTCCGAATTTTGTTTTTCCGTATCTGCGAGGATGATGCTTAACAACTATTTCGGAAACAGAAAACCCCTTCCAATCCGCAAGCACGGGAATGTATCTATGTAATTCTCCATAAACATTTATGTTTTGTACAACTGCTTTGCGGTATGCTTTAAGCCCGCAATTGAAGTCATGAATTTTAACATGTGTGAATAATCTTGTTATGTAATTAAAAAACTTTGAAGATAATTTTTTAATTAACGGATCGTATCTTTTTTTCTTCCAGCCGGAAACAAGGTCAAATCCTTCTTCCAATTTTCTTAATAGGTTTGGAATTTCAGCCGGGTCATCTTGAAGATCTGCATCCATTGTAATTACTGCATCACCGGTAACGTGTTTGAATGCAACTTGAAGGGCTGCAGATTTTCCGTAATTAGTTCTGAAACTAAAAAAATGAATTTTATTATCGAACCGCATTAAATCTTTTATAACAGTTAAAGATTTATCACCGCTGCCGTCATCAACAAAAATTATTTCGTAGTCAGAAGAAATTCCGCGTAGAGTTTTTTTAATTTCGCTGTAGAGGGGTTTTAGTGACTCGTCTTCATCTAAGATAGGAACTACAATTGAAATTTTTTTAAAACTAAAATTTTGTATTTGTATAGGTGCCGGTTGATGAGCTTGTTCACTTCTCTGCGGACGAAATCTCTTTCTATTATAATATCTTCTGTAAGGCTTTTTTTGCTGTGACTGTTGTTGGCCTGGTTTTGCTTGTTGATTCTGTATGTTGGGTGTTTGGGGTTTTGGCTGAGACGCTTGGTTATCGGGTTTATTCTGATTATCCAAATCTATTTTCCGGTTGTTTTAATTCTAACTGTTTCAAAGTTAAAATAAGATGAAACTAAAATCAATGTGAACCCTTGCCCTTTTAACCGATGAACCCAAAATCAAGATTACTTGTTTTAAAAGTTAATAAATATACGCTTATTGACACTGCATCAGACAATCTTTAGATTTAAAAAAAAGAAAGATTGCTTATGGGTGCAATAGTTTTTTGGGGGATTATTAGAACTGCAATATTAATTCCTGCTCTATGGTTTTTATACGGAGTAATGGATTACAAATATTGGTGGTGGTTCGGAATCATTTCGGTCTACGGAGTAATTATACATCCCGCAATGATTCAATACGACATGTTTCTTAAAGCGAACAATGAAATTATAAACAATACTCTCTGTTCTTCATGCAAACATTTCGACCAAACCGCTGTTTTATGTATGAAATATGATAAGCACCCAACACTAAAAAGTCTTCCTTGTGAAGGAATAGATTGGGAACCAAAGGATTTAACTAATGAAACGACAGAAATACACACATAAAAAAGAAAAATCGTTAAAGAACAATGTTGTACTTTGCACAGAATGCGGAGAAGCTCTGGATATGTTCGGAATTGCTGAGTCAGAAATTGATTTGAAAAAAGTTAAGGAACGGCATAAACACTGTAAAGAAACCGGAAAGTTCAAAGGCGATAAGTGTGCTATGCTTTTTATAGCAGAAGAAGATTCCCCTTTAATTCCGGATGAAGACGCGTAAACAAATCTTTTAATGCATCGATAAACCTTGCACCGGGCCGTAAATAAACATCTCTATCAACCATTAAAACATTTTTATTCTTAACAGCTTTTAACTGCAGCCATTCAGGATAAGCATTTTTTATTTTGGAAATATTATCTTCGTCTCCGGCAGGATAGATAATGTAATCCGGATTTCGTTTTAAAATTTCTTCACGCGAAAAAATTGGATAATTAACTTTAGAATCATCGGCAATATTTGTCAGTCCGCAATTTTCAATAAACTCATTTAGAAATGTATTTTTACCGGCAATCATAACCGGCTTCAATTCAATAATAATCATTGCAGTTTTTGATGAAACGCTTTTAGAGTTTTCTTTTATGTAAGCGGCAGTCGAATCCCAATTCTTGATTTTACTCTCAACAAGACTTTCAACATGAAAAATTTTTCCAAGATCGCCGTATGTTTTTTTAATCCCAATAAAGTTCCTCGGGTTCGAAACAAAAGTTTTAATTCCGAGAGCTTTGAATTTTTCGTATGCAGCTTTTGTATTTCCTTCAACTGTTATAAATACAAGATCGGGGTTTAGCCTTAAGATTTTTTCATAATTAAATGACAGCATATCCCCAACCTTTTCAATTTTTTTTGCTTCATCGGGATAGTTACAGAACATAGTATTGCCCACTAAAATTTTTTCTAATCCAAGATCAAAAATTATTTCTGTAAGATTTGGGGCTAAAGTAATTATTCTTTTAGGAATCTTCTCAAATGAAAATGAAACTCCCAAGTCATCAACAATAGTTTCATTTTGGAGAGACGCTTGTTTAGTTTCGCAAGAAAGTAAGAGACAACAAATTAATCCGATCGGTAAAAGATGTTTTATCATAGAGTTATTTTTTTATCAGCAATAAATTAAGGTTAAGACTTTGTTAATTAAGAAAAGAAAAAAGAGCCCGCTTAATGGGCTCTTAGTAAATATTGCTCTAATTATTTCTTCGCTGCTCTTCTCATATCTTCTGCAAGTTCTTTTATTTCACTTAAGTCTCGTACCATTTCACTCCATCCGTACCAGAAAGCATAATCCGGATTGGCATGAAATGTTCCTTGAAAAGCTCTCATTCTATGTTCGAGAAACATTACAAATAATTTTTGTTCGATAACTGTATTTGCATCTTGGAATGTTAGCAAATCAGGAAAAGCATTTTGATAATTTTTTGGTTTAGGAATTATTTTGTCTTTATACAAATTAGCTACAATCGTGATTGCTTCCGCCATTAATCTATCTGCATTTTTAATCATGCTATCGCCTTTTTCCAATTCGGTCTTAGCAAAATTTGTTGAGTGACAATCACCACAAATTTTAGTCATCTTATCTCGTTCGGCTTGCCAAGCTTCTTGAGTTAAACGCGCAACATCTGCGGCTTTTACAACATCGAGTCTTGCTGTTGGTTTTCCTGCTGGATCTAATACTCCCAGTGCTTGTAATATTGTTACTCTGTCTTGAGCCCATTGTTTATCATCAGGCATAGGGAGTCTAACAGCTAAAAATCCCCATGCAGTTCTAACTTCATGATTCCCATTCGGCATGTGACATGTTTGACAAGTTGGAGCTGGAGTTGTTGCCGGAAGTGTTCCGTTTTGTTTGAGTAGATATCTAACACCATGTTTTGAACCGGAATACATAGTCCACTGCGGATGATCAAAACCATCATGACATGTTTGGCATGCTTGAGGTTGTTTTGCTTCTACGGTAGAAAATGTGTGCCGAGTATGACAAGCATCGCATGAAGCATGACCGAATTTTGAGCCCTCGGATTTTATTTTTTTAATTGTCGCTTCATCTTTCATTCCGATTTTATGACATCCTCCACATCCTTTCATTCCATCGGATAGAACCATAGGCATCATGTGAGTTGTCGGCATTGCATTCATTGCCGCCCATGCAACTGCGTGTTTGCCTTTTTTGTACTGTGCAACTTTTTCATCATGACAGGTATTGCATGTTTCAGGTGTTGGTGCAGATGCTTTTGTGTAATCATTAACTTTAGAATGTTCGGTGCCGTGACATTCTCCGCAGCCGACGTCATTCTTAAAATGTTTGCTGATTTTCCAATCACTTACAATATCTGGAGTTATCTTAGTGTGGCATCCAACACAATCGGTCTGAGCATAAATTTTTACAAAAGAAAAAATGATAAGTAGATAGATAAGATGTTTAAGTTTCATAACGTCTTCTCCTAAATTGTAGATAGAATTTAGCATGAAATATTCCCGCTTAAACTTATGGTTCTTTTTATTTTTTATCAATTATATAAAACAGAGGAATATTCTTAAAAAACATTTTGAAATTATTCTGCACGAAGAAATAAGTTGCTAATTACTTAACTTATAAGTAAGTTCAACGAGAAATTATTGGAAATACAGACCAATTGATAAAAAACCTATTATTAAGATTGAATTTTTGGTAATGCCCGTTCAAAGACCTGCGAACTTTAACAATAAAATTTTTCATTAATCGAAAATAAATTAGGAGGAACTCCAAAATATGAGCAGTCAATTATGGCAAAGAAAACCAGTTGAACACTTCGAGATTGAAATGCGAGAAAGCAAGCTCAAGCGTGTTCTTGGCAAGTGGGGTTTAACTTCGCTTGGTGTAGGTGCAATTATAGGTGCGGGAATTTTTGTAATGACCGGAGTTGGAGCCAAAGAATATGCAGGACCTGCATTAGCTCTTTCATTTGTTGTAGCGGGAATCGGTTGTACTTTTGCCGCATTATGTTATGCCGAGTTTGCATCATTTCTTCCTGTTGAAGGTTCAGCTTACGCATATTCTTATGCAACTGTTGGAGAATTGTTTGCATGGATTATCGGCTGGGATCTAATTCTAGAATATGGAATGGGTGCATCTGCTGTGGCTGTGGGATGGTCTGGTTATTTTGCAAAATTTCTTCATCTGTTTGATATAAAATTTCCAATCTGGTTGATGAATGATGTCTTTACTGCAAAAGAGATGATTGCAGAAGCAACAAGCAAAGGAACGCTTGCAGATCTTACATCACGATTTTCCGACTTGAGCTTCCCTCATATTTTAGGAATAGACTTTGCGTTTAATCTTCCTGCTCTTCTTATTATTTGGGTTTTAACTGCTATACTAGTAAGAGGAATTAAACACGCGTCGGGTACAAATAATATAATGGTTGCTATAAAAATTTCTGTAGTTCTTTTTATAATTATACTTGGCGCCAACTATATTAATACAGCAAATTGGTCTCCGTTCATTCCCGAAAGAGGAACATTTACTGATTCATTTGGAGGAACACATAATGCATTTGGTTATTTAGGAATTGTTGCCGGAGCGGCTTACATCTTTTTTGCATACATCGGATTTGATACTGTTTCAACACATGCGGGAGAAGCAAAAAATCCTCAGAAGGATGTTCCTTTTGGAATTATTACATCTTTAATTGTCTGCACAATTCTTTATATACTCGTTGCATTAGTTTTAACCGGAATGGTTAATTATAAAGATATTGACATAACTGCACCAATAGCAGCAGCATTTGGAGCCAAAGGATTAGGCTATGCAGTATTTATTATTTCCGTAGCAGCAATAGCAGGCTTAACTTCTGTTTGTATTGTAATGCTTCTTGGTCAATCAAGAGTATTCTATGCAATTTCTAAAGACGGATTGCTTCCTAAAAAAACTTTTGGAGAAGTGCATCCAAAATTCCGCACACCATGGAAAGCAAATATCTTGATTGGTCTTGTTGTGTCGCTTGTTTCTGCATTCACTCCAATAGAAGGAATTTCCAAAATGGTTAACATTGGAACACTGCTTGCATTCGTTTTGGTTTGTGCCGCAGTTTGGATTATGAGAAAGAAAGAACCAACCCGTAATCGTCCATTCAAAGCACCGGCAATTTGGTTTGTTGCACCAATGGGAATAATTTTTAATTTAGGAATGATGTTAACACTTGAATGGCAGAACTGGGCGAGATTGGCCGGCTGGTTGCTAATTGGATTTTTAATTTACTTCTTGTATGGAAAGAAGAATAGTATCATGGCAAAACGCTTAAAAGGAGAAATCGTTTCAGAATAAAATTTTAAATTCTTAAAAATTAAACGGGACTTTCAATTTTTGGAAGCCCCGTTTTTATTTTAAATCACTGAACACGAACACATCATAAATAATTTTTCACAAACTTTGTCTACCATCAATTTTTATTTATTTTTGCGACGCATCCATAGCTCAGCTGGTAGAGCATCTGACTCTTAATCAGCAGGTCGCCGGTTCGAATCCGGCTGGATGCACCTAGAGCCCCGAATACTAAATGAATTCGGGGTTTTTATTTTTATGCAAAAGTAATTTTTATAGACTAGAGCTGTTTTTTGGCTATCTAAAATGATATGACTATTGCAAAACTATTGCAAAAAAGTATAAAGATTTTTCGTTTAATTATTTTCTCTGACAAAATTTTGGAGAAGAATAGTACGCTCTCCGACAAATTGATTTTTCTCAATAGAATCTAGGTTTTTCAAAATGGTGGGGACTGAAAAGTGACCAACTATTTTACAAATACATCGGCTACACCGTCTATGCAGAACTTTATTGATCAAGTTCATTAGGGATACTATTTCAACAATACCCATCTGGCAAGAAATGATTTTTTTGAAATCGTGGCCATAATTAGCTAGTATTTTAAGTCACTCGGCAAAAAATAACTTCGGAGAATCCAATTAACATGTTAATTTTTATTGCGGATTGAGAAATGAATAGGCACAATCCTTTAATCCAAAATTACTAACTTCAACTTGGATCATCTACCGGGGGCAAGTCAGATGGGAAAAATATTTCGTGAAGAAACTGGTAAAATTAAATCCAATATGATCCAACTGGTAAGAGGAAAAGGATTATTAAATGCAATTGTAATTAAGCCTAGAGATGGAAAAGGAGCTTGGGATGTTTGTTTGAAGATGAAAGAAAACGGATTACTTGCAAAACCAACTCACCAGCACATAATTAGGTTTGCACCACCTTTGGTTATTAACGAAACTCAATTAAGAGAGGCTATTAGTATCATTAAGAAGTCAATTGAAGAAGTTGAAAATAATTGAGGCACAACAAAAAATTATTTTCTAAAAATATTTTTAGATCTGTTCAACAGACGATCAAGAAATAGCAAATAAAATGTTCATTAAGCTCAACTGAATTTTTCAGTTGAGCTTTTTTTATCAGATTTGATTTAATGCCACCAACCATAAACACTTGCTCTAAGAAATCCACTTTCCCATAATTATTGAAACCAATCTGAATTATAAACCAGAATCTTTTTTCTTAACTCCTATGCAATTATATTAATTAGAGAAAATATGGAGATGATATGAAAAGAAAAGATTTATTGATTTTCCTTTTATTTGTTTTAATTATATCAAATGTTCACGCACAGAAAAACAACTTTTCAAATATTGAATCAAGAAAATTTAATCCATCAACTCTATTGTGGTATAACCAGCCAGCTACAAAATGGGAAGAGGCTTTGCCGGTTGGAAACGGAAGACTGGGCACTATGGTTTTTGGAAAAACCGATGAAGAGAGAATTCAATTAAATGAAAACACATACTGGACCGGCGGCCCGTATTCAACAGTCGTAAAAGGCGGAGCGAAGATGCTTCCGGAAATTCAGAAATTAATTTTCGAGGGAAAAATATTTCAAGCAAATAAATTATTCGGCAGATACATAATGGGCTATCCTGTTGAACAGATGAAATATCAAAGCCTTGCAGATCTTATAATTTTATTCGATCATAAAAACGTTTCAGATTATAAACGCTGGCTCGATCTTGAAAACGGAATCGCTGGATCAGAGTGCACTTTTAATGGAATAAAATATAGAAGGGAAGTAATCGCTTCTTATCCAGATCAAGTAATAATTATTAAACTTACTACAGATAAACCAGGCACACTAAGTTTTAAAGTAAATCTAAGAGGTGTCCGAAATCAAACTCATTCAAATTATGCAACAGATTATTTTAGAATGGATAATTATGGCGATAATGGTTTAATACTAACTGGCAAATCTGCGGATTATCTTGGTGTTGAGGGAAAATTAAAATATGAAGCGCGAATAAAAGTTGTAAACAAAGGCGGAACCGTTAATACTGATTATGAAAATCTATATGCTGCAAATTGCGACGAGGTAACTATTTATTTTACTGCCGCTACTAATTTTATAAATTATAAAAATGTAAGCGGAAATCCGCATCAAAAAGTTCAAACCGTATTTGATAAAATCAAAAATAAATCTTGTGATGAATTAATCGCCTCTGCTGTTGCCGACTATCAATTATTATTTAACAGAGTTAAACTTAAACTTCATAACACTGAAAATTCTTTTTTGCCAACAGATAAAAGAATTACTAATGCAGTAAACACAATTGATCCATCATTAGCAGCACTTACTTATCAGTTTGGAAGATATTTAATGATATCCTCTTCAAGACCGGGTTCTCAGCCCGCAAATCTACAAGGCATCTGGAATCAAGATCAAAATCCATGGTGGGATTCGAAATATACTACCAACATAAACACAGAAATGAATTACTGGCCGGTTGAATCAAGTAATCTTTCCGAATGTTCTGAACCACTAATAAAAATGATAAAAGAATTAACTGACCAAGGAAGTCAAGTTGCTAAGGAACATTACGGATGCGATGGATGGGTCTTTCATCAGAATACAGATTTGTGGAGAGTTGTAGCTCCAATGGATGGTCCTTTATGGGGAACATTTACTGTTGGAGGTGCATGGCTAACAACTCATCTTTGGGAACACTATCTTTTTACACTTGATAAAAATTTCTTGAAAGAAGTCTATACTGTAATTAAGGGTTCAGTTAAATTCTTTATGGATTTTCTTGTTCAGCATCCCAACGGAAAATGGTTAGTAACTAACCCATCCACTTCGCCGGAAAATTTTCCGGATGGAAATGGAAATAAACCTTTCTTTGAAGAGACAACAGGCTCCAAACTTCCCGGAACAACTATATGTTATGGTTCTTCAATAGATATGCAAATATTAACTGACTTGTTCGGCTATTATATAGATGCCGCAAAAATATTAGATCTAGATAAAGATTTTGTTTCTAAAGTTCTTATTGCAAAATCAAAACTAGTCCCGCCGCAGATTAACAAAAAAGGAGAACTGCAGGAATGGGCGGAAGATTTTGGACAGCTTGAAAAACAGCATCGCCATTTGTCACATCTTTATGGTTTATATCCTGGGAATGTTTTTTCACTTAACAAAACTCCTGAGTTTATTGATCCAATTAAAGCTGTGTTGGAACAAAGAGGTGATGGTGGTGCGGGTTGGACGCGAGCCTGGAAGATTGCTCTTTGGGCTCGACTTCTTGATGGTAATAGGTGCAATAAAATTTTGAAAGAATATTATAAAGAACAGTGTTTACCTCAATTGTTTGCTAAATGTTTTTCGGCAATGCAAGTAGACGGAAGTTTTGGTGTAACAGCGGGGATTACAGAAATGCTGCTGCAATCGAATGAAGGAGTTATAAATTTTCTTCCCGCTTTGCCTGAAGATTGGAAAGATGGAGAATTTAAAGGGATTGTTGCAAGAGGCGCTTTTGAAGTTTCAGCAAAATGGAGCAACAGCAAGTTAATTGACGGCGCAGTATTTTCAAAACAAGGATCTAAGTGCAATGTTATTGTGAATGTTCCAGTCAAAATTATTTGTGATGGTAAAGAAGTGAAAGTAAATATAAGCAAGGATGGAATTATTTATTTCAATACATCAAAGAATAAAACATATTTGATTTCAGCGCAATAAATAATATTGAGTAGTACAAATTTAAAATTGAAATTGAGGAATCTATTATGAAAAATATTTTCGTTCCATTCTTGTTGATTGTTGTAATATTCGCTCAATTACTATCTGCTCAAAAGAAAATTTACACATGCTGATTCTTTGCGCGGCGGTCTTTCAAAAGAAAGAACATGATGGGATCTTACTTACTATTACCTAAATATTAAAGTGAATCCTGCCGATAGTACAATTAAAGGGGCAAATACAATTCGCTATAAAGTTCTTTCACCATATCAAGTAATTCAAATTGATCTTCAATCGCCAATGAATATTGTCGAATTCATGCAAGACAATAATTCATTGAAATATATTAAAGATGGTAATGCATATTTTGTTACACTTGCAAAAAAACAAAGCAAAGGAAAAATTAATGAACTGATGGTTAGTTTTGGCGGAAGACCAACTATCAGCAGAAGACCACCATGGAGCGGAGGCATTTCTTGGAAAATAGATAAAAATGGAAATCCTTTTATCGTTTCAACTTGCCAGGGAGATGGTGCAAGTCTGTGGTGGCCATGCAAAGAACATCAGTACGATGAACCAGACAGCATGCTTATATCAGCGACAGTTCCTAATAATCTATTGGATGTATCCAATGGAAGATTGCGCAAAGTTGATTACAACCTTGATAGCACAAATACTTACCATTGGTTTGTAGGCAGCCCAATAAACAATTATTCTGTGAACATCAATATTGCCGACTACTCTCACTTTGTTGACACATATAATGGAGAAAAAGGAAAATTAGATTGCGATTTCTATGTGTTGAAAGAAGATCTTGAAAAAGGTAAGAAACACCGTCATATTCCGTTTCATGAAGAGCTGTTTTCTGTTCTTAAAAGTCGAATGGCAGAAGTAAAAGAAGGAAGTATCCTAGATTATTGTTCAGTGGAAAATCTAGGAAGAGCCGTAACAAGATACTTCAAAGATCTAGGAATCTATAATAAAGGTTATAAAACAAAAACATTTCGAAAAACATTTATAACACTTTGCAGAAATCGATTTCAGATCGATGCTTCAATCGTAAAAGAATTAGTAGGACATTCTCATGGAAATGTCACGGACAAATATTACAACTTAATTGACATGCAGACTTTGAAAAACGAGTTAAAGAAATTTCGTAGACCTGGTTAAGCAAATAGAGAGCTGCATAACACAGCTCTCTATTGCAGCTATTGCACCAACTATTGCAAAATTAATAACTCATTTAAATTCAGCAAGTCACAAAGACAAAATTTTACCTCTTAATCAGTAGGTCGCAGTTTCTCCCAAAGGCATCACTTTGTGAGAATCCGGCCTGCCCACCTCTGGCGGGCTGGATGTACGAAGAACTCCCAAGACCAGAAATTTTTGGAATTTTTGTTTTTTATAAAATGTAATTTATGTTTATAAAAACAAATTAATATTTTTTGCAAAATATTTTCTTTTATTGAAAGATCAATATTATTCAATCATTAATGCTT
>Ga0233422_10000899_pt1 | contig 13984 bp, 11 predicted proteins | sample Watercolumn_Mata_2_FD_182724 | JGI IMG/M metagenome (GOLD analysis project Ga0233422, IMG submission 182724) | Freshwater microbial communities from Lake Matano, South Sulawesi, Indonesia - Watercolumn_Matano_2014_110_MG | ecosystem: Environmental > Aquatic > Freshwater > Lake | place...
ACGCCGACCATCCGGTGGAGGCCGTGTATGTGTTTCCTTTGCCGGAAGAAGCGTCAGTTACTGGTTGTGTCATGCAGATCGGCAAGCGTCGGGTACAGGCCACGCTGAAGAAGCGCGAAGAGGCGCGGCAAGAGTACGACGCCGCCGTGGCGGCCGGACATCACGGAGCATTGCTTGAACAAGAGCGCTCCAACATCTTCACTATGAACGTCGGCGGGATTGAGCCCGGCGAGAAGATCACGGTGCAGTTCGACTATGTTCAGCGCGTCGCTTGGCAAGACAGTGGCGGCCGCTTTCGCGTCCCTCTGGTGGTAGCGCCGCGGTTTATTCCGGGCGAGCCCACCAAAAAGGGCAGTGGCTGGTCGCCGGATACTGATCAAGTGCCGGATGCCTCGCGTATCACACCCAAAGTGGCCAAGCAGGGCGTGCCCTACACGGCCAGTGTCAAGGTGTCGCTCTCGGTCGGTTTCCGCTGTTTACTGGAAAGCCCCTCGCATTCGGGTTGTGTTGGTGCCAGCGCCACGGTGGCCAAGGCCGAAACCAGGGAAATTAAGACTGGTAAGATCGCTACGGACCGGGATTTCATCCTAACGTATCGGTCGCTGTCCAAGGTAACCGAAGTGGCGCTTCACAGTCAACAGACGGCTGATGAGTCATTTCTGTTGGCCACCGTTGTTCCACCGCTTATGGCAACGCCAGTGGCAAGGGATGTGGTTTTGCTGCTGGATATCTCCGGTAGTATGTATGGCGCCAAGTTGGCCGGACTTAAGGTGCTGGTCAACAAGGTGCTGGGCAAGCTGCGGGAGCAGGACGCCGGTCAGCGCGTGGCCGTGATCGCCTTTGAGAGTCAGCCGCATTTGATTTGGCCTATGGGCCAAATCACGGATGAGCTTTTGGGGCGCATTAGGCAGTTGGATGACCGAGGTGGCACGGAATTGGGACCGGCTTTAACCGTTGCCGCGCAGCAGTTCGGCGACAGCGGCCGGCCCAAATTCATCCTCTTGGTCACCGACGGCCAGACCGAGAGTATGCGCTATACCATGAGTGGCGTGCGCATCATCGCGGCTGGCATTGACACGGCGGTTAACGACGACTCGCTCAAGTCCCTGGCGCGGCGGACCGGCGGCACCTGCCTCTGGTTCTATCCGGGCGAGGATTTTGACCGGGCGGCCAACTCGCTTTTTGGTTATCTGTCGGGTCCGGTTTTGACCGAGCTCAAAGTAACCGGCGGCGAAGCGGTCGGCGTTCAAGACGTGTTCCAGGGCCAGCCGGCGGCAATTGCCGTGCGTTTGGCAGACAAGTCGGAAATCGTGTTGCATGGCAAGGACGCAAGTGGCGCCGATCAGGAATGGCGTTTGAAGCCGACCAATGCCAGTAACTGTGATTTCGCCGCTCAGGTCTGGGCGCGGGAGTTCCTACGGGAACATCAAGGCCAAGATGAGCAAGTGGCGGTGAGCCTGAAATACGGCGTCATCTGCCGGCACACTTCGTTTGTGGCCATCTCCCAGAAAGAGGTCCCGGGTCAGCAGCCGATGCGCGTGGAGATCTCCGTCAACCTGCCTCACGGCTGGGATTATGACAAGATCTTCGGTCGGCCGGCAACTGGTGTGGCCAGGCACAGCCTATTGTCTACTGCTTGTGGCGCTGTTTCTAGCGGCGGTCGTCGTTTTGCTGCTTCCTCGCATGCGTCGGGTTTGGGCCACAGCGGCGGCGGCCGGCGGATGGTTACCGCCAGTGTTGGCTCCGACTTTGATGGCATAAGGATCGGTTCGCTAGGCGCTATGGACGATGACGGCGCTCTTCTGTGTGGCTCGGCTGGCGGTCCGGACGATCCAGATGAGTTTTTGCCGGATATCGTTCCGCCGGATTTTACACCTGATCTCGATCCTCAAGCGCAGCAGGCAGTTGTCCGCTTCACGCTGGACGCGGCCGACCCAGTGGACCGGCTCATCGGCATCCTAATTGTCGCCGACTGCGGTGACTTTGAAGCGGCCGAACAGGTGTTTAAGAAGCTGAAGCTCACGTTGGCTTTGGTCAAATCCTGGACTCCGGAAAAGCGCAGTATGGCCGGTTACTTCTTGTGGCGGCTCAAAGCGTATGGCCTGTCGGTCAGTAGCGACGTACTAGCCATTTGTTCGGCAACCAGCACTGTGGAGGTGGGCAACTGGCCATATCTCATCAGGAAAGAACGCGGCCTTTCCTATAGCGTCCAGGTGATTGCTGGCGTTGACGGCGCCGAGTATATCCGCTGGAAACTCGGCCTGGATGAGCGCCCCACAGCCGAACCTTGGTCTCTCGTTCCCTAAATTCATCTACTACTGCCGTTCGTGGCAAGAATAGATGAGTGCGACAAAAAGAGCTCCGAAGGAGAAATCCCTCGGAGCTCTATTAAATTTAAATGACTAATTAAAAATTACAAAATTAATTTTAAATATCCAAGTTCTTCACGCTCTTGGCATGGGTTTGAATGAAGCGTTTTCTGGGCACTACATCATCGCCCATTAGGATATCAAAAATTTCATCAGCCTTTTCTGCGTCCTCAACGGTAATTTTTTTCATTTTTCTTTGGGCCGGGTCCATAGTGGTGTTCCACAACTGTTCTGGATTCATTTCACCCAAACCTTTGTAGCGTTGGATATTAAGCTTTACTCCGCCTAAATCTTCGGTTTCTCCCACTCCCGATAGTTCCTCGGCTTCATCGGCTATATTTTCTTCCGTTGGTTTCTTAATTTCTTTAATTTTTAATCCCGCCAGCTCGGCTTTTACTTTAACCAATTCTTCATCGCTGTACACCCAGCGCACTTCTTTGCCCAGTTGCACGCGATACAGAGGTGGTTGGGCAATATAAATATGGCCCTGCAAAATCAAATCAGGAAAGTGGCGATAGAATAAAGTCAGCAGTAAGGTGCGGATATGACTGCCGTCAACATCAGCATCAGTCATAATGACGATTTTATCATAACGCAAACTGCTGATATCAAATTGTTCGCCAATATTAGTACCCAAAGCAATAATCAGAGACTTGATTTCATTATTAGCTAACATTTTATCCAGACGGGATTTTTCCACATTTAGAATTTTGCCGCGCAAAGGCAGTATAGCTTGATTGTGACGATTACGGCCCTGTTTGGCGCTGCCGCCGGCCGAGTCGCCTTCAACAATAAACAACTCCGACTCTTTCGGGTCGCGGGAAGAGCAGTCGGCTAGTTTGCCTGGCAAAGCAAAACCGTCTAAGGCGCCTTTGCGCAGCACGGTTTCTCGGGCGGCTCTGGCCGCCACCCTGGCTCGAGCGGCTAAAATACATTTGCCGATAATGCCCTCGGCATCGCGTGGATTTTCTTCTAAAAACGTTTCCAGCGCGTCGGCCATCACTTTTTCTACTGCCGGCCTGGCCTCCACATTGCCCAGCTTAGCTTTGGTTTGGCCTTCAAATTGCGGTTCGGGAATTTTGATGGAAACAATCGCCGCCAACCCTTCGCGCACATCCTCGGCCGTCAGATTAGCGTCTTTTTCTTTGAGGTAATTTTTTTTGCGGGCAAAATTATTAAGGGTCCTGGTTAGGGCCGCGCGAAAGCCGACTACATGCATGCCGCCTTCCGGATTGTAGATGTTATTGGCAAAGGGCAGCACGATTTCATTATACTGAGTGTTGTATTGCAGAGCCACTTCCACATTAATGTTGTCCACCGCTTTTTCAACGTAAAAAATATTCTCATGTTTGACTTCGTTATGATAATTGATGTGTTTGATATATGATTTGATGCCGCCTTCAAAGTAAAAACTATAACAAAGATGTCTGGTTGGGTCGCTGTCGCGCTCGTCGCAGACAATAATTTTTACGCCCTTGGTCAGGTAGGCCTGCTGGCGCAAATGGTCCAGCACGGTTTTTAAATTAAATTCGGTTACTGAAAAAATAGAGGCGTCTGGCTGGAAAGTGATTTTAGTGCCCGTGCCCTTGGCTTTGCCCGCGGCCTTGATTTGTTTGCTGGGCTTGCCAAATTTATATTCCTGCAGCCACAACAAGCCGTCGCGCTTAACTTCGGCTTTCAGGTATTGTGACAAAGCATTGACCACCGAGACACCCACGCCGTGCAAACCGCCTGAAACCTTGTAGCCGCCATCGCCAAATTTGCCGCCGGCGTGTAATTTGGTGAGGACAGTCTCCAGTGTTGAGACCTTGGTAGCTTTATGTTTTTCCACCGGAATACCGCGGCCATTATCTTCCACCGACACCATGCCTTCTGGTAGCAGTTTAACTTTGATAGTATCGCAAAAATCAGCCATGGACTCGTCAATACTGTTATCAACCACTTCCCAAATCAGATGATGCAGTCCGGCTTCGGCCGTATTGCCAATATACATGCCCGGTCTTTTGCGCACCGGCTCCAGACCTTCCAAAACTTGGATTTGGTCGGCGCCATAGGCGTTGTTTTTTTTGCTGTTTTTTGCGGTTTTTGCCATAGGGGATAACTTTAAATAGATGTTTGTTTTATTGATTAATTTTAACATATTTTTTGCTTTAAGACAATACGATTTTGAGCGGTTTTGGGATGATGTGGGTAGTCTGTATACTTAGTTTATGGTATAATATTAATATGGTTGAAAATCCCGTCAATAATTTAAGCAATTCACAGTTGAGATTCAGCTATTGGTACATTAGTCACAAGCTGGAATTAAAGCGTTGGCTGGCTGTTGGTCTGGCCGTGGTGGCGGCCTTGTTTTGGTTTTATGTAATTTGGCAGGTGGTTTTTGGGGCGATAAATTTTCAGCGCGATGACGTTCGGTTACGCCAACTGATTTATGGCGGGAATAGCGTTTTACCGGCGATGGAAAATTCTAAGCCGCAGTCGCTGCAACTTTCACCCATCAAAGTTTTTTCCCAAGCCGACGGCCGTTACGACTTTTTGGCTCAGGTTGCCAATCCCAATGCCGCCTGGCTGGCCACTTTTGATTATCAATTCAAAACGCCGCCGGGTAATAGTTTGATTCGCCAAGGTTTTGCCTTACCCGGTGAGACAAAAAATTTAATGGACTTGGGTATTAAAGGTTCATCGGTGCAGTTGGAAATTACCAACCAGAAATGGATTAAGTATGGTAATTTTTCCGACCTCAAAGATGTCCGCCATAATTTTGTGTTTGATAAGGCGGAGTTTATTGCCGGCGCCGGACTGGGCGAGCCAGATCGTTTAGTTTTTGAGCTGGCCAATAAATCGCCGTTCGGCTACTGGCAGTTTGGGGTCCAGGCGTTGCTATATAGCGGTTCGCAGCTGGTTTCTATTAACTATCTTAATTTGGAGCAATTAAAATCCGGTGAAAGCCGGCGAGTGGAACTGTTCTGGCATGAATCCTTGCCGGCCATTAACAATTTTGAAATTAAACCCGATGTGAATATTTTGGATGAGGATAACATTATGCCGCCCGTCAGCCAGTAGGGGGAAGGCATACAGTTATCAATACCCTGCCTCTTGACAGGGTTTTTTTATTGGTTTATATTAATAATTAGCACTCTAATAATGAGAGTGCTAACAATAAAAAAGCGTTAATTTTAAAGAAAAATGGCTGACCGCAAAAACAATTTACTGAAGATGATTATTGAAGAATACATTAGGTCTGCCATGCCTGTTAGCTCTGGTTTGATTAACGAAAAATATTTACCCCGGGTCAGCTCGGCCACCATTAGAAATGACATGGCCGAATTAGAAGAGGCCGGCCTGATTTATCAGCCCCATACCTCGGCCGGCCGCGTGCCAACGTTGGCTGGTTATCAGTATTATTTGGATAATTTTGTTTTTGATTCGGAAATCCACGGCCCGGCCAAAGAAGAATTAGAGAAGCTGTCCGGTAAAATTTTCAACAACCGCTTGGGCGCGAAAGATTTGGCCAAAACTTTGGCGGAAATTTCTTCGGCCACGGTTTTGGTGGGCTTTTCGCCGCGTGACGTTTATTACACTGGCATTTCCAATTTGTTCAGGCAGCCGGAATTTTCCCAATATAACTTTGTTTATTCCATGTCGCAGATTATCGACCATTTAGACGAGGTGATGAGCCGGATTTTTGACCAAATAGATAAAGAGATTAAAATTTGGCTTGGTTCGGATAATCCTTTTGGCGAAATGTCCTCAGTTATTTTATCCAAAATAACTTTGGACAAGCAAAAAATTTTACTTGGCATTCTAGGGCCAAATCGTATGGATTATCAAAAGAACATTGGTTTGATTAGATATAGCCAGCAGTTGTTTAAGTAGTAATTCAAAAATAAGATAAAAACGCATGACCAAAAATAATTTATCGGATGCCAACGATCAAGAGTTAGAAAAACTGAAGTTAGAACTGGCAGCCGCGAGCCAGCAAGCCGCTGGCAATTTGGCCGGCTGGCAACGCGCCCAAGCCGATTACGCCAATTTAAAGAAGGAAACGGAGAGCAAACTGGCCAATATCGTGGAATTTGCCAATGCGGCTTTTATGGCCGAGACATTGCCGGTTTACAGCCATTTCAAGTTGGCCATGAGCCACGTGCCCGAGAATCAAAAAGATCAGGATTGGGTCAGAGGAATCATGCAGATTCAAAAACAATTTCAAGATTTTTTTAAAAAGTATCAAATCACGGAAATTAAAACCGTCGGCGAAAAATTTGACCATAATGTTCATGAGGCGACAGTGCACGAGGCGGCCGACGGCTTTGAGTCAGATGTGGTTTTTGCCGAAGTTCAGCCCGGCTATTTATTGAGAGATAAGGTGCTCATTCCGGCCAAAGTAAAAGTAGCTAAATAATTATTAAATTAACCGCTGACCATTAACTGTTGGCGGTTAAATAAGAAAAAAACATATGTCACTAATTAAATGGACCCCATTCATTGAGCCGTCTTGGCTCGAAGATTTTGATCGCACTTTGGATTGGCCTGCCTTTAGGCATGGCTTCACTTTGGCCCTTGATGTCTATCAAGATAAAGACAACGTGGTCGTGGAAGCTCCGCTCGCTGGCATTGACCCGGAAAAAGTGGAAATTGCCATTGAAAACGACGTCTTGACCATCAAAGGAGAAAGCGAGAACAAATCAGAAGTGGAGGATAAAAATTATTACCGCAAAGAAGTGCGCAGCGGCAGTTTCTATCGCGCCGTGCAATTGCCCACCCGCGTCAGCGGCGAGGCGGCGCAGGCCACTTATGACCAAGGAATCTTGACCATCAAGATTCCCAAAGCCCCAGAAGCCAAACCTAAGACGATTAAAGTCAATGTCAGTAAATAAATTTAATAAAAAATTATGAGTAAAATTTTGGGTATTGATTTAGGTACCACCAATTCCTGCTTGGCCATCATTGAAGGCGGCCAGCCCAAGGTATTGGAAAACAAGGAAGGCGCCCGCACCACACCTTCAATCGTGGCCGTGACCAAAAACAACGAAAGATTAATTGGTATCGCGGCCAAGCGTCAAGCTGTCACTAATCCGGCCAATACGTTATTTTCCATCAAACGACTCATCGGCCGCAAATGGAACGACCCCGAGGTTCAGCGCGATTTAAAATTGATGCCTTATGAAATTAAGCAAGCCGGTAGCGGCGTCAAAATCGCGATGAGCGGCAAGGAATACAGCCCGCAGGAAATCTCGGCTATGGTGCTTACCAAGCTCAAAGAAGACGCCGAGGCCAAATTGGGCGAAAAAATCACCGAAGCCGTAATTACGGTGCCGGCCTATTTTGACGATAGCCAGCGTCAAGCCACCAAAGACGCCGGAGAAATCGCTGGTCTAAGCGTTAAAAGAATCATTAATGAGCCCACGGCCGCGGCCTTGGCTTATGGCTTTGAAAAAAAACAAGGCCAGCAAATCGCGGTTTATGATTTGGGTGGCGGTACTTTTGATATTTCCATTTTAGATGTGGCGGCCGACACTGTAGAGGTTAAATCCACCAACGGCGACACTCATCTGGGCGGTGATGATTTTGATCAAAAAATAATGAGTTGGATTTTGGATGAGTTTAAAAAACAAGAAGGCATTGATCTGTCTAAAGATGTTACGGCTTTACAGCGCGTCAAAGAGGCGGCCGAGAAAGCCAAAATTGAATTGTCCACCCAAATGGAGACTGAAATCAACCAACCGTTTATTACCCAAGGTTCTGACGGCAGTCCTAAACACTTGACTATGAGGGTTACCAGAGCGCAATTGGAATCTTTGGTGATGGATTTGGTGGATAAAACTTTTGAGCCGGTCAAAAAAGCTTTGAGCGATGCTAGTATGACCATTAAAAATATTGAAGAAGTGGTTTTGGTCGGCGGCATGACCAGAATGCCTTTGGTGCAGAAAAAAGTGGCAGAATTTTTTGGCAGAAAACCCAACATCAGTGTTAATCCCGACGAAGTGGTGGCCTTGGGCGCGGCGGTGCAGGCCGGAGTCCTGCAGGGAGATGTTAAAGATGTTTTACTTTTAGATGTCACGCCTTTGACTTTGGGCATTGAGACTTTAGGTAGTGTGATGACGCCACTCATAGAAAGAAATACCACTATTCCGACCTCCAAATCCCAAGTTTTTTCCACGGCCGCCGATAATCAGCCCAGCGTGGAAATCCACGTGCTTCAGGGTGAACGCCCCATGGCCGGTGATAATAAAACACTGGGCCGTTTCATTCTTGACGGCATTCCGCCGGCGCCGCGCGGCCTTCCGCAGATTGAAGTCACATTTGATATTGATGCCAATGGTATTTTAAACGTCAAAGCCAAGGATAAGGCCACCAGCCGCGAGCAACACATTACTATCACGGCATCTTCCGGTTTGTCTAAAGAGGAGATAGAACGTATGAAGCAGGAAGCCGAAGTGCACGCCGAAGAAGATAAAAAGAAGCGCGAAATCATTGATTTGAAAAATCAGGCCGAGAGTTTGATTTTTACCACCGAGAAAACCCTTAAAGACGCTGGCGACAAAGTCGCCGCCGACCAGCGCAAAGAAATTATGGACAAAGTTGAAGATTTAAAAAAAGTCAAAGAAGGGGAGGATAAGGATTTGATCAAGCGCAACTATGATGCTTTAAGCGAAGCGATTCAAAAGGTTGGCGCCGCTATGTACCAGCACCAGCAGCCGGCCGGTTCAGCCGAAACCAAAGAGTCAAATCAAGAGTCAGGACCGGTAGAAGGGCAATATGAGGAGGTAAAAAAATAAAACTATGCCCGAACAAAACCAACCGCAGGAAATAAAAATCGCTGATAATTTTGCCGGCGGCGAATATGCCAATGCTATGCAAGTTATTCATGGCCAGGAAGAATTTATAATTTCCTTTTTTAATATCATTCCGCCCAGCGGCCGAGTTTGTGGTAAAATTATTACTAGTCCTGGCCACCTCAAGAGGATGGTGGCGGCGCTAAGTGATAATTTGAAAAAGTACGAAGAAAAATTTGGAGCGGTCAAAGAGGCCGTGGCGCCGAAAGAGGAAATCGGTTTTAAGATTTAAGACGGCTTACTAATGGTCGTCGATTGTCAATTATTGGCAACGGGGGGGGGTAATCGGTTATCACAAAATAATGTCCAAGAATTATTACGACGTTTTAGGCGTGTCCAAATCAGCCGGTCAAGAGGAGATTAAAAAAGCTTTTCGTCAGCTGGCTCACGAGCATCATCCTGACAAATCTGGCGGTAATGCCGACAAATTCAAGGAAATTAACGAGGCCTATCAAGTTTTAGGCAACGAAGACAAACGCCGGCAATACGATCAATTTGGCACCACTGGCAATGCCGGCGGCTTTTCTTATTCTGATTTTGCCCGCGGCGGCAATCCTTTCGGCGGTTTTGCCTCTGGCGGCGCCGGTCAGGAGTTTCATTTTGATTTTGGCGATTTGGGCGACTTAGGCGATTTATTCGGCGGTATGGGCGGTTTTTTCGGCGGGCAGTCGTCAAAACGGCGCAGCCGACGCGGCGCTGATTTGGAAATAGAAATTACCATTGATTTTGAGGAGGCAGTCTTTGGCGTTGAAAAAATAATTGATTTAAGCAAGCAGGTTATTTGCCAAAACTGCGGCGGTACTGGCGCCGAGCCGGGTTCCAAAATTTCTGACTGTCGAACCTGCCACGGCCGCGGCCACATCACCCGTAGCCAGCAAACAATTCTGGGTGCTTTTGCCACTCAAGCCGTCTGTCCTGATTGTCATGGTGAAGGCAAGACCATAGAAAAAAAATGTGGCCAATGCCGCGGCGCTGGCATCGCTAGCGGCCAGGAAAAAATAAAAGTCAAAATTCCCGCTGGCATTAGTAACAGTCAATCTATTAAATTATCCGGCCAGGGCGAACCGTCCCCCAAAGGCGCGCCAGGCGACTTATATCTGACTGTAAAAGTTCGCGCCAGCCAACACTTTAAACGGGAAAAAGACGATATTTTTTCCCAAGTTGATATTTCTATTAATCAGGCCGTTATGGGCGATAAAATTATGGTGGAAACCGTCGACGGCCCGGTAGCGCTCAAAATCCCCGCCGGCACTCAGAGCCACACCCAATTCCGCCTGCGCGACAAAGGCGTGCCGCACCTGCAGGGCCGTGGTCGCGGCGATCATTTAGTCACAATAATTGTCAAAATCCCCCATAGTTTATCCCGCCAACAAAAAAAGCTGCTGGAAGAACTAGGAATATAATGAATTATGAATTGGGTTGGCAATTATACACTTATTATTCATAATTCATCATTCATAATTCAGATTTATGTATTTTTTTCTTTTATTTTTTCTTTTTATCTTTCTCGGCATCAGTATTATCGCCGCTATTTTGATGCTCTCTCTTTTGGTTGGCTTAGTGCAGACTCGCGGCGTGCCTTTTATTTCCACCGCTGCCAAGGATTTTGATAAAATTTTGTCTGTTATGCAGCTAAAAGCTGGCGATAAACTTTACGATTTGGGTTGTGGCAAGGCCCATTTTTTAATTTATGCCGCTAGTAAATGCGATATTTGCGGAGTCGGTTATGAGCTTTCTTTTTGGCCTTATCTCTGGGCGCGATTCAATGTTTGGATTAGTGGCGCCAAGGTTAAAATTTATCTGAAAAATTTTTTAACTGCCGATTTGTCTGATGCTGATATGGTGTTTTGCTACTTATTTCCAGAAGCCATGGTTAAATTAGAAGATAAATTCCAACAGGAATTAAAAATTGGAGCCATGGTGGTTTCTAATTCTTTTCCTTTACCACAATTAAAACCCGCCAAAACCCTTGATAAAATTTTGGTTTATCGGTTTTAGAGTGGTTTGATTTTATGCTAAAATTTTGATAGAATTGGAAAGATAAGCCGCCATCGTCTAACGGTCAGGACATTGCCTTCTCAAGGCAGTAATCGGGGTTCGATTCCCCGTGGCGGTATAAATTTTATGCTTCTCACCAGCCAAGACAATTCCAAAATAAAATTTCTTAAAAAATTAAACCAGAAAAAATATCGTGATGAATCTGGCCAGTTTCTAGTAGAAAATTTTTTAATTATTCGTGATGCCGCTAAAAGTGGTATTTTTTTTGAATCGCTTTTTGTCACCAAAAAATTCATAGAGAAAAATCAGTCAGAATTCAATTGGCTGCTAAAAAAGGTTGGTACAAAAAATTATTTTACTATTAATGAAAAAACCAACAATTATTTTTCTAGCTTGGAGACGCCAGCTGGTGTCGCGGCTGTTTATTCTAGAATTCCAAGTCGTTTGGATTTTAATCTGCCGGTGGTTTATCTTAATCGCATCAGCGATCCGGGAAATCTGGGCACTATTTTGCGGTCGGCTTTGGCCTTTGGTTTCACCAATATTGTGGTGGATGAGTTTTGCGTCGATTTGTATAATCCCAAAGCTATCAGCGCCGCCAAAGACGCCATTTTCAAATTAAATTTATCATTAGACCAAAATTTAAAAATTATCTCTCAAATTAAGTCGCAGATGCCCATCGTCACCACTTCTTTGAGCGGCGCGGGCGATTTAAAATCTTTAGAAAAATACCCCCGGTTCTGTCTGGTTTTTGGTAATGAAGCGGCTGGCGTTGACGCTAAAATAGCCGCCCTTTCATCAATGTCTGTAAAAATAAAAATGAGCAATAAAATCGAATCGTTAAATGTAGCCGTGGCCGCCGGCATTATTTTTTTTAGTTTATTTGGCAAAGATTAGCCGGATTTGCGGTAAAATAATCATAATGTTATAATTTCTGTATCTTTAATTAACGCGATTTTATGCCGGAAATTTCTCAAAAAACCATCGAATATTTTTTTGACAAATACGGCGTCAAAAGTGAAGCCCAAAAGACCAAAATTCTTTTGGAAGCCACCGATATTATTTATGACTACAACAATTTGGTGGTTAAGTATGAAAAAGAAGCCGACGCCTATCGCCAAAAACAGATTTTGACGGAGCTGGCAGAGACCGAAAACAAGATCAAAGAAATTTTTGACGATGTTTTGGCCGCCCAAAAATAATTCACTATTTTTTTAACATGGCGCTCAACCACAAATTAGTGGCCTTGATTATCTTGGATGGCTGGGGCGTGGCTCCGGCCAGCCAATCCAATGCCGTTGCTCTAGCCAAAAAACCTTTTTTTGATTCCTTGATTAAAAATTATCCCGCCATGCTGTTGCAGGCCTCGGGGCTAAGCGTCGGCTTGCCGGTCAGCGAAGTCGGCAACTCTGAAGTTGGCCACGCTAATATTGGCTCCGGCATTTTAAGATATCAGAGTTTGCCGCGCATTAACAAGTCCATCTCCACCGGCCAGTTTTTTAAATTGCCGCCGCTAATAGCGGCCTTAGAGCAAATCAAACAAAACAAAAACAGCCGTTTGCATTTTATCGGTCTAATCGGCAATGGCGGTGTTCACAGCTCGCAAGAACATTTTGAAGCGCTGATAAATTTTGCCAAAGCCGCCGGCGTCAGAGATAATGTTTTTTTGCATTTATTTCTTGACGGCCGTGATGCCGCCAAAGATTCGGGCAAAGAATTTGTCGCGCAGGCCTGGCAATTTTGCCAGAAAAACAAAACCGGGCAAATCGCTTCATTGGCTGGTCGGTTTTGGGGCATGGATAGAAATAAAAATTGGGACCGCATCCAAAAATCTTACAATGCCATTGTTTTGGGTCAGGCTGAAAAAATCCATCGCGAACCACTTAAAGCCATCGAAGAGGCCTACGCCCAAAATATTTTTGACGAAGAATTTCCGCCCACCGTGTTTGTTGACAAAAAGGGTCAGCCCCTGGCCCAAGTGGTTGATGGCGATGTGATAATCTTTTTTAATTTTCGTCCCGATCGCGCTCGCCAGCTCACTCAAGCTTTGGTCGGCGTCAAATTTGACAAATTCCCGCGTCAGGAATTCCCGAATTTAATGATGATCACTTTTACCGAATATGAACATGGCCTGCCGGTTAAAGTGTTGTTTGAGCCGGAGACGATTGATGCTCCGCTAGCTAAAATTTTCAGCGATTATAATCTTAGCCAGTTGCATTTGGCCGAGACCGAAAAATACGCCCATGTCACTTTTTTTCTAAACGGTATGAAAGAAGAGCCCTTTGTCGGCGAGGACAGGATATTAGTGCCTTCGCCCGGCGTTAATTCTTATGATGTCAAGCCCGAAATGTCGGCGTTTAAAGTTACGGACGAGTTTTTAAAAGCGGTTAAAAGCGAAAAACACTTTTTTTTGGCGGTTAATTACGCCAATCCTGATATGGTGGCGCACACCGGCAATCTTAAAGCCACCATCAAGGCTGTGGAGACCGTGGATCAATGTTTGGCCAAAGTAGTGCCGGAAATTATTAAGCGCGATGGCTTGGTATTTTTGGTAGCCGACCACGGCAATGCCGAAGAATTGTTTAACTTAGCAAATGGCGATATTGACAAGGAACATAATTTTTATACGGTTCCTTTTATCGTGGCCGGCAACAGGTTTGCCGGTCAGCCCAATCCCGAGCTGACCGCCGGTGATATTTCACTTTTAACTCCGGTAGGCATTCTTTCTGACGTGGCGCCGACTATTTTAGAGCTCTGTGGCTTGTCTAAAGCGCCGGAGAT
>Ga0233422_10000900_pt1 | contig 13952 bp, 13 predicted proteins | sample Watercolumn_Mata_2_FD_182724 | JGI IMG/M metagenome (GOLD analysis project Ga0233422, IMG submission 182724) | Freshwater microbial communities from Lake Matano, South Sulawesi, Indonesia - Watercolumn_Matano_2014_110_MG | ecosystem: Environmental > Aquatic > Freshwater > Lake | place...
CGAAATATACCCCGCGAAGAGGCAAGCACGGTATGAAGAGCACCGTGCACACAACTGCGCCCAGAACTGTCGCCACCGGAATGGTCACGATCGGCGGAACCCCCCAGTGGGTGTTCATCAGGGCCGCGATATAGGCGCCTACTCCGATGTAGAACCCCCCTCCGAGCGAAACCAACCCTACGTAGTTGGCCAGGAAGTCAAAACCGATCGCGAGAAGCGCGTAGATACAGATAATGGATACCACCCTCTGCCAATAGGGGAATGGGGTCAACAAAAGGGGCAATGCCAGAAACCCAATGATAAACAGCAGACGGGGGGCCAGAAGATAGCCGATCTCCTGCCAGGACGATACGGCATAGACGCCGTCCGTCCTTACCTTGATACCACGGTCCAGTCGCTCTTTGCGGAGGTCCTTGCTCTTATCGGGCATCTGTTCTACACCCTCTCCTCGAGTTCTTTTTGTTGGCCGAACAGCCCGCTGGGCCGCAGAATCAGGGAAATGATGATGGCCACCAGCGCAACCACGATCTGGTAATGGGCGCCGAGGTAGCGCACAGTGAGAATCTGGGCAAAACCGATGAGGAATGCGGCCAGAATGGCGCCGGTCCAGCTTCCGAGCCCGCCGACAATGCACACCGCCACGGCCATGATCAGTACCGTATACCCCGCCTCTACGACGATATTCCCCAGCGGCAACAGCACGAGCCCCGCGGCTCCTGCCAGAATGGACCCCAGAGCCATAGCCACCACCGCCATGAGGTCGGAATCGATCCCCAGCGTCAAGGAGGCTCGCTCGTCCTGTGCCATGCCCTTGAGCGCCAACCCCAGCTTGGTGCTAGTAACGAATAGCCACAGCAGCAGCACCATCAGAGCGCCGAGCCCGACGACGATCAGCCGCTGGTAGTCCACGGAGACGCCGAACAGTTCCGTGCTCCCTTCTATGAAGGGCGGTAAGGTGAAGGTAGCCCCCTTGAGTCCACCCCAGCGCAAGCCTTCGAGAATCGCCAGCCCTATGGCGTATGATGCGATGATCTCAGAGATCGGCATACCCCTCACACGCACCAACACGAAGTGGTACATGGCAGCGCCTACGAGGCCGGTAAAACCCAACGCGAGCAGCATGGAAAGCACGTAGTTCAGGCCCATACGGTTCAGTAAGAGCCAGGTAATGTAACCCGTCAACACGTACAGCGCTCCATGTGCAAAGTTGGGCAGACGGCTGACCCCGTACACCAGGGCAAAACCAAGGGCCATAAGCGCGAGTGCCACGCTGTTGACCACTCCATAAATCAGTATGTCCATTGACCGGCCTCGGAATCTATATGGGTACGTCATTGCTGGAAGGGGTGAGCCCCCCTCCAGCAACAATAAAACTTGTCTAAACTGCAATTCTTGCGGCTACTTCTTTTTCATCCAGGGCGGCAGCAGGATCTCACCCACGGCGATCTTGGGCGGAAACACCACGATCCGTTTGCCGTCCTGCCACTGGAAGATGGTGCCCACTGCCCCTTTTTCCGGGTCCACATCCGGAATAATCTGGTTACTCTTCGGATCGAATTTGATGCGGCCATACACTCCTACGAGGTCGGTCTTCTTGAGCTCGTCAACCACTTTGTCCGAGTTGAGGGTCCCGGCGCGCTCAATAGCGTCCTTGAGCACATATACCGCCATGTAGCTGGAGGAGGTGCCGTAGCCTTCCGGCTCCAACCCATATTTGGCTTTGTATGCGTCGACGAACTTCATCGTCCAGGGCGTGGCGTTACTCGGCGCGTTGCCTGCGTTGACCACGTTGGCCAGACAGTACTCGCCCTTCCCTTCGGTGGCCTGCCAAAAGCCGGGCTGCTCCGCGGCAGCGATGATGACCCCGAACGGCAAACAGGGCACCTTCATGTCGTACCACTGCTTGAGAAGGATCGCTGTCTCGGGCATGTCCATCCAGATGATCATCACTTCGGCGTTCTTCTTCTTGGCGTCGAGCAAGCCCATGGAGAAGTCAGTGGTTCCCGTAGGAAAGACCACCGGATCGCCTAGCACTTCCCATCCCTGGGCTGACATCACCTTCTTCAGGACGTCACCACCGGCACGGGCGTGCGCTACGTCCTGGACAAAGATTGCAAGCTTCTTCAGGCCGAACTTCTTGCCGATGTCCTGGAGACATGGCACGATTTCACCCTTGACCATCCATCCAGCCTCTCCGGTGATTCGGAAGCAATACTTATATTGATCGGGCTTCTCTGCCACCGTAGCATGGTACTTGGGAGTCAGTACGCCTGTCGACAGGATGGAGATCATTTTGTGTTTTGCGAGGAGCGCGATAGCAGCCACAGCCGCCTCCGAGCGCACAGGTCCGCCAACGATGAAATTCACCTTCTTTTCCAGAATAAGCTTCTCGACGGCCAGCAGCGCCTCGCTCGTTGGCACGCCAGGCTCAAGGTCCCTCGTGTCGATCACCTCCACCTTGAACGGACGTTTCTCGGCGCCCACTTTCACGCCGCCCGCGGCGTTTATTTCATCGGCCGCGAGCTTGATAGCCCTCTCCGCGTCCCAGCCATACAGGAACGCCGTGGCCAGTGGGCAACCGATCAAAATGGGGTCCGCGCTGATTGCGGGTTGAACGAAGAAGCTGAACACGGCCAGCATGACCAACAGGCCCAACACTTTCCTCACCGCGCGTTTCATCTGAACACTCCTTTTGAACGTCTCTTCGGGCGATGTTTCGCCTTAGGTTAGCGGTTCATCGATTCGGTCGGCACAGATCGTTGCTTTTCTTTGTGGAAAGTTATTTGCCAGCCCATTCTCCCTTCATTTCTGCGTAAGGCGGCATTGCCATGAATTCCGTAGGGTTCCAGGTCCAAAACTGACTGGCGCCTGGATACGCTTTTATGATTGCCGCGGATCGGTTACACCGGGGCGTTTGCCTCGGAATCCGGTCTCGTCCCCATCACCCTGAAACCCAACGGTCTCTCACAAGGGATTGGGGAGGAAGAACCGTCGTGACGCTACTGAAAGTGACCCTTTATCCCTCTTCAGAACACACTTCACCGTCAGGTGCTTTGCTCCCCCCCCCCAGACGGTTACCGAGAAGAACATAGATTCCTGCGTTTGTATGCGGAATGATCCGCGTGGAGAGTACTCGATTTACGATCCCCAGTTTAACAGCGTTAGTCGAATGCCGTCAATGCTAACGTCCGTGTAGCGGACGCGGGTTCCCTTTGTGCTTACCACCACGCCGGGGTCTTCTTGGCGCGGCAAAAGCGTTCAACCTGTTGGCTATGAAAGCGAGAGCAATTTCCGGGCCACGTTGACCGGGGAAAAAACTTCGGGCTACCTGGCTGATATTACATGAAATGGCAGCACTGCCCCGGCCTAAGAATCCCTTTGTCAGAGCGCCACTATGGAAAATCAATTTCCACCCCTGGAAAATCCGTTTCCACTTAACTCTCCGCGGGAATTTCCGTCTTGTGCGAAGAATACCTCTTGAGACGCTTCCGTAGTGTAGGCCGTGATATGCCCAGGGTCCTTGCCGCAGCCGACAGATTTCCGTGGGTCATAGCCAGCGTCTTAAGAATATGTTCCCTTTCCAGTTCTTCGAGAGTGCCCCTCGACCCTCCTTCCGACGTCTGAAGAGAAGAGCCTCCCAGCGTCGCCTCTATGGCTGCACGAAGTACAACGGTGCCTCGTGAGTCAATAGCGGCTTTGGTAAGGGTGTTCTTGAGTTCTCTCACGTTTCCGGGCCAGGAATGCGCCTCGAGAATCTCCATGACCCCTTTCTCCAACCTGGTAATCCTTGTGCCGAATTCGTGATTGATTCTCGAGAGAAAATACTGAACCAGATAGGTGAGGTCGTCGGTACGCTCGCGCAGAGGCGGAACAGAGATGCTCATCACCTTGAGCCGGAACAAAAGATCTTGCCGGAACAAGCCCTTGGCGGCAAGTTCCCTCACGTCTCGGTTTGTCGCAGCAATAATTCGCGCGTGGGATCGTATAGGTTTGGTACCCCCCACGCGAGTGAACTCGCGACGTTCAAGAAAACCCAGGAGCTTGGCCTGTAACCGAGGGACCAGATCGCCAACTTCGTCAAGAAACACGGTGCCGTCGCTTGCAAGTTCCAACCTGCCCCTCTTTGTCCCCACGGCCCCAGTAAAGGCGCCCTTTTCGTGTCCGAAGAGTTCCGATTCAAAGAGACTGTCAACCAGCGCTGTGCAATCCACCGCTATGAACGGCTGGTCCTTGGTACCGGACGACTCATGAATAACCCTCGCGATCAGCTCTTTCCCCGTTCCCGTTTCCCCTTCTATAAGGACCGTAGCTCGATTCCTGGATAGGAGTCCGATGGTCTTGAATATGGACAACATGGCCTGCGTGCGCCCGACGATTCGCTCTCCGGAACTCCATTCCCGGTCCTCCTCGACCAATGGCGGGTCCCGCCGCGACTCCGAGGAGATGTGCAGTCCCATGTCTACGGCACGGTCCAGTTCATCCACGTCAAGAGGTTTGTGAATGTAGTCATACGCTCCCTGTCGCATCGCCTGGATGGTGGTCTCCATATCGTGGTACGCGGTGATCATGATCACTTTAATTTCAGGGTATGCGTCGGAAATGAGTGGGAGAACCTCGAGCCCGGACATGTCGGGAAGCCTGATGTCAAGGATGACGACAAGAGGTCGATGCTTGTGCAACGCTTCCAGCCCGTCTGTTGCGGTCCCAGCAGTGAAGACGGTGAGACCCTTTTCCCGCAGGAACATCTCCAGCGATTCCCGGATTGACTCCTCGTCGTCGATAACGAGAACTGTGCGCTCGGCTAACATGGCAGTCTCATGATAAAGGTAGCACCCCGGGGCCTGCGGTTCCGTACCTCGATTGCACCCGAATGAGCCTCCACAATTCTTCTGACGTTGCTTAATCCCAGACCCGTGCCGCGGGGCTTGCTGGTGTAGAACGGTGCAAAAATCCTCGGCAGATGGCTGGGATCTATACCGGGCCCGTTGTCACTGACCCCCAACTCAACCGAACGATTGCCCTTGGCCTGATCGGCTTTACTCCACACGACGATCCTCCCACCTTCCGGAACCGCTTCCAGAGCATTCAAGAGGAGATTAATGACGGCCTGTTCGAGCTTCCCTCCATCGGCTTGGATTTCCGGGATATTCTTCCCGTAGCGCTCGACGATAGCGACCTTCTTCTCCGTTGCCTTCGGCTCCAGCAGGTCCACGCAACTGCGGGCCAGCCCGGGCAAATTCACTATAGCAGTATCGATGGCCATTGGCCTGGCCGTATCAAGGAGCTGCCGGAGAATGTTCTCCAACCGAGACACCTGCTGTACCGTTATCTCCAGGCGCCGTTGATCGTAACCGTCAAGTTCGAGATTCCTGCTGAGAAGCTGCAGATTCATTTTTATGGCAGAGAGAGGGTTTCGGATCTCGTGAGATAGCGACGCGGTGAGGTGGCCCACGTACGCCATGCGTTCATGCTCTCTGACTTTGGCTTCCATGGCTACGCGGCCGCTGATGTCGCGGCAGATACCTATCAACACCGGACCTTGCCCCAGATCCACCACCCGAGACTTAACTTCCGTCGCCGATTCCTCGAGGGGACAACCGGTTCGGGCATATTCGAGCTGTCCAGCCAATGGCCTATCGCAAAAGGCCGCCTCATAGGCTGCCAGGACTCTGTCCTGACATTCCGGGGTTACGAAGTCGCGAAACTGTCTCCCCAGAATCTCCTCAAGCGGAGCCCCGTGCATGCGGCAGTACGCCTGGTTGGCGAAGACAATGCGTCCGTCCTGAATCACGAAATACCCGTCGTTGATTTCTTCAATGAGGGTCTTGTAGCGCCGTTCGCTTCCCGCAAGCTCGGCTGTACGAGTCTCTATCTCGTGCTCAAGGTTGCTCGCATACTGCACCATCTCTTCACGATACATGTTTTGGAAGTGATCCGAGAAACGATGGAGCGTGAAGGACAGGCACGCGTTGAGTGATTCCGCGGAGCGCGCCAGGAGATCCTTGAGGCCCTCTTCCGTCATGTGTCGTACCACAATGTATCGAAAGAGTTCGAAGGCCTTTTGGACGTCCGAAAGCGGGAAGCCGGCATGTAAGCGCTTTTCCGTAATGTAATCAATAAAACGGATTATACGGTCGAGACGTGTGCTTTCCAGGGCTGATAGGTCGGCATCAAAGGCTTCGGTGATTGTTCCGATCAATTCATCTCTCGGCCGAGCGCGATATGATGGTGACAGATCGCTGAGGCGGTCTACCCATTCGTCGATAATATGGCGACGATTGCGCTTCAGCCAGTCCAGCAGGTCCGGAGGCGTAGGAGGCCATTCACCGGGTGGAGGAAGACCTTCAGGCACCTCTCTCCCGGCAAGCGCCCGCAATGCCGCCACTTCTTGACGTTTGGGCAATCTGGTCATCCGCTGCCCCGGAAGACACCCCGAACAGCTTGGATGCAGTCGGCACCCTGCTTTGAATCAGTGCCTTGGGTCTTCTTCACCCGAGGCGATGCCTCGGCTTTCGCTCAGCCGATTGTCGGTCGATAGCCATCTACCGCGCTATTGAACCGTGCATACAGTGGCAAGATCCTCCCGTCCGAAGGGAGACAGTTGTCTGAGGAATCCGATAATGCCAGGGACTTCTCTCACCACATACTCGATCTCGTCGTCGGTATTGTACCGCGACAGGGAGAACCTGATGGAACCGTGCACGGAAGTGAAGGCCACTCCCATGGCACGCAGGACGTGTGACGGTTCCAACGACCCGGATGTGCACGCAGAGCCCGAGGAAGCGCAGATCCCCTTGTCGTCCATGCGCATCAGGATCGCCTCACCCTCCACAAACTCAAAGCCGATGTTCAGCGTGTTGGGCAACCGGAATCCCGGGTGACCGTTTACATGTGCATAGGGTATCGCCTCCAGAAGGCCTTCCTGGAGCCGGTCCCTCAGTTGCATCACCCTCTCGTTTTCTTCTCGTATATTGGCTGCTGCCAGACAAGCGGCCTCGCCCAAGCCGGTTATGCCCGGCACATTCTCCGTCCCGCCCCGTCGGTTTGATTCCTGATGGCCGCCGATCACGAACGGTGAGAACCTTGTGCCTCGTCTTATGTACAGCGCCCCGATCCCCTTCGGTCCGTGGAGCTTGTGACCCGATAGAGAAAGCAAGTCGATTGCGCATGCCTTCATGTTGAGAGGGATTTTACCGACGGCCTGCACTGCATCGGTATGCATCATGGCCCCGTGCTCGTGGGCGATCTCCGCGATCTCTTCCACGGGAAAGATCACACCGGTCTCGTTGTTCGCCCACATAACCGACACGATCGCCGTGCGGTCGCCGATCGCGGTCCGCACTTCCTCCATGTCAAGCAGACCCTGTCTATCAACGGAAAGCCATGTGACTTTGTAGCCACGTTCCCGCGCCAGATGTTTGCAGAGATTCAAGACAGCAGGGTGCTCGACTCTTGTGGTGACGATTTCTCTGCGATCGGGCATCGTGGCCAGGGCGCTCAGGATTGCAGTATTGTCGCCTTCCGTCCCGCCTGAATTGAACACAATCTCCTGGGGGGACGCACCGACCAGCGCGGCAAGGTGGTCTCTCGCCCGACCAACCTCTCGGGCCACATTGCCTCCAAATGAGTGGATGCTCGAAGGGTTGCCGTACCGTTCGCTCAAGAACGGCAGCATAGCCTCAAGAACCTCCGGGGCCACCATGGTGGTCGCATTATTGTCCAGATAGACAACCTTCATGCTGCGACCTCCTCTACCACAATATCAGGATCGACGAGTTCCCTGAGCTTGGCTTCAATCCCGGACTTCAACGTGAAACCCGAACTCGGACAAGATGTGCAAGTTCCCCTCAGCGCTACCGAGACGTGAGTCCCATCTACGTCGATCAATTGCAGGTCACCACCGTCGTGCTGGAGCATAGGTCGGATCTCCTTTTCAAGGACCTCTTGAATCTTGGCGATCCTCTGGATGTTCGTCATTCGTCGAGGGGACGGTTGCGCCTTCTTCTCCTTGGCCAGACGTTCCCCCCGCACTCTGGCGATAATCTCCTTGATCTTCTCATGGCATTGACCGCAGCCGCCACCTGCCTTTGTGTAGTTGGTTACCTGGTCCACCGTACTGAGGTCGTTCTCCGCCACTACCTGCTCTATCTGCTTGTCGGTAACGCCGAAGCACTCGCATACGAGTTCCCCTTCAAGGAGTTCCCGCGGAGCAGGCTCTCCGCGGTAGCACGCTACGGCAGCGTGAAATGCGTCCCGTCCCATCACCGAGCAATGCATCTTTTCTTCGGGTAATCCTCCCAGAAATTCGGCAATATCCTTGTTGGTTATCTGAAGGGCCTCCTCGACGGTTTTGCCTTTGACCATCTCCGTCAGGGCGCTGCTCGACGCGATGGCGCTGCCACAGCCAAAGGTTTGGAATCTGGCGTCGAGGATGCGGTCCGATTCAGGGTCTATCTTCAGGTAGAGTTTCAACGAGTCGCCGCAGGCGAGCGATCCAACCTCGCCTACCGCGTTGGCATCTTCGAGTAAGCCCACGTTCCTGGGATTGAAGAAATGGTCTTTCACCTTCTCGCTATATTCCCACATGAGACACCTCTTGTTCCCTTGTCTGACCCAACCTCATGGAAAATATCAGAGGCGGCCACGTGCATCAAGTTATTCCTCTTCATATTCTAATACAGATACGACGCCTGGGAATGGGATTCTTCCGCCTGACGCGCATTGCCGATGATTTCAACATCGATCCACGAGAAATCGGCGACGCGAACGGCTTCACGAAGAGGGGCCTGCTTGACCGTACTCGTCCATGTTGCTACCCTGTGAGACAAGGAAAATCCGCCCGTACCAGGTAGCACGAAACCCGCAATGCCAGGCCGGAACCGATCAGAGAACGAAGAGCGATGCGGACTCGGGCGACGGCCGCTGGAGGCGTGACCTCCATGTACACGGAGCGAGGCATCTCGGAGAGATCGCGGTTGCTCAACCAAACAATACTGTTTGTTCTTCTCTCGCTCCTGTGGGTTGTGCTCGGAGGCTGCGCGGGCAAGGGGTCGCTTTCCGACCTCAGCCTTGACCGGATCCTCGAAGACGCAGAGCGAAAGTCCTCGATGGTGAACCGCTTTCGGGCCGAGTTTGTGAAGACGCGCCAGAGCAGCATCTTCAGCCGGGCGCTCACGGTGGAAGGCAAGCTCGTCTTTCAGAAGCCCGACAAGTTCATGTTGACCACAACCGGTGACGTGAACGTGGAGATCGTGTCGGACGGACAACTGATCGCTCTCACTCACGACAGGAGAGACCGGGAGGTATACCCGGCACAAGGGAGCCGCGACCTGTCCGTTTTGGCAGACCCGCTGATGGTTCTCATTCGCGGTCTGGGCAAGGGGACCCTGAAGCAGTACCCCGTCTTGAGACAGGTGCAACAGGACAATGCGTTGATGGTCGAATTTGGGGGGGGCAAAGAAAACAACCTGCCAAGGATCGACCGAGTGTCTTTGTGGTTGTCCGGAAGCGGAACCGTCAAGAGGATCATGCTTCGATTCGCTAATGGGGATGTTGATGACTTTACGTTTCGTTCGTGGACCATGCTGTCCCGCAACGCCCCTGAGATCCTGGACCTCCACGAGAGACTCAAGGATCTCTCTCAGGGTCCGGCTCCCGGTCCCCGCACAGCCGACGCTCCGCCGAGCGCTGTGACGCACACGTACTAGCTGTCTCTCCTCACGTGTAATCGGTTTCAGGGTGGCTGTTCACGGTGAACGGCGCTGCCAGGAGCGCAAGCAGCAGGCTCTCATCGGGCAAGAGGTCTTAGTAAACGGACCGTCAGCCGCCCCCACGGGGAGCAACGTTAACCGGCAGACGGTACCCGTCCTTGGTGGTGATCGTTCCCTCCACGCGCCTGTCCGGTCTTATCTTGCCCCGGAATACGTGCCCGTCAGAGTGAGAAGCGTACACCCGATCCCCGTCGATCTTGCCCGTATAATGAAACGTCCACTTTTCTTTGCTGAATGGCGGATACACGTACAGCACTCCACTAATGTCGTTACCCTGCCGGTGCACCGTCCCTTTCACCTTGTGACCCATGTAACGGGTTTCCCAATTGCCGGACATGTTCCAGTCCGAACCCAAAACCGGGACTGCAATCATCGCCAGTGCCGCCAGCCCCATCACGACAACCCACTTCATATGTTTTCCTCCTTCGCCCTCATTCCACCACGGTACACGGCACGTTCTCAGCGCCCGAAATCCCTCTCACACAAGCCATGCCGTGATGCTGAGGCGGCTTCCACGGCACGGACTCATACCTTTTTTGTTCACTGATCGCAAGGAATGTTCCGCCAGGGTGACCATCTTGCGGGTGCCTGGCACTGCTTAAGGTACGTCCAGCCTGATCGCGCCTGTGAATTGCCGCACGAGTCGCCGGGTGAGACGTCTGGTGGTCTCGGCATCGGCAAGGGAAAGAACGCCAAACTCTCCATGCGAATTTCGCATGATGATCAGCGGGCCACCCATCACAAGGCGATCGGTTCCGCGTACGAGGGTGACTGCACATGGCTCCAGGAACCGTACCGATTCCCGGTCCCGTTCCGCTGTGGCGACAGCCGCGCACTGAGCCAACCCCAGGAGTAGATGGCGGTCGGGAGGCGGTTGGCCACGATCCACATGAATGGATGGAAGCCCCGATTCGATGACGTCGATCACCAGATCCAGGTCAGTGGAAAGAATCCCAAGGTGGGCGGAAGGATCTATCTCCAAGCGCATGGACACGAACCCTGGTCCCGTTGGGAACACAACGCGCAAACGTCACGCCGAGCCCTTCGCCCGTAGCAGCGTGTCAAAGCACAAGCCGCCGGCGATGCGCCTCAACGAGGAGGATCGCCGCAGTTTGGGCAACGTTCAAAGAGCCTATCGTTCCCGTCATGGGGATGGCGACGCGGCCGTCGCAGCGTTCCAGCACAAGGCGTCGCAGCCCTTTGCCTTCGGATCCCAGCACGAAGGCTACCTGTCCCTTCAGATCGACCGCGAAGCAGGGTTCAGACCCCCGCATGTCCGCGGCGTAAATCCAGAAGTCCTTGGCTTTCAGCTCTTCCATAGTCCGCACTAGATTGACCACGCGGGCCACGGGAATGTGTGCCGAGGCACCTGCTGATGCCTTTTCAACTGCTGGTGTCACGGGCACGCACCTGTCCCGGGTGAGTATCACTCCACATCCGCCCAGACACTCGGCGCTCCGCAGGATGCTCCCCAGGTTTGCCGGGTCTTGAATCTCGTCCAGGAGCAGGAGAGTCTGTCGTGCCGGCGACAGGTGGGCTAGAATCTCTTCGACATCTACGTAGGGGAACGGTTCCGCTCGAGCGGCTATCCCTTGATGATGTGGGCTGCCCGCGATGGAAACCAATTGTGGCGCCGATACGATTCGTGTTGGCGCACGAGTCTCGACGAGCACGCGAGCGAGGTCCGTGCCGGCCCCCGGTTGCTTGGCGAGGTAGATCTCGGTAACCCGGCGCCGACCTGAACGCAGGGTCTCGACAACGGGGTGAATTCCGTAGATGACGTTTGGATGCCCAGAAGGTCTCGTCGGCTTACTCAATCGCTCTTCTTGGTCACAAGGAGCGCCTCTTCATCTCCCGGCTCCTGGGGGACGGATACTCGACCTTTGATCGACCCCTGAGCGATCTCTCGAAGAGACATCACTACTTCTCTGTTGTCCCTCGTACGAACCATGAGAGGGGCGCCCCGTTTGAGTTCCTTTGTGCGCTTGGACGCCAGGATGACCAGCGCGAACCTGTTCTCCACCTGTTCCAGACAATCTTCAACAGTTACCCGTGCCATAATGTTTTCCGCCTATTCGAGGTTTTGGGTTTGTTCCCTTATCTTCTCCAGTTCGGTCTTCATCAGCACGACATGAGAAGCGATCTCCGTGGACGCTGACTTGGAACCTATTGTATTCACTTCCCGGAGCAACTCCTGCAAGAGGAAATCGAGCTTCCTTCCGAGAGGTGAACCTTCCTTGCCAAAAGCCGTAAACTGCTCGATATGGCTCTTCAAGCGAGTCAGTTCTTCGGTAATGTCGGCCCGGTCCGCGATGAGGGCAATCTCCTGCAAGAGACGATCCGCGTCGAGGTCCATTCCGCCCGTGAGTTCTCTGACCCTTCTCTCCAATCGTTCTCGACCGGCGGCGGGGACGAGCGCTGCCAGTGGTCCTATGCTCGATGCCATATCACCGAGAGAGTGGAGCCTTTCCTCAATGTCGCCCCATATGGCACCCCCTTCCGTGGTTCTCATTCGATCCAGTGCTGAGAGGGCTTCTCGCAGGCTTTCCTCCACCAAAGAGAATTCCTTTTCTATCTGTTCTTCCTGCTCGACCGGCGAGACGATCTCCTTGAGTGTAAGCATCTCGGAAATGGAAATCTCCCCCTCAAGGTCGAGTTCCTTCTTCAGATCGGACAAGCATTGGTAATACCGTCTCGCCAGATCAAGGTCCACGTTGACGTCCATGACCGAGCTCACTCCGCCGACCCGACTGATCGAAGCATCGATCTTTCCCCGCTGAATAGACTCCGAGATGATTCTTCTCACTTGCGGTTCGAAGCTGGAATAAAGCCTAGGCAACCGCACCGAGACATCGAGGAAACGATGATTAACACTTCGGACCTCACTCACTACTTCCAGAAGCCCTTCCTCCCTGCGGGCACGACCGAATCCGGTCATACTCCTCACGGAGTGGCTTGTTTCCCACACAGCGTGAGCTTGCATTTGTACCTCTGCCTCACACCTTCGAGCACATCGATGAGTTCACGAGACGCGTAGTCCGGATACGTCCATGGCAGCGGCTGATAGGCGCCCTTGCGATAAATGAGGGTGAGATCACCAAAAACACCTTCTCCCAGATAAATCCTGTGCGCCTGATTCTTGCCGGTAGCTAACACGAAATTCTCAAGCGTGAGCAGCCCTGGATCCAGGTTGAACCTTCGTTTGCCTTCCCGGCTATATGCGGACTCCACCTCATCCGTCAAGCGTTTAATCCTGACCAATTGAGAACGGTCGGTCAGATCTGCAAAGACCCAGATCCATCTCTTAATACCCATCCCCATTTCCGCGTCGTAGTATGAGGTGAAATCAAAGGCCAGGGGACCTATTTCCTCTTCAATGGGGCCAAGCTTCTGCTCGAGTAGCGTTGCGGCCGAATCGGCAAACTTCCTATCCGGAGTGAGAACACTCACAATCAATCGGGCCGGTTCCGGGATCCGCGGGATGCTCACAGTCGGCCTCCAGGATGCCCCTTCCGAAATTTTCTCAAGATAAGTGAACGCGTCCGTACCCTCCCGGGTTTGCCCTCTCTCGCTCAATTCGGGTGGATGATCCGAGAACCCGCGCTGTGAACAAGCCTTGGAAGAGCCCTCAATCAGCACTACTGTCCGTTGCCTTCCATGTCCCTGGAATCAATTCCCTCGAGCATGGCCCTTGGAACGGTCCTCGGACCGGTTTCAAACACCTTGGGCGCCTCTTCCTTCCGACGCCTAATAACCTTCAGTGGTTTGGGAGCTTCTGCAACCACGGGCGCGGCTTCTATCTCAGGCTTTCTACGAGTTCGTTTCTCCTTAGCCGGGATCACCTTTACGATGGCCTTCGCGACGCTCGGGGTTTTCTTCACGATAGGGGGCGGTACCGCGGCCGGCTCGATCCTTGGCGTGAACGAATGCTCCTCAGTGGCAGACGGAGGCTCAGGTCTTGGTGCACGTATCAAGGGAAACGTCCCCGTCACCCGTACAGTAATGCGGTCCAGTCTAGGAATGGACTCCGATGGCAATTTCCCCGGGATTGCGGAAAGGCGTACTGTGGCCGGGGATTGCTCAGATTGAACCGGCAACGAGATGCTGCTCACTTCCCCGACATGCAGAGGAGTGATGAAACTCACGGCGCGGATGTCATCAGTCAGCACTTGTGCGCACCAC
>Ga0233422_10000903_pt1 | contig 13930 bp, 16 predicted proteins | sample Watercolumn_Mata_2_FD_182724 | JGI IMG/M metagenome (GOLD analysis project Ga0233422, IMG submission 182724) | Freshwater microbial communities from Lake Matano, South Sulawesi, Indonesia - Watercolumn_Matano_2014_110_MG | ecosystem: Environmental > Aquatic > Freshwater > Lake | place...
ATTAAGGAAATTATTAATCTGTGTGGCATTTAAAGAAATTGGATTAGGCTGAAACTGGTAAGTTATATTAATATCATGTACTTGCACCATTGGAGTTCTAGGCTCAAATGGATTCTGTACTACTACTTTAATCGGAACATCGCAATATCCATCTACATCTGCTGTGCAAGAACTTAAATAAGTTTTAAATGAGTTATTAATATTACTAGTATTACCTTCTGTATAATTAAAATCCCCAGTATAGTTAAATTCAAGCACATTATCAACAGTGCCAACTTCAACATAGGGGTTATAGGAATAATTCTTATAATATCCTATTGCAGTTTCATAATAAAGCTCAGGAGCATCTGGAAGAACGCCAGATAATGAGAATTTCGTTTCTAAGGTAGTCAAAATAATACTGCTATTTGAAGTATTATAAAAAGCATTATAAGGAAGTTCTTGTGTAATATTAAATGCTTGGCTTCCAGGTGAAGGAAGACCAGGACTTGAATAAAATGCAGTCCAAGCTAGATTATTCTGGTTTCTATAATAAATTGCTAGAGAAGAAGTACCATAAGCACTTCTAATTACTGTATGATAAAAATTAATATACATCTTAGAAGTTAATGATGGAACTGAAAAGTTAAGGTAAAGATTAGTTGAACCATCAGCTTGTGTACAAGGAGTAGTCCAATTATTATCATGAGCATAGTAACAATTAGTTGAAACATAAGATATTCCAGTTATAGTATTATTAACTGCCCTACTATTCAGATATTGAGTAGTAATATTGTAACCAGTAAAATTCATGGTAGCATTAGGGATATCTGAAACCTTTGGCATTCTGATATAGGCATATTGGGTTCCATATCCATTTGGAAAACTAAGATTTTTTGCTGAAGTTGAATCATTCAATAGATTTATTATTGTTGTTCCTATATTGAATTTGCTGACAAACTCATTGCTTAGAGTATCATTTACAAAAATTTTAACATTAGTAGGATATGAATTATTGGTATTAAATCCTGTCATATTCCAGTAGCATGATTCGATTACATCTGTTTCATTGAATTCTAAATAAACTGACTGGTTCTGTTTTCCAATAAAACTTATATTATGAATTTTAAGGGAATCATTAAATTCATCTTTAAAGACAAAAGAAGACCAATTATAAGTATAAATGGAACTGTTACAAGATAAATTCAATAATCCAACTGACAAGCAGATTGTAGAACCAGACAAACTTCCATTGGCATAAGTTGCATTTGCCAGTATTGTAACATTTGAACCAGATTCATAATTATTATAATCAATGCTTATATGAGAATTAGCCAGTATTTCCTGTGCCAGAAGATTTATGATTGAATTATTGCTAATCATCTTGATAGTATAATTATCGAAGAAATAACTAGTCACACTTCCAGCACTTTCACCCCCATAAACCGCCGCATATACAGAATCAAAATACTCCAAATGAGAGGCATCCTGATTGTCAGTTCCATTAATCCAAGTAATATTTGCCCCAGTGCCATTAATTACAGCACTCACAATTACAAAATTAGTAAAATCTTCTGATGGAACACCAGATGTATAAATATTAGTTGATACGCCAGCTAAGAACTTCCCATAAACTCTTCTAGGAGTGTTATCATATCCGATATAGATTAGATTATTTACATCAGTACTCTTGTTTAAGCCTACAAGCAAAGGTGAATATGATCCACCACCAGCAGGACCATATTTCATCATTGATTCAAATTTGAAAGGAATTTGTATCGGGATGCTTGGAAAGGCATATTGAGGATTTTTGCTAAATCTTTGATCTGAAAGGTTGGCACATATAGCTTTGCCCCCAATGATTGGATAATTATTACATATTTTCCATGAAGTTCCAACCTGAGACCAATCAGATGGCAATGCTCCTGTAGTTCCAGTATTAAATTCATTATAATATCTATAGATCTTGCTTAAATTTGGCTCATTATCTCCAATGGTTCCATTAATATAAAGATAATAATTTGAATGATCTTCAATGCTGATATTCTCTTGTAACTGGAATTCAATTGAGGAATTAAGATTATTACAGTTAATTATTCTCCTGTCAAGTTCTTGTGTCTTGTACATGATATAAAGATTTGAGCAATTAGCCCAAAGCTGTCCATTATTAACTAAGGTATTTGTATCAAGAGTAAGATTAATTGTTTCATTTGCCCTTAGAATTGATCCTGCTTGATCTCCATTAGTAATATTAATAGCATACCTAATCTGAGAGCCTCCTATCCAACCAGGATCAAATAATCTAATACTATAAATTTCATAATCTTTATCTATCTTAAACTTTAGAGTTAACTTGCCTTTTCCTCCAGATAATTTATTGATTTTAGCATAATAAGGAATCTTATCCCATTCGATTCTCATATTCTTTCCAAAGGTATATCCTTTTCCAGAGACTGAAATAGTATTTCCAGAATAATATAAGCCATCTACTATATATTGGTAAATAAATCCTTTAGCACCAGATATTTCTATAGTGTGCGAAATTGGGAATTTTTCCTTATCTTCTTCATTTCCAAGAAAGACATAAGTATCTTTTATGTTTCCTTTTGTGTAATTTACAATCCTAGTTATCTTTGTAATATTTGATTTATCTGTAGAATAATTAATAATATAATCCTGCCTGCCTAAAGATTTCGTTCCATTATAAATATAATTATATTCGGTTCCAGTCAATAGCCAAGAATTATTTTCCCAGATATAGAAAGAACTTTTAGTAGATTGGATTTTTAATTGGACTTGTCCAGGCAAAGTCATATAAATAACTGAAGCAAAAGCTAATAAGATTAGTATTCCAACTGCTATTTGTTTTCCTGTTGCCATTTTTAATCTACTTCAACTTCAAGTTTAAGTTCGTCATCTGTAATATCTGCTCTAGTAATATCTTTGATTTTCTTAATGTCAAAATCTACTTGATCTTTTTTAATTATAATTATCTTTTTCATTTTATGTTCCAAGATTAACTCCTTCTGTGACATTTAGTTTAACTTCATAATAGCTAACAGTATCTTCATCAGTAGGAGTTTCTTTTATGTCTAATTTTTCAATTATAACATTCATAGGCGAAACTAACGCATTAGCATAGGTCATGCTAACGACCCCTTTCCCTCTGTACATTGTAATTAAATTTGATTTATCTGTAAGATTATCTACTGCCCCCTCTATGCTAATTATATGCTTAATCATTAAAAGATCAACAATTTTAGTATCTTTAGGAGTAACTCCAGTAGTAGGCGGACTTATAATTGTCAATTTTTTCTGATATGATTCGCTAACTGAAGTAGTTTGGATTGTAACAGTTGTGGCACCACGAGTTAAAGTTATATTATCTGTCATTTTATATATTTATCTGCCTTTTGACCTCCTCAACAAGATTTTTATTATTCTCCTTGAACATTTTTTCCAATTCATCTCTATCCGCTACATTTATATTATAAGTAGCTGTTATATTTATTGTGCCTAATGTATTATTTTCTGAACCAATTAAAGTATCCTTAGGACTGATTGAAACTGGAGCATATCCAGGTCGCCATATAAAATCCTGATAAGGATTTGCTTTGGCTTTAGCTGATTCATATGCAAATCCCCCAGGAGTTGTAACTTGTCCAATTTGAAATATTTGTGATCCAATATCAGTCCAGAAATTCCAAAATGCTTTTGCAATACCTTTAACTAATTCAGATCCAATAAATAAGCCAAGATCTATAATCATAGGTATATATTCTTGAATAGATTCTTTTAAATAATTAATAATCATTTCTAGACCTTCTTTTATTTTATCTTTATTTTGCTTGAAACCTTCTAGTATCTTGCCTAAAATAATTAATCCGAGATCAATAATATCAGGAAAAAATATAGAAACAAAACTAATCATATATCCAATAATTAATCCTATTATATCTTTTACTTTATCTTTATTAGTATCATAAAATTTTTTTAAAGTATCAAGAAAACTTTTTACAAATGGATCTAATGCAATAAGAATAGAATATAATCCATCTAATAAAGTAATCATAATAGTATTAGCAACCAAAAGAATAGAATCTTTATTTTCCTCAAATGATTGAGTAAATCGCTGGATAAAATTAACAGCAAAATCAGTTCCTTTTTGAATAAAAGTTGTAAAATTCGCTATCATTTGATCAATGGTAGATTTGTTCTCGGAACCCATTGATATTATAGCAAAAGATACTGCACCAAGAATTCCTATAAAAGGTGTAAGTAACACCATTATTGTTCCGATTCCAATACCCAAAGAACTAAATAATAATATAACTTGAGAAACTGCTCCAAGAATACCAGTTATTGCTAATCCAAATAAAATAAATTGGCCAATTAGTTGCTTAGTTGAATCTGGAAGGCTAATGAACCATTCTACTATTTGATAAAATATTTCAACTAAAGGTTCTAGAGCATCTATTAATAATGTAATAAAAGTGGCTTGAAGAAGCTCAAATACTCCATAAATTTCAAGTACAGGATCAACCATTTGTTTAAATATGCTATTTAATTGCTGGCTGATAAACATTACAGAAAGCCACTGTGGTTGAAATCGTGCTAAAGATCGTCTAAATCGTTCAAATTTACCAAATATGTTACTAATAGTTTTAGTTAAATCCAGAAATGATTTTCCAATTCCTTTAATGGTAGTGCTAGTTCTATCTATAGTTATAAAAGTTACTCTTATTTGTTTGTCAATTGGCATATTTATCTCCTTTTATTCTTTACTTTTTGATATGCTTTTTCTTCTTCTCTGGCTAAATAGTTCAAATAATCTATGATTTCATGAAGGGCTGGAAGCGATAGATTTAACAACTGCTCATATCCTCCTACTTCTTTCATTACTCTGCATAGGGTATATACTAAATCCTTTTCACTTGGCTCCTGCTTCAAAAGCCTTCTTTTGAGCTTCTCTAATTCGATTAATTCTTTCATCTTCAGCAAATCCGTTTATTTTGTTTATTGCATCCATTAATTTGGTGAATGAATCTAAGTCAATATTATCTATTTCCTCATCAGTAATTTCCTTGTCCTGTAGGGATTCTCTTATTATTTCATAACTGGATTTAATTTGTTCTTCTCTTGTCATTCCCTCTTTAAATAGATTCATATGCTTAACTTTTAATGGATATATCTTAAAGATTTCTCCCTTTATGGTAACTTCTTCAGGATTTCCAAGCAATCTATTCAATTTACTCATTTTTGATTTTCCTCCTTTTCAATATTCTTTTCATTGCCTCCAAGCATTTTAACCTTTTTAGGCAATTTCTGTTCTTGAGCATTTTTTGATTCTAGCAAGGTAATAATATAATTTAATTTAAAATCAAAGTTTTGCTTAAAGAGCTGATATTCAATAAATTGATCCAAAAGCATTTTAAGACATAATCCATAATCATCTGCAAATTCTTCCTCAGATAATTTTATGAATAAATCTCTTGTTTGCTTAGGCACCCGAGACATTATAAGCCCATCTGCTCTCGCTTTTCTTAGCACTATTTCTCCTACACTATTGTTATTTTCTTCCATTTTTTATATTAAGGATTTTAGCCATTTTTTTATAATCATTTGTAATATAATAATGTATGTATTTTTGAAAGATAGTATAGTAATCTTTCTCAAAAGGGATTAATTCAAATAAGTCATTCGGGCTGAACCAGAAATTATGATCCCTGTCTGGAATAAAGGGTGAAGGAGTAGTAACTACCCACCTTTTTGATATTCTGTCTATTTCCTTGAATAAATTTTTAATTTGGTCTAAAGTGTCTAAGTGCTCGATTACTTCGCTACAAACCAGAACCTCAAACTGTTTGTCGCCAAATGGTAGTGGAGTTTTTCTCAAATCAACTACTTCAAATACTCCATTCCATTTCTCTTTTTTAAGATATTCTAAAGCTAACTCATTATCATCACAAGCATAGGTAACTCCTAAGAACTTTGGCATAAAACCGCCAGATCCTAAATCAATGCTAGGTTTTCGTGTTCCAATAAATCGTTTTAAGTTATTAAGCCTGTCCCTCTCTTTAATCATAGTAAGGAATCTTTCCTTTGATTCATAATTTCTTTTTATACAATTTTCGCTCATTTTTTGTTTGGAATAACAATATCTGCTCCTTTCAGATTATCTGTCACTGGACCAATTGCTATAAAAAAGCCAAGTTCTCTGGAATTTTTATTTATAATAGTCCAATCTGTATTTTCATGCCTGACTTTAACGCTTACATCACACCAGAATTCAAATTTCTTGTCATTTGCTTCGGCAAAATACCAGCAATCTTCTCCCCAGATAAAAGTAGGATGCGTTCTAAAAGGAACTGCTTCAACTACATTCCTTTTTACCATAAGACATCCAAGATTGACCCCATATGTCTTAAATAGGTTAGGATGCCATTTATCTTTTATTATAAAGGGGATTAGTAATTTTTCCTTTTCAGTTAATTTGTCAGATTTGAATTTATCAGCGAATTCTTTGTATGCTCTTAATTCCTTAAAAGAATAATATTCCAACCCTTTGCCAACTATTACATCTCCAGATTTTAGAATGCAAGGCACTCTATTTGGCTTGTAGAATACTGGTACATAAAATCCAACATGATCCTTATTATAAGAAACAAGTCGCTGAATTGAATTCTTAGGGACAAAAATATCATCATCGAGCCACCATAGAAATTCATATTCTTTATGAGCAATAAAATATTGCCTTATTTCTTCCCTAACATTGGCTAGCATCTGAAGTGGGTGTTTTTCTTTGATATTCCATTTATGTTGCCAAGTTATTATAGATTTATCCTTTATTTTTGAATTCTGTAGCTTTTTAAAATAAGTATCTGAATTAAGAGAGTTATCAACCAGACAGACATCAAAATTTGGATAAGTAAAACTATTCAAATGAGCAATCCATTTGTCTATTATATGAGAATGGCGATTACTAGTGGGTGCTGCTATTAGGACTTTTGGAATTAAATTATTTATATCCATTAAATCTCCTGAAGAGATTTACCACTTAGCTGTTGCTCCAGCAGTATAAGAGACAAGAGCCGTCATAGTTGCAGTTGCTGATCCACCTACAGACATAATAGCTACGCAAGCATTTCCACTTTTGTCAAAAGCTGGAACTTTATAAGTTACTGTAAACTTTAGTAATCCATCTGTGAAGCTAGGCTTAACACTTGTAAAGTATCCATCTGCCGCCACCACTCTAAGTGCATAGTTAGTTGGTGCTACTACTTGTCCTGCTGCTGTAATGTTACTTGCATCTGTCCACATTATTGCTATCCTGTATTTTGTTCTTTGGCGATCAACTGGATATATAAGCCCGTTAGTTGCTGTATTATCCACTGTAGTAACTAAATCAAAGAAACCAGTTCCTGTAGCTGCTGTAGCTAATCCTACAGTTCCAGCTTCAACTGGGTAAGCTTCTAATGTAATAGATGTAGGTTCTTGTGGTGTAAATTTAATTAAGCGTCCTCCAGCTAATGTATTTATTACATCAAAATCCTTATCTCCTATGTCTATATCTACTGTTTCGGTAATTGCTTGGTAAGCTACTTCAGTTCCGCCAGATGCTGCAATTGCTATTAATGCTACTTCAGACCATGTGTCAGGGGCTGACATATTTATTTATTTCCTCCTTTTAGTTTTTTTATTTTCGGCTCTTCAGTCTTTTCTTTAATGTCTTCGATCTCTTCTATTATAAAACCTTTTCCAGGTATGAAATCCAAAATTTTAGTCTCTTTTGGATTAAAATAAAGATAGCCACATCGAACTGGCTGATCCAATGGATTCTTAATCTTATATTTTGTCATATTCCAAATTTAACCCTTAATTTTCTATCTGCTACTGTAGCAGATCGTTTTTCTGCTTCAGCTACATTCCTTTTTATTATATTTTCAAAATCTTTATCAGCAGAAACAATAGCATCCATAATAAATCCTTTATGCTTTGAAGTAGACATTATAGGCGGTCCTAATCTCCTAAATACTCCTGCACTCATTCGTTTTCCACTTTGTAATGTTCCTAATGATCTATATGTTCTAAATGTGGTGTCAAATCCAGATAGATGTGCTGAAATTAGTTCTTGTGAAACCCAATGGGCTTTAAATCCTTCATTTAATAATCTTGCATAAGGAGAATTAATATTAATTGCCCATCCATCATTGGTTTTATCGATACTTAAGCTTCTTTTTAATTGACCAGATGCTTCAGGCATTCTATTTTTTATCCTCATAGCAATATTATCAGCAGCTTCTTTTAAGGCATAATCTCTTATCCGCTTTACTCCTTCTTTTTCAAAATCAGCGATAAATTTTGCTATATCAAATCCTTCTATTTCAACCTTAATAATATTTTCCATTTTTTACCAGACCCTTGTAGCAGTATATACATATTTAAATTCAATATTAGCAGTGCGAACATGAATCTTAAGCTTTCCCCTGAAGAATTCATCATTAGAGGTAGGTCTTAAATTAATAAATTGTAATCCTTTTTCCCTTAGATCATCTTTGTTTGTCTCAACTGTATCAATTATTTTCATAACAAATCTATCAGATGCCTCGGCTTTGGTGCTGTAAATTTCGATGGCAATAGTGCCAGACAAATATTTTTTGCCCATTGTCAAATCATCCCAGTTGATAACAGGGGTATTGATTACAATAATTGGGTAATCAGTTTTATCATCAATTACAGAATCAGGGAAAGCACCTGTTCTGGTTTGTATTGTAGAAGTAGTTGAATCAGATAAAGTCACAGAAGTAATATTATCCTCCATCAAATTGTAGAAATTCTGCCATACATCATGTAAAAAGGTCGCCTTTGCTATTGAAACTAGTGCCATTTTAATTCCACAGGAATTTATATCATAAAGCCACAGGCTCTATATTACATTTAATAGCAACTTATATTTAAATGTTTCTATATTTTCTTTACTCTAGCGACTAAGGCATAAGTAGTTCCACCAGCTTTATGCTCCACTACTTCATCTATTTCATACCAAGCCGAATTATATTGAATCCTATTGCCTCTTGATACATTTGACTGATCTGGTTTAAAGAAAAATAGGATATCTCCATTTCTGAATATTCCTTCTTTGTAGAATATATCATCCTGGGTTAGTATGTTAAAAACAGCTTTAATTCCTGTTGTATCACTGGTTGTTTCAGTAGGATCTCCCCAATCTGAAAGAGTTTTGGTGACAGTCCTAAGAGTAATGCTTTCTCCAAATTCATCTATGGTATTTATAGTCAGTTGCTGATCATAAATTCCCATTTATATCACCTCTGATTCGCCATATGTAAGCATCTTATCATTGATAGTATTGATTATCTCCTGGTATCTCTTATAATATTTATCAAATGAATTCATATCCCTATAAATTTTCAGGTTTCCAAAGGCAGCAGTTGGAGCTTTACCTACATTGATTTTTGCATAGGCATAAGCAGCAGCAAGATAAATGCATGATAGCTTGACAAGCTTATCTGGATCATAAGTAGATACATAACTCCATTTATAAGTTACATAAAGTGAATAAGATGAACTATAAGCAGACGAAAGCACAAATTTGCCACTATCAGGTGTAATAGAGCTTACTGTAGCTTCTGTTTCAGTGCCATCTGAATAAACTGCATACACTGTTATATCTGAAATATCGACATCCCCGTCATTATCATAGTCTGCTATGTATTTTCCTTTCCAATTTGCTACATAATAAGTAGTATTCGTTCCATTAATATCATTTTTTCTAGTATCATCTAGCCATAAAACTTTTTCTCTTACAACTTCTGTAGCAATTTCAGAATTTATCTGATAAGCTGCCATTTTGATTAATTCATATAGATCCCCATCTGAAATATCGGAAGTAGCCAAATTTGTCATAAATCTTACATCATTTACACTACAATATCCAGCAGAAGCATTACCCTGCATAGCAGTAGAATAATCAGACCAAGTTCCGCTAGTTGAATGATAAAACCTGATTTTATACCAGCTTGTAGAGCCACCATCTATATCAAAATAAGTATTATCAGAAATTGCCTGATTGGCTATATTAGTATATGTTCCACTTTCAGTAGTTGATCTATAAATATAAGTATAGTCATAACTAGCTTCAGTATTAGGACGACCCCACTCTAGTAAAATTCCAATTTTAACCTCCTGTTATTGTTTTATTGTTATAAAATATTGTATCAAGTATTTAAATCTTTTTAGCAACTATTAATTCAGGCGATATATACTTTGTAGCGAGTATATCTGGATCTATTAATTTAGCAGCAATTATCCATTTTAAATTGATGCCAATTCTTAGTATATCATTCAAAATAATTGATTCAGATAATATCCTTTCAGTTGATTTTAAAATAGAATCTGTCAGTGAAGTAGATTCTGTCAATATTCTGCTTATGCCTTTATTAATAATATCATTAGCATTTATAGTTTCACTCAGTATTCTGATTATATCTTTAATGTCTCCATCTGAAATGCTAAGTGATTCATTTAATGTTCTAGTAATTGATTTAGGAACAGTATCTAAAGGATTTATGGTTTCGTTTAATATTCTTGTAATATCGACTAATCTTGAATCAGTAAGATTAGCTATTTCTGTTAAATTGCGAGTAGTGTCTTTTAAAATACTGTCAGTAAGACTGCTTGTTTCAGATAGTATTCTTGTCTCACTTTTCAAGATAGAATCTGTCAAAGTAGCTACTTCAGTCAGGTTTCTAGTTTCTGCTTTAATCACATTATCTAAAATAGTAGATGATTCAGTAAGTATTCTAGTAATATCAATTATTCTTGTATCTGAAAGCGAGCAAGTTTCAGTTAAAATCCTAATTATATTCCTAAAATCGCCATCTGATAAGCTAATTGATTCTGTCAAGGATCTATCACTTAATTTAATAACTATATCATTTGTTGTTATGCTTTCTGTTAATATTCTTGTTAAACTAGACAATCGTGTATCAGATAATGTGACAGTTTCGGTAAGAGATCTTGTTTCTGATTTAAGCACTGAATCGGTTACTGAAATTGTTTCATTCAGGTCTTTAAGCCAATCTACATAGGTTTCAAGTGGCATCTTAGAAAGCCTCCTTGGGTTGTAATTCTATTGTAATTCCAGGTCTTTGCCCAGTAAAAGAGCAGTTTGCCCAAAGCCATATATATTTAATTTGATTTATAAGCACATTACCCCAAACAGTCTGGAATGAATTAGAAAGCGTTATATTATTAGTAGTAATACTAGACTGATTTGCCACATAAAAACTCCAGTTAGTTCCAGGTGTTCCAGTGTATCTTATTTGAATGTTATTTGTATCTGTTCCATTATTTGTAGTATTTATAATACCAAAAGTATTAGTCTGGTTCATTGGAGCATTTGGAAATGTCTCATTATCTGGCGAGCATCTCCATTTAATTATTGAACCAAAAGAAACCGAATATTCTAAAGTAGTTATATTAGAAATAAATCTTGTAGTTGAACTAGGATTACCAGCTAAACCAGAACTATCAGTCGCATTTATGGTGCAGTTCCATGTCTCGCCCTTCGCCTGAGGGGCAGCAGAATATATTGCAGAAATCTCATCTGCACCCAAGCTTCTATTGTAAATCATAACCTCATCAATTGTTCCATTCGCATAATCGTATTTTATGTCAACGAAGGGCAATAATTGGTCCTTCAGCGTCTGGTTTACTGCGGCTGATGCGAGGTTAACACTGGAAAGAATTGATACTGCCAAAATCAATGCCACCAAATAATTTTTCCTGTTCATTTCGCGAAATCCTTAATTTTATTTCCTCCTTTTCATCTTTTTGCCCTTTGAGCCGCCGCTGAAATCTTTTTTATCTTTATTTTTTCTTTCTCTTATTTCAATTTTGCGGATTACTACAGCAGCGAAACCCAACGGCATTGCCGGAGCCCGCAGGGCCATAATGCAAATACAACGCAAACCGCCCGGCATAGCCACCACGGAACCAATCGCCTGAACGGAGCGCGGCACAATTTACATCATTGTAACCCCAAGTTCCATTGTAGCCATAGCACAAATAGGCATATGTGCTGCTTGATGTCCAGTAATAATCGTTATTATAATTGCCAGCAGTATCTCCTATAATTGTCCCGATATAATTATTTCCAAGTGTAACATCAAGATAGCTATGCACCATGTCAGTCCATTCCCACATGTTGCCAATCATGTCATAAACGCCTGCGTCAGAAGTGCAGTTTACTGCTGTCCCTGTTTTAATAAATCCCTTGTTTGAGCCCCAGTTGTATGATGTATCCTGCATCACTGAATTGTCAGGATGCTCTGGAATTGCATCGCCTGATACGGTATTCCATATATGGCATGGTTCAGGTCCCTCGCCGCTTGTAGCATTTGTTCTTGATGGTGCTGAAGTATAAGGGTCAGGGGTTCCCGCTGCCGCAGCAAGCCATTGAGGGTCAGAGCATAAATATTTCCCAGCCCTCAAACACGCCAATTTTGCATCAGTCCAGTTTATATTATTCCATGGATTTGAGTTATTTTGCGATAAGGGCTTATCAGATGCTTCAACACAAGCTGAGCCGCCTGTTCCAGAGCAAGTGGCTTCGTATTGGTCTATGCAATATCCGCCTAACTTGTTTACGTAGCTCATATTGCCAAGGCATACTGGCGTTGCTGTTTTGCCAATTTGGACAGAAATGTTCGTCATATTATTTATGAACCCTGTTACAAGGGTTGAATTGCACGCCCCGTTAACGCATATTCTTATTTCAGAGCCATTATAAACACCTGTAAGGAAATACCACGTATTCACGCTTAACATCTGCGACGATATTATAATTTTTGAGGAGTTTGTCAGATTAGTTGAATTGAATATCTGGAAATAGGCATTTCCCTTGTTGCTTACCGAGAAGTTCTTTGTTGCATTTACACCTAGGGCATAGGAGTTTGTCCTTCCTGCAATCTTGTTAAACCTGTCAAATGATTTGAGATAAACCCAAGCGCTTACAGTTATTCCATCTGTTATGTTAAAGCTTGCCCCGCCGCCAGCATCAACAGAATCACCCTTTCCGTCAAAACTCAACCCGCTTCCGGATTTGCCAATATCCCAGGCAGGGCAAGCACCATTCACAAAGCAGGTTGCAGATGTTTTATTAAGGAGTGTGCCGTTATTTTCATTCCCAGAAATATCTCTTGTTTGTGTGCCATTCCCTTCGGAGAATTTGTAATAAGCAACCAGTCCAGTCATGTTAATCCATGTTAATGGCTCGTTAATTATCTCGCCGCTCATCTTGTTGTATTGAGTTGTTTGCCAGTATAACGTTGAGCCATTATACCAAGAGAATGTAATGTTTCCCTTATCGCTATCAATGTCATTATAAGTTGCAGAACAATTTAACGTGTCATTCGTGTAAGCAGTTGTCGGCTTTATTATTATTGCATCTATTGTCGGTGATGTGCTCCCGATTGTTATAATCGTGCTGTTTAAAACTGAATTTGAGGTTCCATCATTCACAAATACAGTGCAGTTCCATGTCTCAAGTGATGCCTGTATTCCTGCTGTTAAGCTTAATGATTTTACTGCACTATCAGTTGTTGCAAATGTTGAACTGTTGTAATAAGTTGAGCCGTTATACCAAGTGAAATTTATAGTTAATGAATCTAAGTCCAAGTCATAACCAGTTGCTGAACAATTCAGAGCATCTGTTGTGTTTGCTGGGTTAGGTGTAATGCTCACTAATCCCATAGTTGGAACTGCGTTGCTTATTGTCTTTGTTGTTGAATTAGGCACTCCTGCCTGTGCCTGCGAATCAGTCGCATTTATCGTGCAGTTCCATGTCTCGCCTTTTGCGTGAGGCGAACCCATATAAGTTGCATTTATCTCGTCTGATGTTAATGTCCTGTTGTAAACCATTACCTCGTCA
>Ga0233422_10000905_pt1 | contig 13913 bp, 11 predicted proteins | sample Watercolumn_Mata_2_FD_182724 | JGI IMG/M metagenome (GOLD analysis project Ga0233422, IMG submission 182724) | Freshwater microbial communities from Lake Matano, South Sulawesi, Indonesia - Watercolumn_Matano_2014_110_MG | ecosystem: Environmental > Aquatic > Freshwater > Lake | place...
CAGTCCATGCTTTCGACACGAACGAAATCATGTGACGCGTACCTGACGATCGGCGTCGCCTCTCGCCGGATCGTGGTATAGACGGGCTCTCCGCAGACGCCAGGTTCCCACGGGAGGTGCTTGCCCGTGTCCGGATCGAGAAGCTCGACCATCACATTTTTCTGGGCGATGAAATGCATGCCCGACTCGTGCTCGCACTCCGACCAGATTCCCGGGAGGACATCGGCCAGTCCCATGATCTCTCGAACGGTTTCGGCCGCCCAGAGTTCTTTCACTTTTCGGCGGATAGACCCCTCGGCGAGACCGGATTCACCGCCTCCCAGGACCTTCTTGATACCGAGGTCCTTTGCGGGCATCCCGATGAATTCGTGGCAATGCTCTCCCAGATAGATGTCAAAAGAGGTGGTGCCAAGAATTGCCGTGCAGTGAAGATTACGCAGTGTCTCCAGCAAACGGACTGTGGTCAGCCCTCCTGCCCAGACGACCATTGCCCCGATATTCCTCATTCCTCCAAAGTACGGTTCGCCTCCTGCGAAAATCGGCGTGCCCACCGCATGCGCCACCACGTCGCCCCTTCGTATCCCGGCCGTATAGGCGAAGTTGGCGATCGTATCCTGCCATGCATCGAGATCTTTTCGCGTGACACCGTAGTATACGGGCCTGCCCGTTGTTCCTGACGACGAAATGACTTGAACGATATCCTCGGTTTTTGCCACCTGGATCGATCCAAGCGGCATATCTTTGTTTCCTTCCAACTGAGCTTGGCGGATAAGCTCTTTTGTCATGAAAGGCAGCTCCAGAAGAGCGTCAAACGACGGTATGGATGTGCCATACTTCTGCAGATGGTTCCTGTAGAAATCCGAGTTGTCGATGACATAGCCGACCAGGGCCCTCATCTTGTCAAGCCAGTACCGGTGCACGTCCTGCCAAGGCATCGTGTCGAATTCGCGGTCCCAGTAGTCTCCCATGGCCGTTCTCCTAGCCCACTTGGAAAGATATGTAAGCTAATCTCCCGAATCGCTCATCAGACGCGCTTGTTCTTCAACTCCTCAATGAAGTCGTTCACCATCTCTTGTAGAGAATAGGACGGCTTCCAGCCCCACTCCTCTTCCGCCCGATCTCCCTTTATGTACCTCGGGATGTTTTTCAAGATAACCATAGCATCCGGATGAGGGCGGAAAGTGATCTTGGCATCCGGGTAGCGCTTTCTGACCTCGTCAGCCAGTTCTCGGGCAGTGGGAGCGGGTGTGATCTGGCCCACGCCGTAGATTCGTGTTTGAATGCGCTCTTCAGGGGCATCGTAAAGCATTACCAGGCTTTTCACCGCGTCTTTGATGTAAATCATCGGCATGATGGTATCTTCCGGCACCCATGCTTCAAAGGGCTCCCCCTGAACCGCGGCTTCGATCAATTTCGGATTGTACTGCCCAATACCTTCTGAAATGACACCAGGACCGACAACTTGAGGGAATCGCACCCCGCGGAAATCTATGCCGAATCTCTTGAAGTAATAGAGCCCCAGAAGCTCTCCGAAGACCTTGGTGACGCCGTAGATATTCGTGGGTCGCTGGATCGTCTCTTCCGTGACCACCGTGTCCGCAGTAACTCCATATGACCCTATGGAACTGGCAAAGAGGACTTTTCGTACGCCAAAGAGTCTTGCCGCCTCCAAGACATGGAAAGTGCCAAGTGCATTGATCTTTACACAAGCCCAGGGGTTGGCCTCTGAAGGGACCGTCAGGATCGCGGCGAGGTGAAAGATGGTCTGCACCTTGTGCTCCTTCACAACGTTGAGCACTTCCGGCCAATTACTCACGTCACCCCGTATCTGGAGCACGTTTTTCCCATTCTCCTTTGCGAGGTCCTCATTTGTACTGACGTCAAATGAGATCACCTTCTCGTCTCTATCGAGGAGCGCACGCGCCAGTCCCGCTCCCGTGAGGCCCGCGCCTCCTGTTATCAATACCGCCACAATACACCTCCGCGCACCTTCAACACCGGGATTCGGTGTTTGTTCCATACGCCGACAGTGTCCCCAGCCCCGATCAAAACGCCCGCACATCTTGGACGCCAACAGGACCGATCACACCCTCCTGTACGAATAGATCACGATCAGAAGCTTGGCCCTTTTCTTGCCCAGGCTTCTTCCGGAATGGGGAATGCTTGCGTCGAAATAAACGGAATCGCCTTGTTCGACGATGTAGCTCTTGCCCTTGAAGAAGAACTCCATCTTCCCTTCAAGCACAAAAATGAATTCCTCGCCCTGATGGCGGAAATCAGTTTGAATATCAATCTTATGATCGAATCCTACCGTGACCAGGAAGGGCTCCATGTTCTTGCCCTTCATGCCGAGCGCCAGATCTTCGTAAATGTAACCGTAAGGCGTTCCCCGCCTTGCCATTTCCACCCGCTGATTGCTCCTGCTAATGGTCAGCTCTTCGCTCTGGTCGGCCTCTCCTTTGCTCGAAAACAGATCGGTTACGTCCACGCCAAGTGCGTTCGCAATTCTTGAAAGAGTAGAAATGGGAGGTGGATGCTTCGAATTCTCGATTCGGGAGAGGTACCCCTTTGTCAGCCCCGTTCTTTCCGCGAGCTGCTCCAGGCGAAGGTTATTTCGTTTTCTCAGCTCCTTGAGTCTTCGCGGGATAGCGCTTTCATCCATCGTCCGGCCCCGCAACGGTCTCCCGGACCCATCGGCCGGGGGCCTTCTCGAAAGGTGGCTCTCGGCATCTCCCATTGCGATTGGTGGCGTCATACTGAAAGGCGTTCAATCCAGGTGCACTCGAAGTTTACCAAAAGTAAACAAGGTGTCAAGAAGATTTGTTCCGGATACGAAATGATTCCCCCTTTTGTAGCCTTTTAGGGAACCTTTGAAGCCCATTCTGGGCAATTAGCCGAAGCACACGATCAGTAAACATCCTTCGGCTGTATCTTCTCTTGTCGGACCGTGGAGTCTTGCCAATAATCTTCATGATGGTGGCTTACTTCCAAGCCGATTGAGTCGTTGCCTTTTTACAGATGGATTATTGCTTTTGATCCGCAGCGGCGACCTCGATCAGCAGGCTGGTGACCCGCGAAGGATTGGACGGCACTTGACACGGCTGGGTTGCAGTACCTAGCTCAGATATTGAAGAGAAACCGAGAGCATGATCGATCAAGGAGGACGGACCGATGTCGTGCTGTGCTGACATGAAGTAGGATCAGGTGTGGCGTTGCGACTCATGCGGCCTGGAAGTCAAAATTGCCAAGGAATGCGACTGCACCCATGAGGGGTCGGCAGCAACCGCATGCAGCCCGACCGCTTGTCTCACGTGCTGCGACAAGCCGCTTAGGCTCAAGAAGTAAACGACCCCCGGGAAAGCCGAGGGTCATTTTTCACGAACCAAGCTCCTTAAACTACAGCCCGAGGAAAAGTCCGGCTATCGGCCTACCCGCCGAAGTCGGCCGGAGAGACGTTATCCCGCACCCCCTTCGTGTCCGGGGACGTCCCGCTGAATTTCCCCTCCACTTCGATCTTTTCCGGTGCAAACTGCGTGGAGCAGTGTGTCCGGAGTCTGTTAATCCTGTCGTCGAACTCTTCCATGATCATGTGCAATTCGTTGACCTGGGGCGCCACCTTTGTCTTATCTCCCGTGGCAATATGGTCCAATTCATCTACCACACGGCCCAACTTTGCTTTCCATCCGGTGAGTTCGGCGCCAACACAGCCACAGTACGATTCCAGATCCATAGCTCTATTCCTTTCTTCGACCAGGCCGGACCCTTCAAGTATCGTTACGAGATGTCCACACCGGCCTGGTTCTTTCGCTTCACAGAGTCGATGAGGATCACCCGGCAACCCTGCATCGTCCCTTTGGACAAAGCATAGGTCTCATGAACGTGTCGGGCAAGGTCACAAGGGGTAGTTTCCGAGGTTCCTCTGAAATGCGGTGACCGTCCTGATTCGCGGTAAGTATGACCGTAGGAATGGTCATGGGCTAAGAGTAGCCTGATGCCTATTTCACGGGGTTTGTCGCCCGACCAAAGAACAAGATGCACCGTGACGGTTTATGCTGAATAAGGAACAGAAAAGGACGATCGGCTCGAAATACCGGAGTTAGTGGTCGCGAGCCTGTTCTCATCGCGACAGCCGTTGCAGCTGCGGCTTCCGTCCCTTCCTCGTTAACTTCGACAAAAGCCTCGTGGAAACCCTCACTAATGAATATGTCCTTCCTGCCAGTCATTCCCGAAAAGTCCGCATCGGCCGAAGAAAACGCGTCCTTCATCCCCATTTTGACAAGCGGTGCGCTCAATTGAAACGTTGAGGTCATCGTGAATCTGGGAAAGAATACCTCGACTTTTTGCGTTTTCAGGCTTCCAGTCCACTGACCCAACTTGTCAAGCGTTATTGATCGTTCGAATTCTTCCAGGTGTTTTCCTTTGTGGGGGAGAAGCACGATCATGGCAAGTTCCCCGCCCTTGTACGGTATCTCCAGCAGCTGCAATCCTGTCTCTTCCGCAAATCCGTACGGTCTCAAGGTGTGCATCATCTGGACCATCACTTCTTTTCCGCCAAGCGGCGTAAACGGGGCCTCCTTTGTCACCTCCTTCTTGAATGGTGATTCCCACAGCCCCTTGAAATAGATTGCATTGCTGAGCACAAGTCGTGTGTCCGTAGTTACCGATCCCGGGGGGAGAAGGTCTTTGATCTTGTGCTTGGTTTGGTCCTCGACCCAGTTATTGATGGTGTTCCTCGCCGCTTCAGGCGCGTGTCGGAAATCGAATTGTCGAACACCTTCCTGGTAATTAGTCCCTACGAGTTCCAGCATTTGCTTCACCACAGGGACTCGTGAGGACCATCCCTTGGCCGGAGCGAAATTCGTCCGAATGGATTCGAGATACTCCTTTCTAAAGGAATGCGACTTTTCCGCCCAGAGGGCATTGGCGATGTTTAGCTCTATCGATTTTCCCCGGCCGGTCGCGAGGACCTGAGCATTGAGATCACGAAAGGCCTTAATAGTCTTTTCCTGATCGAGGTCGAAATGCAATGCCTTGGCCATCTGGGAGGCAGTCCTGCCGCAGGCGCCAGCATAAGCCATCCCAAGGGCCGTGGAAATACTATAAGGCGAGAAAAAGAAATTGCCTTCCGGTTTCTCTATCTGACGATACAAATCGATGGCAAAGGCGTTCACAGCCTTGGCTGAGGCTTCTTGCGCGGTGCCAGGGCCCGAGCATTGACCCGGGACTGAGACGAGAAGCGTCAGCACAAAAGCGGGAAAAAGAAGTCCAGCTGTTGTCCGCATAGCAGGCAATGAGCCTTGCCCAGGCCTTATTTGGGTCTCAACGAACCTACCGGCCATATCCCAACTCCTTTTCAAAATCATTGGCGACGGCCCTGCTTGCGGGATTTTCCCGATCCATCAGCCAATTGTGAGGATTCGCTGCAATGTATTCGCGGATACGCTCCAGGCTGTTTTCATCGCGGATAATATGTTCGTAGTAGTTGCGCTGCCATAGAGGTTGGCCCGTTCGCATCAGCAGACGATTCACCTGGATTGCCGAAATTGATTTGAATCCTCGAATTACGTCCCCCAACGTAGGGGCGCTGCTTGCTGAGCCCTTTCTGTCGGGCAGGGCAAGCCCTGCCCCTACAACAGACGTGCCGGTCAAGACAACAATTCCATGTACGTGGTTGGGCATCACCACGAACAGGTCCAGATCGATATTCGCATAACGTTTCGGCAATTCATCCCAGACTGCGCGAATTATCTGACCTGCTCCATTTAGGTCCTTTTCCCAATCCACGATATCCGCAAATAGGCACACCTTATTCCTGGTACAAACAGTCACAAAATAGGCGCCAGACACCGAATAGTCATAACCGGGCAATCTCAGCGACCTGCGGCGGTTACGTTCCGGATTGGGCCTCATGTCGAACTTGTAAGTCCCCATTTCCTGCCTGGTTACAAGTGCGGCCACGTTATCACAAACCTCGTACCTTGTCATAGGCATTGGGTGTTCTGCCCGATCCTGATTCGATGGCCGGGCCTCACTGTTTTCTGCTGGGATGATCTCCTTGCGTTCGGGGTGGACGATTACCCTCGCGTGAGCACGTTGACCCCCGCGGCCCGACGTGGTAAAAAAATAGGATACCTTCGAGCAGCTCAGTAAGACCGGCCCCGCTGAAATCGACGGATTGAACCACGTCGAGCAGGGGAGGAGGCGGGTGAGTCGGGATTCGTTGAGGTTCACGAACAGAGGTCAGTTACGATGGCAATCATTAAGCCGTTCAAACGATTACACTATGCCGGCGGTACCGGGTGTCTCGAACGACTCATCGCTCCCCCGTACGACGTAATCTCCCCGGAACAACAAGCCGCGTTCTATGAGGCGCATGAGCGAAACATCATCAGAGTCGTGCTCGGAAAGCAGTATCCCGAAGATAGTGAAACGGACAACCGGTACACGAGGGCAGCCGCGACTCTCAAGCAGTGGATCGAACAGGGCGTGCTGGTCTCGTCGGAGCGTTGCTCCCTCACCATATATCAGATGGAATTCGAGCGGCCTGACGGCGGTCGACGCACCATAGACGGGATTGCTGCGCTCGTCAGAGTGGAAGACTATGGCAAAGGGAAGGTCCTCCCGCACGAGAAGACCTATCGAGGCCCGAAGCAAGACCAGTTGAACTTGCTCAGGTCGTGTCGAGCGCATTTGACGCCGATTCACGGGCTGTTCAACGACCGAGAAAACGCTGTTATGCGTGAATACAAGCACTTCATGACCGGACCGCCGGACCAGGAAGCCGTGGGTTCCGACGGCACCCGTCATCGAACCTGGATCCTTGACGATGAAAACTCCATCGAACGGATCAAGAGCGCTCTTCGCAACAAGAGTATCTTCATCGCCGACGGCCATCACCGGTATGAGACGTCGTTGGCGTATCGCAATGAAATCCGGGAATCGGGCTCGGGAGATCCTGACGGCGGTCATGAATATGTGATGATGTACCTGACTTCTACGTCTCACCCGGGTTTGACGATCCTGCCGGCCCACCGGATGGTCAAAGGCCTCGACGAAGATGTGGTCCGTAACATGCTGGACAAGCTTCGCCCCTATTTTGAGATCGAGGAGCTTTCGTGCCCGAGCGAGGAGACTTCCGAGGCCGCCCGCGTGTTGACGAGCATGGTAAGCCCCTTTTCCTATTCCGCTGGGAACTTCGGCGTGTTGCTCCACTATCAAAAGGGCGTCAAGGTGTTGAAACTCAAGAGCCTTGAAGCGATCGATCCCTTGATCGATCCTGCGATTCCGCGTGACTTGCGCTATTTAGACGTGACTATCCTCAGGGAAGTCGTCATGGATTACGGGCTGGATCTTCACGGAAATGACGCGGAAGGGCACATCGAATATACGCCTTCTCCTGTGGAAGCGTTGGAGAAAGTCAAGGCCGGCGAGGTCCAGGTGTGCTTTGTGCTCAATCCAACCCGTGTGGAGCAGGTCCAGGCCGCGGCCGAATTGGGACATAAGTTGCCGCAGAAGGCCACGTACTTCTATCCCAAGCTGGCTTCAGGACTGATAATGAACGTCTTCTAGCCCCTGGGCAGTCATTTGGCTTCCGAAAGACTATGGGTAATCCCCTACATGACGAGCCCGGGAGCATGAAATCGCCCCAGTTGAAACCTGGCGAATCGCTGAATGGCCTTTTTCGGAACAAAGTTCGGGTCATTCAAGCCCTCCGGGGGTATCGGGTATCCGAGGATGCCGTGATACTCACGTGGTTCTTCCGGCCGCGGCCGCGGGAGGCGATACTCGACGCAGGCACGGGCAGCGGTGTAATAGCATTTGGCCTGGCGTTGAAAGAGCCGTCGGTTACGGTCGTAGGAGTTGAGATTCAGCCGGCGTTATGTGATCGGGCAGCCCGCGGGATCATTCTCAATGGCCTTCAGTCGAATGTGCGGTTGGTTCGGGGTGACCTGCGCCAGGCCGATTGCTTTTTTAGACCGGCCTCTTTCGATGCAATAGTGTGCAATCCGCCCTATCACGGGCCGGGTCGTGGGCGTCTGAATCTCGACGAAGAAAAGGCCGTGGCCAGGCACCAGTTAATGATGCCTCCGGCAGACCTGTTCCGCGTCTCTGCAACGTTGCTGCGGCCTGAGGGCAGAATCGTGCTCATTTACCCGGCCAAGAGGCAGGATGAGATGCGGCAGGCTATGAAAGGGACTGGATTTGAGGCGTCACGTGTGCTATGGATTCACCCGCGCAGCGGGGACGCTCCGGGCCTCGTCTGTGTGGAGGCCGAGCGCTTCCAGGGTTCCGGGCGCTTGCTTGAAGAGGCGCTCGTCCTTTATGATGAAAGGGGAAAGAGGACCCGACAGTGCGAGGCGATATTGTCTGGAGAGGATCTCATCCCGCCACGCAGTGACGGTTCCGGATCGTATCGGGAACCCGCCGGATGACCGGCCGTCTCTGAGCCGAACATGAGATCATGCAGCCCGTTACATGCGGGTGCCGGACACCGGAGCTGAACGAAGGAATACTGTGACAACGGCTGACCATCGCGAACAGGCGATCAAGCCGGGAGGTAACATGGAAGAGTTCAGAACAATCAAGCGGCTTCCCCCGTACGTCTTCAAGGTAGTCAACGACCTGAAGATGAGACTGCGGCGGGACGGTGTAGACATCATAGACCTCGGCATGGGAAATCCCGACATTCCTACGCCCGCGCATATTGTGGACAAGATGATCCAGGCGACCGCCGATGCCAGGAATCATCGGTACAGCGCGTCTGCGGGGATTCACAAATTGAGGGAGGCGTTCGCCAATTGGTGGAAGAGGCGCTATAACGTCGATCTGGATCCCGAAAACGAGTTGGTAGCGACGATGGGCGCCAAGGACGCTCTCGCGCACCTGGTGCTGGCAACGATGGGCCCGGGGGATGTTGTTTTTGTACCCTCTCCCAGTTACCCCATCCACCCGTATTCGGTTGTGATTGCCGGGGCCGACCTCCGTCATGTCCCGATAAGCCCGGACCGCGACTTCACCGAGGACCTTAAGACAGCTCTGCGGCTCACCTGGCCTTTGCCGAAAATGCTCATCATCTCGTTTCCTCACAACCCTACGACGATGGTCGTGGAAAAGGAATTCTTCGAGAAGATCGTGGAGTTCGCGCTCGAATACAAAATTATGGTAGTGCACGATTTCGCGTATACCGATCTCACCTTTGACGGATACGAAGCTCCGAGTTTTCTGTCCGTGCCTCGAGCAAAAGAGGTGGGGGTCGAGATTGTTTCGCTTTCCAAGAGCTACTCGATGGCTGGCTGGCGTGTGGGATGCGCGGCCGGCAACCCTCACATGATCCAGGCCCTCAGGAGGCTGAAGAGCTACATTGACTACGGGATCTTTCAGCCCATCCAGATTGCCTCCATCATCGCGTTGAATTCCAGCCAGGATTGCGTTCGGGAGATCAGGGATGAGTACAGGGATCGCCGAGACGCCCTTTGTTCCGGACTCAACGAAGCCGGCTGGGATGTGACCCCACCCAAGGGCACCATGTTCGTCTGGGCGAGAATACCGGAGCCTTACCGTGCGATGGGGTCTTTGGAGTTTTCCAAGGTGCTTATCGAGCAGGCGAAGGTTGCGGTGAGCCCCGGGATAGGATTCGGCCCGCACGGAGACGAGTACGTGCGCTTTGCTCTGGTGGAGAACCGGATGCGGATCAGGCAGGCAGTACGAGGGATTCGACAGTTCATGGCCCAGTCGGAGCCGCGCATTCAGGCAGTCGAGACAATTGCCCGATCCGCGGCTCTGTAAGGATTGTTCAGGACTTACCGCGTCAGCTCAAGGGCTGGCGATGGAAGCGCGAGATGACCGTCCTCCGTCATTCCCGCTCAAGCGGGAATCCAGAAATAGGCCCAAGTCATCAATAGCTGGGTCCCCGCTTTCGCGGGGAGGACCGTGATTGAGTTTCGGGGCCTTCGCATCCCAACGCTGGGTCCCCGCTTTCGCGGGGACGACGGGAATTTGCGTGAGCAGTTAAACCGCCTAAGCTGGCCACCATGAGGAACTGCAACAGCAAAGGGACGGTCCCTAACCCTCCGGCGCATCTGTGGAGCACTGATGAAAGAGATTTCCATCGGGCTCATCGGCTTCGGGACCATTGGCTCGAGTGTGGTCAAGGTCCTCCAACAGAGCAGGAATATCCTTGAGGCAAGGGCCGGTCTGCCGTTACGAGTCGGACGCATCGCTGACCTCGACATCGAGTCCGATCGAGCCGTTGCGGTCGACCGATCCATTCTGACGACCGATGCCAAAGAGGTCCTGGAAGACCCGAGCATCTCAATCGTAGTGGAACTAATTGGCGGCTCCGAGCCTGCGGGTTCGTACGTTTTGGAAGCCTTCCGACGCGGCAAACCGGTGGTAACCGCGAATAAGGCGCTCCTTGCAGAGCGTGGAGCGGAAATCTTCCGGGCCGCGTATGAAGCAGGCGTGGAGATCGGTTTTGAGGGAGCAGTCGCAGGGGGGATACCAATCCTTCGTTCTTTAAGGGAAGGGCTGGTGGCCAACCGCTTCGAAAAGGTACTGGCAATCCTCAACGGCACCTGCAATTTCATGCTTACGGCCATGGACCAAAACACGGGGGTCTCTTTCGAGGATGTGCTCCGGCAGGCCCAGGATCTGGGATACGCCGAAGCGGACCCGACTCTCGATATCGAAGGGATTGACACGGCGCACAAGTTGGTACTCATTCTGTGCCTTACTCACGGCATCCGTGTTCCCGCTGACGAAATCCACGTCGAGGGGATCAGCGGCATAAGCCCGTTCGACGTAGAAATGGCAAAGGAGTTTTCCTACAAGATCAAGCTCCTCGCCATAATTATCCGGCACGGCGAACAGGTCGAGGTAAGGGTCAATCCGACCATGATCCCCGTCTCACATCCGCTGGCTCGGGTTGACGGCGTATTCAACGGTATCTATCTGAAAGGTGATATGGCGGGCGATCAGCTGTTCTATGGTCGCGGAGCCGGGGGTGAACCCACCGCATCCGCGGTCGTAGGCGACATTGTGGAGATAGCTCGGAACATTGTTCACGGTCACCCAGGGCGAGTCCCGCCCCTTGGTTATCCTGAGGATGGGATCAGGAATACCGGTGTTATGAGCATGGACGCTATCTCAACGAACTACTACCTCCGGGTCCAGGCGTTAGACCGTCCGGGAGTGCTCTCAAGGATCTCCGGCATCATGGCGGAACAGAGAATTAGTATCCATTCGGTGATTCAAAAGGGAAGGCACTTATCAGGTACGGTCCCGGTCGTATTTCTTACGCACACAGCCAAGGAAGCGGATATCCAAGAGGCGATCAAACGAATAGCCGCACTTGACGTGGTCGAAGGGCCTCCCGTCATCATGCGGATTGAGGACGACAATCTCGAATAGCAGCAGAGCGCCACGCCCAGTACCGTTTTTCGGGGAGAGAGCATATGTGGAAAGGTGTGATCAGAGAGTATCCTGAGTTCTATCACTTCGACAATGAAGACCACATCATCACGTTTCAGGAAGGCGGCACGCTGTTGATTCCTGCAAAGCGGCTTGTAGCGAAGATCAACCCGGACCTGTCGCTCTTTCTCAAGTTTGAGGGACTTAATCCCACCGCGTCATTCAAAGACAGGGGCATGACCGTGGCTGTATCCCGTGCGGTGGAAGAGGGCTCAAACGCGGTCATCTGCGCATCGACGGGGAATACTTCAGCAGCGGCAGCCGCGTACGCCGCCCGTGCCGGCATCAAGGCGTTTGTCGTGATCCCCCAAGGCAAGATCGCCCTGGGGAAGCTCGCTCAAGCGATGATTCACGGCGCCACGATCATACAGATCCTCGGCAACTTTGACGCGGCCATGGACCTCGTCAAGACCGTCGCCACGAATTACCCGGTGACGCTGGTCAATTCGGTGAATCCACATCGCATCGCGGGACAAAAATCCGCAGCGTACGAAATTTGCGACGTTCTGGGAGGACCGCCCGACTACCATGCACTGCCTGTGGGAAATGCAGGAAATATCACGGCATACTGGGCAGGATACAAGACGTACAAAGAAACGGGAAAGATCCGCTCTTTACCGAAGATGATCGGTTTTCAGGCCGAAGGCGCGGCCCCCATTGTGCGAGGCCATGTCGTGGAGAACCCGGAGACCATCGCCACGGCCATACGCATCGGGAATCCTGAGTCGTGGAAGACAGCGGAGGCGGCCCGGGACGAATCCGGGGGCCTTATCGATATGGTGAGCGACGCCGAGATCATTGAAGCTTACCAAATGCTGGCGGCCACGGAAGGGGTCTTTTGTGAACCCGCCTCAGCGGCGTCTGTCGCGGGCGTAATCAAGAAAAACAAAGCAGGCTACTTTCCCAAGGGAGTCACCATCGTCTGTACTCTTACGGGCCACGGCCTAAAAGACCCGGATAACGCCATCAAGATTTCCGGGGAGACCACCACGTGCGAGCCAAAGACCTGCGAAGCCGAATTGAAGAAGGTGCTTGATGCCCTCGGATTCTGACATGAAGTACGTCATTGTTGTGCCTGACGGCATGGCAGATTCGCCGATAACCGAACTCGGAGAACGGACCCCCCTGGATTACGGGGACACGCCCTGGATGGACAGAATGGCTTCTTGCGGGACCATCGGCCAGACACGAACCGTGCCCGAGGGTATGGAACCGGGTAGTGACGTGGCCAATCTCTCGGTCCTCGGGTATTCGCCTCGAGAGGTCTACACGGGCCGAGCGCCCTTTGAGGCCGCTTCGCTGGGGATTAAGCTCGATCCGAACGATGTGGCCTTCCGATTGAATCTCGTCACCCTGGACAAGAACTACACGGTGATGACAGACCACAGCGCGGACCATATCTCCTCAGCTGAGGCCGCGGAGATTATCGAATCCCTGAAACCCGCGATTGAATCCCTTGGGTTGAGCCTTTATCCGGGCGTCTCGTACCGGCATTTGCTCGTCTGGCGAAACGGGCCGAACGGCCTCGTGACTCACCCGCCTCATGATTTTGCGGGAGCGGCCGTCGATCGCCGATTCCCCTCGGGACCGGGCTCCGAAGTGTTGCTCCGCATCATCGTGAAGTCCTGGAAGATACTTGAAGGCCACCCGGTCAACCAGAGGCGGAGCCGACTGGGGCAGGCGCCGGCCAACTCCGTATGGCCGTGGGGTCACGGGAGGGCGCCGAAGATAAGGACGTTGACGGAACGATTCGGGATCACGGGCTCTGTCGTTGCGGCAGTGGACCTCATGAAAGGGATCGGCAAGTACGCCGGCCTGGAAGCAATCGACGTCCCGGGGGCCACAGGTTATCTCGACACAAATTACGAAGGAAAGGTCCAGGCGGCTTTGGACTCACTCCGGACAAAGGATTTCGTGTTCCTGCACGTTGAGGCGCCTGATGAAACTTCCCATTCCGGCCAGCTCGACCTGAAGGTCAAGGCCATAGAGGATTTCGACTCACAGGTAGTGGGGCCGCTGCTTAATGGCCTCGCAGTCTTCCCCCGGTGGCGGGTGTTGCTCATGCCTGACCATCACACGCCTGTCGCAACGAGGACCCATTCGGCCGAACCGGTCCCCTTCATCCTTCTGGACTCCAAGAACTGGGACCCTTCCAGGAAAGAAGCCACCACCGCGTTTTCCGAAGATGCGGCCCGTTCCAGTGGCCGAATGATCAATGACGCGACGAGGATGATCGAAATCCTTTTGGAGAGAGACAACTCCTTAAAGTGACGGGATTCCCTTTACCCCTGGACTGGTGTATAGTGAGAAATTGGATGCGCCCTTAGCTCAGATGGATAGAGCGTCTGACTACGGATCAGAAGGTCGGGAGTTCGAATCTCTCAGGGCGTACCAGAAACAATCCGTGATCTCGCCCTATTGAATACCACAGGGGCGATTTTTTT
>Ga0233422_10000908_pt1 | contig 13903 bp, 8 predicted proteins | sample Watercolumn_Mata_2_FD_182724 | JGI IMG/M metagenome (GOLD analysis project Ga0233422, IMG submission 182724) | Freshwater microbial communities from Lake Matano, South Sulawesi, Indonesia - Watercolumn_Matano_2014_110_MG | ecosystem: Environmental > Aquatic > Freshwater > Lake | place...
TGAAATGGGTGGAACTAATCATGAATAGGATTCCGTTGACAACCGCAGATCAGGACCAGTATTCCGATGATGAACCGAAAGTGCTTTTTCATGCTTCCGGTTTTTTATCCGTTGCGGGACGGGCGGAGGGAAACATAATCCGGAAGGTGGTACCTGTATCGGGTACCGAATGAAAAGAAATCTGACCGCCTGAAGCAACTATGATCTCCCTGACAATGGCCAGTCCCAGTCCGGTGCCCCCGCTCCGCGTGGTGAAATTCGGTTGGAATATTTTATCAGTTTCTGTGACCGGAATCCCTTTTCCATTGTCGGACACTTCCAGCACGTGATATTCGGGGATTGTTTCTGTTTTCAGGAGTATTTTCCCGTTTGAACGGTTCTCTAAAGCCTGAATGGCATTGTTAATCAGATTACTCAGCACGCGAACCAATTGCTTATGGTCAGCAAATATCCATTTTTTGGCATCAGTTGGTAAAAACTGAATATCGATTCCGGCAACGTTTTTATACATTCCAAGAGATGTATGAATAAATTCATCAAGATCAAGCTTTTCTATCCTGGGCACAGGCATTTTAGCGAAATAGGAAAATTCTGAAGCGATCACGCTCATGGAATCAATCTGCTCAATCAAAGCATCGGCCAGTCGTTTCAACCTTATTTCCCTGTCCGGAGCCATTGCATCCCATGCTTTTACAAGATGCTGAATGCTGAGTTTCATCGGGGTGAGCGGATTTTTTATTTCATGCGCCACCTGTTGGGCCATTTCCCTCCAGGCCGCTGCTCTTTCGTTACTGGCCAGTTTTTCGGCACTGACCGATAATTCATCAAGCATCCGGTTGTACTCAACCACGAGTTTTCCGATCTCGTCTTCCCTTTTCCAATCCAGTTTGTCATTTGCCTTTCCTATCCGGATATTGCTGATCCGGAGCGCTAGGATTTTCAAGGGTGATGTGATATAACCGGAAATAAAATAGGTTATGAATACTCCCAGGAGAAGGAATATCACATAGAAGTTGATAAATGTTACCAGGAAGGTTGAAATTTCCCTCTGCAGATCATCCTGTTTAGAAAAATAAGGCAGGTTCAGATAGGCCAGCAGATTATTCTGGTAATTATAGAAAGGGACATATGCTGACAGATAACACAGTTTTCCAATGCATTCAGTTTGGGTGAAAAGCGATGCACCTTCTATTACCAGCCGGTTGAACGCCTTTGCATTGATCCGGTCGGAGATCAATCCTTCATTAAAAATCCGGGGGCGCGACGATGCTGTAAGAATCCCTTCAGGGGAATACAGGTTAATGTCAGAGAAAAAGACGTTTGAAAACTTCACCAGGACGTTTTCCAGGTCTTCCCGACCGATGTCGGCCAGCTGCGAGGTCTGACCAAACTTATGCTCCATTTCGATCAGGATCGATAAGGTCCTTTCCTTGAGGTTTTCCTCATTTTTTTCTGTATCCAGCCTGACAAGATAGACCAGTATCAGGATCCCAATGATCACGAAAGAAGATAGAATAAATCCCAGAATGAAGATCTGGATCCGGTTTCGTAGTGAACGGATGGGCAAAGAAAGAATCTGCTTCGGTCGCAGGATAATAAAAACCAGGAAAGTAATCAAGGAAAAGAAAATCAGCAGGTATGAGAAGGGGGAAATAGTATTAAAAAAAGTACTTCTTGGTTTACTGATCAGCAAAACATTATGGTCATCGACCTGGTATAGAAAATGATCCATTCCGTCCAGTTCAAAAAAGGTTTCGTTTTTCCCCTCTGTCACATACCGATCAAGCCTGAATCCATATGCATATTCTCCGGCTCTCTGAACCAGTTGATTATCCTGGAAATAGGCATAGGAATATCCCGTCAGATCAGGGAAATTATAAAAGCTCCGGTCCATCAGCAACTCCGGATACCCCAGATCCTGGAAAGGGTTTAAAGCAACAAGTTCAATATAGAGAATCGTTTCTCCGGGAGGAAGTGATAATCTGGCCAGGTAATTTTCACTGCCGAAACCATAGTCAATAAAAAATATTCCCTGATCATCGACAGGATCGCCAAATGATTTAATGATGTGTGAAAAATAATCCCCGCAGTTCATAACAATCCCCTGTGGCTGGATTCGGAGCGTTTTGCCGCGTTTGCAAACCGTAATCTGTAAGCTGAAATTGTTCCAGTAATCTCTGAAATAGTTCCGGAGGATATACTTCGTAAGACTATCATCAACAACGCTGTAATCCTCTGTTCCGATTAAGAAATGGCCATTCAGGATTAATGAGTCCGCTGATATTCTGTGCATTGTTTGTTGAAGCAGGTTTTCAGTTACAGGATTTTGCTTTATGATAAGCTTCTGTGCTATTAGTTCGCGTTTTTGCTTCTCCCGGTCCGAATTCGCGTCGTATAAAACATATGCCGTACAAACCGAAAAAAGAATCAGGGCTGAAAGCACTATGTTCCATGAACTTTTCAGTGAGTGATTATCGTTAATGGACCCGGTTGTGGCCTGTGGATGAGATAGTCTTATGACAATTAAAATCCAGGCTACCGCCAGAATGGAAATAGACAGAAAAGCAATTCCTCCGGCCACTGAAAACTGTGAAATATTTTCAAGATTCAAAGGGAGGGTGGAATGAAAAACAAGGGATTTCACTCCTGCAAGAATTAATGCAAGCACAGTAGAACTGGTAATTACTATACTAACAAAGACAATGGCTCTGTGGAATTTAGTGGTTGCTCTCTTCCAAATCCCTGAAGGCCAGCGCTGAAAATAAATACAAACAATTCCCAGTATGACAAAACTGTTTATCAGAAAATCGCCCAAAGAAGGGAACAACCATGTTGATGAATAAACGGCGGGATTGAATAGCTCGCTCCGGTAAACCAGTTCCGGCCACTTAAAAATAAGCTGCATGGTCCTCAATAGCAGGATATCTGCAAAACAAATTAAAAGGACTAATTTTTTATGTTGTATAAACTGATTGATCCAGAGAAAACATCGGTCCGTAAATGCGATATAAAACAGATAAAAGCCCAATACCAGGAAGATCCAGGCGGCCGGAGGAATCGCTTTTGTCAGTGGCTCATGAAAAACGAGGGAACACAGGAAATTTCCCCGTGATGAGTGAATATTGAAGGGTCCGGGAATGAGTGAAATTTCTGTAACGGCAGGTATAGAGAACCGATCTGTAAATTGATTTTCAAGATACTGATTCTGAAACGGGAATTCCTGTCGGATCAGGCAAAATCCCAGAAGGGAAATTGAGTCCAGGCTTGTTTTAAGCACTTCATACCAGCCATTTTTAACCCGGATGATTGCGGGTATTTCATCGTCAAAGCGATCCGGTGAATCATAGAACGGGATGCGATTATCAGACCAAAATATCAGGGAGTCACCTTTATAAATAAAAAGAGTTAATTCGTCATCTTTTGGCTTTTCCAATGAAAATTGAAGGTCATTGCCTCTATAAAATGCTTTGATTTCTTTTATGGAGTCCGATAGTTTTCTTAACTCCGTTATCAAATGACCTTCATGGATCTGAAGTATTTCCTCAAACTGCCGGGTAAGATGATAAGGTTGTTCATTCCGGTTGTGTATCCAGGTACTGATCAGAATGCTCCCAAGGAAACAAAGAGCGATCACCAGATATAGGGTGCCAAACAGGTCTATCCAGGTATGCCGTTTTTGCATGTTTGTTACCGGAAATATTTATTTACATGTAAACAAGAAGTAATCAAATAATTAGTCCTGATTTTTTAGTATAAAAATTGTACTGGAATGTCCATACCCGGGTTTTCTTGCCCAAAGGTTTGATCTGATCCCAGACACCAGGGCACTGATCGGCCAAAAAACTGTTTTCATATACTTTTCACTCAATATCGAGATATAAAACGCATCTAACTTAAGCGGAACCGATCCGACGCAATGAAATCCATACTTGTTCGATAAAACCTGCACAGTCTGTTCAGTAAAATGATACAGATGTCGGGGCAGATCATAAGCAGCCCAATATTTTTTATAATGACGGGCATCGAATGAACTGCTGTTCGGAAGGGCAATCAGAAGTGCTCCTTCTTTTTTCAACAGTGATTTCACTTTTCTGATGGTTTTATCCAGATCATGAATATGTTCCAGTACATGCCAAAATGTGATACAGTCGAAGGTTCCTGTAGAAAATCTGTCGGAAAACAGGGTACTTTCAATATTTAATGAATAATTTCGGATTGAGGTTTCCCGGACAATTTCTGCAGGTTCAACGCCAAAACAACTCCACTCTTTCCGCCGGCAATAGTGCAGGAATTCACCGGTTCCCGAGCCGACATCAAGAATTCTGGTTCCGGAAGAAACTTTCCGTACAATATTGAATTTGTACCGTATCGAATACTGCCGGATAAAACGGTATGCCAATGGAATCAATGCTTTCCGATTGCTATTGTGGGAAAGATAATCCTTTGCCTGGTAATATGTTTTAACGGACTCCGAATCTGGACGCGGATTTGTAAACCTGAATCCACAACGGCTGCACTGGTAAATTGCAAACTGCTCCCTGGTTAGAAAAAAATCTTCCGTTTCCAGAAAAAGCCCGGATTCCGATGAATCGCACAATGGACAATGATTCAGAAATTCAGTCACTGTTGTATGTTTCACGTGGAACATTTATTTGCCCAGGAAAACCAGCAACAAGGAGATATCGGCAGGTGTGATCCCGCTGATTCTTGCTGCCTGTCCAATGGTTTCCGGTTTAATCTTTGTCAATTTTTCCCTGGCCTCTGATGACAGAGATGGTAATTGCAGGTAATTTATTTTTGCATCCAACCTAAGATCTTCCAGCCTGGAAATTTTCTGAGCAATTTCCTTTTCTTTTTGTATGTAATTTTCGTATTTAATCTGTAATTCCGCTTCTTCGGTTTCTTCAATAATATTACGACCCATTTTTCTACAAAATTCACTGATTCTGGGAACATGAATCAGTAAATCGTTGAACGAAATTTGCGGTCGTAACAGAATGTTCGCAATTTTCATTTTTTGAGCAATCGGGGGAGTTTTTTTCCCGGTAAGCAGTAAGTTAATTTCATCGGGGTGAATCTGCTGCTCTTTCACAAAGGCTATCAGCCTGGTCACCATTTCGTATTTTTGTTTGACCCGGTTCATTCTCGATTTTGAAGCCAATCCTAATTGGAAAGAAAGTGGCGTAAGACGCAGGTCGGCATTGTCCTGTCTAAGCAAAATCCGGTATTCTGCTCTTGAAGTAAACATCCGGTAGGGTTCTTCTGTTCCTTTTGTGATAAGATCGTCGATAAGAACCCCGATATATGCTTCCGATCTTTTCAAAACAAAGGGAGGTTTGCCTGTAATTTTCAAATGAGCATTGATCCCTGCCATTAATCCCTGAGCAGCTGCCTCTTCATATCCGGTAGTCCCATTGATCTGCCCTGCAAAAAACAAGTTCTCAATTATTTTTGTTTCCAGTGAAAAAGAAAGCTGGCTTGGAGGAAAATAGTCATATTCTATCGCATACCCTGGTCTGAAAAAAAGTGCATGTGCAAATCCCGGTACTTTACGCAATGCTTGGAATTGAATGTCTTCGGGAAGCGATGAACTGAATCCGTTTACATAATATTCAACGGTATCCCGGCCTTCAGGCTCCACAAATAGCTGATGACGATCTCGTTCAGCGAATCTCTCAATTTTATCCTCTATCGAAGGACAGTATCTGGGTCCCCTGCCTTTTATTCTACCGGAAAACAGGGGTGATTTGCTGAAGCCTTTTTTCAGGATCTCGTGAACCCCAGGATTTGTATAGGTCAGGAAGCAGCTTTGCTGCTTTTTTACTGCTTTTGTTCCGATGAAAGAGAATTTTCCGGGTTTTTGATCCCCCTTTTGCTCGGCCATCAAACGAAAGTCTAAAGACCGGCCATCGACCCGTGGCGGTGTTCCGGTTTTCATGCGGTTTGATTCCATGCCCAGCTTTCTTAATCCCGCCGTCAGCCCCGTTGCATTGCCCTCTCCTATTCTTCCCCCTGTGAAATTCTTTTCCCCGATATGTATTATTCCATTTAAAAAGGTTCCGTTTGCCAGAATTACTGCCCGGGAAAAAAAGATCATCCCCATTGTGGTTTTTACTCCTGTAACCCGATTCTTGTTTACCTTCACCTCTGTGACAGTATCCTGCCAAAAACTAATATTTCTATTTCTCTCTAACTGATTTCTCCATTCGATTGAAAACCTGATCCGGTCGTTCTGCGATCTCGGGCTCCACATGGCCGGGCCTTTTGACCGGTTTAACATCCTGAATTGAATTGTTGTTTTATCGCTTATAATCCCGGTCAGGCCACCTAATGCGTCGATCTCTCTGACAATTTGCCCCTTTGCGATACCGCCAATTGAAGGATTACATGACATCTGGGCCACATTCGAAAGGTTCATTGTTATTAACAAAACACGTGAGCCCATCTTCGCAGCGGCAGCTGCTGCCTCACAACCCGCATGTCCTCCCCCAACTACTATAATATCAAATACATCGTTTCTCCTCATAAAATGTTTCACGTGAAACAATAAGTTAATCTTTTATGCTTCACTGAATTTCGCTCGATTTTAAGTAAATTTCCTCCTGCTTCTGCATTTCTTGTCTTTCCCTCTCAGTATTATCGTTAAAACCGGTCAAGTGCAAGGCTCCATGAAAAATGACCCGGGCTAATTCTTCTTCTACAGATATTCTGTATTTCGCTGCATTTTCTTTAATCCGGTCGATAGAAATATAAACCTCACCGTAAATGATTTGCTCTTCATCCGATAAATCGAATGAAATGACATCAGTCAAATAATCTCTTTTCAGAAATCTTCTATTATATTCAAGCAGGAATTCATCACGGCAAATCACTATGTTTATTTCGGCTCTGTTTTTTCTGCTGTCCGATATGATTTGCTGTATGCCACGTTTCAACCGGCTCTTATTTCGAATCTTATAATGACACTGTTCTTCAAAAAAATGTATCTTCAGATTACTCATTCCTCTTTGCGATCTTTTCACTCTCACAAAGGTACTCACGCATCTTTTTTACCCGTTCCAATGTTCTCTGATAGTTTATTCCGTTAATAATGAAATTCAGGTTTAATGTCTTTCTGTCGTTCTCAAACTCCATTCTATCGGTTAAGGTTTTAATAAGAAAAAGCTCTCTGTCAAATTTCTGCTTCATGATTGCTTTATCCAGTTCCTCCATTGGTTTCTTATGATCTGAGGCTTTGCATACAAGTCTAAAGTCCATTCCCTGCCTTGATTTTTCAGCCCGAATTTTTAACACATCGTTTCCGTTCTCACTTTTCATTAATATCGTACATGCTTCGGTAACAGCCATTAAGATATTCCCAAAGTAGTCATTTGGAATGTTGTAATAGTCCATCATCTTCTCAACATATTTCTCGACTTCTGCAAGTTTCTCTCCCTTTTTCAGAGTTAATTCACATTGTCTTTTCATATGTTAATAATTTTATATTTCATTGGTTACATGCCTGCCGGCCGGCAGACAGAAAATATCCATTACTATCATTCACGGCTTGCATGAACAGCGTTTGTATGGATATTTCATACTACTTTAGTCTTCGATTTTAATTTTATATGTATCTCCTATTTCCTTGTAAAATCTGTTGACGGGAAGAATTTTGTAGTTCAACAATTGCCTGTCCTTTTCCAATATTCTCTTATACTCTAAATCCCATTCCGGGTTACTTGTTTTTGCATTTTTTGCTTCATTTGATTCTCTTTCTTCTTTCTGATCCCTTAATTGTTCGGCTTTTTCAGCTTCGAGCAAACGGGATAATATTTTCTGTTGTCTTATTAAAGTCTCTCGTGTAATAATTTTATTTATCAGTTCTCTTTCGTTCTTTTCCATTTCCTCGGCTGCGTTCTTTATTTCATCGGTATTCTTTTCCCCCTTCTCAATAAGCATTTCCCCGTATTTTTGCAACTCCCTTCTAATAGCTTCCTGCTCAGCTGCCAGCCTTGCCAGTTCTTCATTTATTTGTATCTTTCCTGTTTTACCCTGCGGCTTTTTCCCTTGCTGTTGCTTCTCCAGCCCTTCTTTGATCATCTTCATCTGTTCCGACAGTTTCTGTTGAAGTTGCCGGATGTTTTTAATGTTCTTTTTGCCCGATCCACTGGAAGGATTCTTACACATCTTTTGGCTCTTTCCCTGCATCTGGAGCGACATATTCTGATTCATTTGATCTACAGTTTCATCCAGTAATAATGCCAGGTTATTTAAAGCTGTCATAGTATATTGTTGTTTCGCCTGAACCATCCCCATACTTCTCGTATTCAAAGCATCAATGGTCTTGCTTATATTTTCGTTCACCGCCGTTATTTCCCTTGTAATCACTGGTTGCAGAATAAACTGTCTCCTTCCTATCGCTATAAGCGAGTCCTTTGCTCTCTGCAGTTTCTCCTGCATTTCCTTTTGTTCAGTTATTATTGCCTGAAATCGTGGATCATTTCTGTTTATTTTCCTGCATCTTTCCATTAATTCTTCCTGCTCGAAAGAAATGGTTATCAAATTTTCCAGGATTTTTCTTACCTGTGTCACATCTTCTTCGCTTTCCTCCATCTCCGCATCTTCCTGCATGCTTTCCAATTGCTCAGCGAGCTGTTTCATCATATCTGCAGCTCTCTCCTGGTTCTTCAACGCTTCTTTTTTTTTCTTCTGCTGTAAATATAGTTCTGCATTACTCTGAGTCCGTGAAATACTGTCCTGAAATCCTTCTGTTCCTTTAATTCCAATAGGGGACTCTTCCTCCTTTTCCTGTTCTGCAAGCTTATTTAACATTCCCCTGATTGAATCAAATTTTTCGCTTACTTCTTTCTGTTTTTCAATTTCCTTTTGTGTCATTCCTTCTGATTTCTCGATACTATCCTTTAACATTCGTTGTTCTTCTGCTGCTTTTCTCAAGTCTTTGATGGCATTCTCGAGCTTTCGTGAAAACTCTATATCCTTGAACAGCTGAAGGTTCCTGTCCAGCTGCTCCTCCAGCTCTTTGGCATTCAGCTTCAGGTTTTCAAGCATTTGATTCAATTTATCCTTATCTAATTGATTCAATAATGCCTTCATTTCAGCCAATCGTGTTTTCATTTCATCAGTGAGCATCAATTCCATCAGCTCATTCAAACGCTTTTGTTTCTCCAGGATGTTTTGGCTTGTTTCCAGATATTTTTCATCATTTTCTATGTTCTTCAGGTTCTCCAGCTTTATTTTTTCCATTTCGTTGATCAGTTCTTCCTGGTGCTGTAAAATATTCTTTATTTTTTCGTTATCCCGCCACTGCACATTGGTCTGCTCCGCCAACTTTGCCTTTAATTCTTCGATTGATTGTTTTACCTCCCTTTCGTTCTCCAGTGATTGCTCCAGATCACTCTGAATTTCTCTGTCTCTTTTTCCAGCTTCTGTTTCCAGTTCATCTAATGTTTTCGGCCGGAACTCACGAAGTTCCGATCTTGTTGCTTTAGGTCCATTAATTCCGTCGTTGTCCCAAACTTCAAAGTAATACCGGATCGATTCACCTGCTTTTCCGATCCATTCGGAGAAATCCGTTGAATAAAGAAACCTGTCTTCTGCCGTTTTTCTAATCGTCAATTCTATGTTCTTTTCGTCAAGAATAACCGTATCAAATGGATCTCCTGTTTCATAGTGAAATACAAGTCTCGAAAATCCGTAATCGTCCCTGATTTCTCCTGAAAAAAACAGCCTTCCCCTGATAATGCTGTCTCTCTCCTCGGCTGTTCTGATGCTTGGATAATTGTCAGCTAAGACCGTAACTTTATATTTAATCGAGTCCGTTTGGTAATTGTATTTGTTCTCCGGAATCAAAATATAAGTGAAAGTCTGGTTACATTTGATTGAATTTCTGGTTGTATTTTGAGAATCAGGCGAAAGTAATGTTTGTTTCTCATCAACAATAAATTTCAAATAGGAAACGTCCCTGGTAGTGAACGTCCAATTGATTTCGGTTCCTTCCGGGACTATAAGATCTCCTGTATTCTCAATGGACTCCCTGCCTTTTCGTGTATATTCAGGATAAATTAATTCAACCGTGAAGCTCAATATCATTGGTTTCGGAAAAACCTGAAGCGTAAGTCTCTGGCTTGTATAAGTTCCTCCCTGGATTTCAAAGGTTTTATTTCCCTGAACTGCCCTGAACAGGTAACTGTATTCCGAACCTTTTTCCTTCCGCATTGTGTACTTTCTGCTGTCCATTTCTATTGAAAATATATCCGGAATTTCCTCTCCGGTCACCTTTATCCTTAACTGAAAATCTTCCTGCTGATAAACGGTTAATGCCTTATTCAATATTTCAACAGTAAAAGATTGAGGATTTGAATATTCCCTGTTATAATTTACAATTCTGTCTGCCGGTCCCTTAACAACTCCAGGCGCAGCAATCAGGCCAATAAGGATCAATATCAGCGGTGGAGCAACTATCGGGACATACCGGAGGTTCTTCCTCAGGGAAATTACTTTTGTAAAATCGAATATCCTGATTGTGTTTGTTTTCTGTTCGATTGATGCTAAAAGAAGTGGAAGCTCTTTTGGGCTTTTCCCGACCTGCTGAATTAGCTGAAGTGCATTCAGCAATTTGTCTTCAATTTCATCAAAATGAGCACCGATAATTTGTGAAGCTTTTATTTGATTTATATTACGCCCGATCTTTGCCAGCCTTATGGCCGGTACAAGGACTAAAAAACCCAGTGCTCCTGATCCGATGATCACAAACACAAAGAAAAGCATTGCTCTGCCGGTTGATTTAAAATGAATCAGATATTCCAGAAACAGTACAATTAATAAACAAACCGCTAAAAGCCCTGCTATCAGAATCATTCCCCGTATAAGTTGATTCAGATAGTATTTTCGAATAAACTTTTCCAGCTTATCGTACAGGATTCTTTCTGAATCCATATGCTTTGTTGTTTAAGTCGTAACGGGTCAGGTTTTGTATTATTTTCATTCCGGGCAAATTTATGAAATTACGTATGGCATCCGGGTTTTCAAGCACGGAATAGCGTATTTTTGTCATTCAAGAAATGCATTCATGACCGGTAATTATCTTTCCAGTAAAATTTCCCGAAATGATAAAGAGCTGCGGCTCCGACAGCGAGCTGTCACTATCTGGATGACAGGCTTATCAGGCGCAGGAAAAACTACATTGGGGCTGGGTCTTGAAAAAGCTCTTTTTGAAATGGGTTTTTTCGTTCAGCTTTTGGATGGAGACGATGTTCGGCGTGGATTAAACCATGACCTATCGTTTAGTGACCACGACCGTATGGAGAACATCCGCCGTATTGCAGAGGTTAATGCATTATTTATTGCTTCCGGAATTATTACGATTAATTGTTTTATCAGCCCAACCCACGAGATCAGGCAGATGGCCCGTTGTATCATTGGTTCAGAAAACTTTTTTGAACTTTTTATAAAGGCGCCTCTGGAATTATGTGAGCAGCGTGATGTTAAAGGTTTCTACCGGAAGGCCCGCAGTGGGCTAATCCGGGAATTTACCGGTATCGATTCACCGTTTGAAGAACCTCTTCATCCTGATCTTCTAATAGATACTTCATGCTATACCGTAGAGGAAGAGATCAGGCAAATTCTTGCCTTCATCCTTCCTAAAATTACATACAGTTAAGTAATCCGTGTATTCTCACAGTATGAATAAAAAATCAGTCCGGGTCCGGTTTGCCCCAAGTCCAACAGGTCCTCTTCATATTGGCGGTTTGCGAACGGCCTTGTACAATTTCTTGTTTGCCCGACAACATCGTGGTACGTTTATTTTACGGATTGAGGATACAGACCAAAGCCGGTTGATCCCTGGTGCCGAACACCATATCACCGAGTCGCTGGAGTGGTGTGGTATCTTTCCTGATGAAGGGGGATCAGCTGGGGGGCCATTTTTTCCTTATCATCAATCAGAGCGTACCACCATCTATTCCGATTATGTTCGCCTTCTGATTGAGAAAGGGCATGCGTATTATGCATTTGATTCACCTGATGAACTGGAGTCGCTTCGCGGAGAAAGTAAGGTCAAAGGCCGGCAAACATTTCAATATGATTCCAGCTCCCGGATGCACCTGAAGAACAGTTTGTCCCTGAATCCAATTGATGTCCGGCACCGGCTCGACCGTGGGGATCCATATGTTGTCAGAATACGGATCCCCGAAAATGAAACAGTTGTTTTCAGTGATCTTATTCGCGGCCAGGTAACTGTGGATACGCATCACCTGGATGATAAAGTTCTTTTCAAATCGGATGGATTACCAACCTACCACCTGGCGAATGTTGTGGATGATTATCTGATGCAAATAACCCATGTGATTCGCGGAGAGGAGTGGCTGCCTTCGGCTCCTATGCATTTTCTATTGTACCGGTTCTTCGGGTGGGAATCTGCTATGCCGGAGTTTGCCCATTTACCTTTGATCCTGAAGCCCGACGGAGCCGGAAAACTCAGTAAACGTGACGGTGACCGTCTGGGATTTCCTGTTTTCCCTGTTGCCTGGAATGATCCGGTCACTGGCGTTGTTTCGCCCGGGTATCGCGAAGATGGTTACCTTCCTGATGCTTTGATAAATATGCTCGCTTTATTGGGATGGAATCCGGGAACCGAGCAGGAATTTTTTTCCTTAGCTGAACTGATCACTCAATTTTCCTTGGAACGAATTCACAAGTCGGGCAGTAAATTTGATCCTGAAAAAACCCGGTGGTTCAATCATAAATATCTTGCTCAACTCCCGGAAAGCCGTCTTTCCGATTATCTTGTTCAACAGGCATCATTGCAATGTTCTTTACCTGATTCCGGAATAAAACCTCATAAAAATCCTCCCTGCCATTCTCCTGAGGATCGTGGATATGCCATGAAAATAGTGGGTTTGGTCAAAGACCGGGCGATTTTGATTCCTGATCTGTGGGTCCAAAGCAGTTATTTTTATTACGCTCCTGAATCTTATGACCCGAAAGTGAAAGAGAAATACTGGCTCCCGGATACCCCGGCTATAGTCCGGCGTTTCCTTTCTGATGTCAGTACCCTGGATTGTTGGAATCAAAAAACCTTAGACGCTGCGATCCATCAGCATATCGCCAATACCGGAATCAGGGCGGGCCAATTGCTAATGCCCCTAAGATTATTGGTTACGGGATCCAATCAGGGGATCGGAATGACAGAAATTGCAGAAATTCTTGGGAAGTCTGAATTCCTCAGGCGGATTGAGGTTGGTCTACTTCAATTGGGCTAAAGGAAACCGGTTGTTGTCCGACCAGGGATCGAACCTGGACTCTTCTGATCCAGAGTCAGACGTGTTGCCAGTTACACCATCGGACAAGGGTTTGCAAAGATACGAGGGTTGAAAAAAATACACAAATTATTTTTGCTTTTCTATTTTTGCCCATGAATCCTTTAACGGTACTGTACGGTTGAAAATGAGGGCTTTTGCATCGGATTCATCGTCCACAGAAAAATATCCGATTCTTTCAAACTGAAATTTTTCTCCGGGAACGGATGCAGTAAGCCCTGGTTCAACGAATCCTTTCATAATCTTCAATGAATCAGGATTCAGAAATTCCTTGAAGTCTCTTCCTTCTGCCCCTTCATCGGGATTTTGTATGGTGAACAGCCGGTCATACACCCGGATTTCGGCAGGAACTGCATGTTTTGCCGACACCCAGTGAATAGTCCCTTTGACCTTTCTTTTGCTATCCGGCATTCCGCTGCGTGTGGCCTTGTCGTACGTGCAATGAATTTGCTTAATTGCACCTGTAACCGGATCTTTCTCTGCATGCTCACAACGGATAATATATGCATAACGAAGGCGTACCTCTTTTCCCGGAGCCATCCTGTAATACTTCTCAGGCGGATCTTCCATAAAATCATCCCTTTCGA
>Ga0233422_10000912_pt1 | contig 13847 bp, 27 predicted proteins | sample Watercolumn_Mata_2_FD_182724 | JGI IMG/M metagenome (GOLD analysis project Ga0233422, IMG submission 182724) | Freshwater microbial communities from Lake Matano, South Sulawesi, Indonesia - Watercolumn_Matano_2014_110_MG | ecosystem: Environmental > Aquatic > Freshwater > Lake | place...
ATAATTTTATACTAGAAACAAAGAAAAATCCTATGGATAGAAATGGCAGTGGAGACTTCGATAAAGAAGGAATTGCCAAGTCTGGATATGACATGAGAAAGAGAGAAGAAGGATACTGCTCAAAATGCGGTGCTTGGAAGGGGCAACTTGGGCTGGAAGATCACCCTCAAAAATATATAGATCATATTGTTGAGATTATGAAAGAATGCAAGCGAGTTATTAAAAATGAAGGCACTATATTCCTTAATTTGGGAGATAGTTTTTATACAAAATCTGGTAGCGGTCAAGGAAGTAATTATTTAGAAAGGCATAAGCAATTGGATAGAGGTAATGGAGTTTTAACTAAAGCCCATACTCAAACAAGAGGAAAATATAAATCAAACTGGCTTCAGACCAAGCAGAAACTTCTTATTCCTCATAGAATAACAATTAAATGCCAAGATGAATTAGGATTAATTGTTAGAAATGATATTCATTGGATAAAACAATTTATAGACTGGGGCAATAAACAGAGTTATGGAACTTCATATCCTAGTTCAGTTCAAGATAGATTAAGCACAAATGCAGAATTTATTTTCTTTTTTGTTAAATCCCCAAAATATTATTATAATTTAGATGCTATAAGGGTGCCACATAAAGAGATTTCATTAAATAGAGTAAAATACGGGCATAAATCAACTGAAGGCAGTCCTTATACAGAACAATGTGACGGGCAAGATATGAAAAGGTTCTGTAATCCTAAAGGAAAAAATCCTGGAGATTGTATTAGATTTCCTTTTGATTATTCCACAGAAAGCCACTTTGCAGTATTTCCTAAGAATCTTGTGGAATTTTGTATTCTTTGTGGATGTCCTGAAAATGGTATAGTTTTAGATCCCTTTGCTGGAAGTGGGACTACTTTATTTGTAGCCAAGCATATGAAAAGGAACTATATAGGAATAGAATTAAATCCAGATTATATCAGGCTAATAGAAAAGAAATTAGCCCAAGAAATCTTAAAATGAAAAAATTTAAAATGGTAAAAAGAAGCTCAATTGATTATAAACCAACTATTAAAAGAGTATGTACTAGATGTGGAAATAAGTTTCTTCCTACTGGCAAATATTCAAAGATTTGTGAGAAATGCTACAAGAAACGAACGAAATGGGTTCCAGGACAGAATAGACCTTATTATTTAAGAATTAATGATAAAGGAGAAATAAAATCGTAAAAACCTGTAAATATGTCCAAAGAAATGCCATAGAAGGCAAATGTAAAGATTATTTTATGTCTCATTCAAAAAGAGACAGATATATGTGTAGAATTTCGGAATGGAAAAAGAAAAAAGGAATTTGCCCCTATGACAAATCAATTTATAGCCAAGCTACTAAAATAAAAAAAGAAATAAAAGATAAAAAACAAAGAGAATTAATATGACAGATTTGAGAGTATTACAAATAGAAACTACAAACCTTTGTAATGCTAAATGTAGTTTTTGTGTCCATAAGGATCTAAAAGAATTTGGCATAATGAATGATAAGTTATTTTTAAAGATATTAAAAAACGCCAAGAAGATTAAAACTCTAGAGTTAATAATTCCAATGCTTACTGGAGAACCTTTTACTGATCCCAATTTCATAGAACGGCTTAAACTAATTAATAAGATATTACCTGATATGCCTATTATGGTATTCACAAATTGCTCTTTGCTTAACAATCAGATAATCAAGGAACTTAATAAAATAAATAATCTTAGGATGGTATTTAGTTTAAATGGAGCATCCTCTAAAACTAGAAAAAAGCTAATGGGAATAAATGATTATGATTATGCTTTCAGAATGATAAGGCAGTATCAGATCCAGACAAACAAGCCGAATTCAGTATTACTTGTAGTTACCCCAGAGGTAACTGAACAAGAGATATTAAACTTCAAGCATATATGGAAAGACCAAAAAATAGATATAATCCCCTATAAAAATTTTACAGGAAAAATCTATAGAACAAAAAATCCAAAGAGATATTGCCATAGAGCTATATCCCAAATGACAATAAACTGGAAAGGACAGATTACACTATGTTGCATGGATGGTCTGTCTGAAGTAATCTTTGGAGATTTAAACAAACAAACTATTGAAGAAATCTGGAACTCATCTCACAGGCAGTTTTATGCCAATGCTCATTTAGAAGGAAAAATAATAAAAGGTTTATGTAAAAATTGTACAGGGGGATAAAAATAATATTGGAAAAAATGTGCCAATGTATGATAGATAGATGGGATAAATTTGAAGAAATCTTATTTGAATTAATTAATCATTATGAGAAATTGCATGTGCCTTTATATAATAATATCAAAACAAAAAAAGATATTGCTATTAAATTAATAAATGATATTAAAGTTACGATAGCTATTAAATATTTAAATGCAGATACTAATACATTATCTTTTAATGATATAGATAAATTTTATGAAAATTTAAAATGAAATATAAAGTAGGAAAACTTAATAATATTAAGGAAATAACAACTAGGATAGTTCCATTATTTCCTTTAAGGAGTTTAAAGAGAGAAGAAGCAAATAATTTATTAAATGGACAGATTAAATTAATAAGGGAAGAAGTAATCGATTTAATAAAAATATTAGCAAAAAAAGGTGGATTCAATCCAGAATGGATATGTATTAGAAAATTAAATAAGAAAATAGATTTATTTAAATATTATATATATTATGATGAGAAAGATGGAATCGGTCATTGCTTTGGGGAAGGAAGAAATGAAATAGCTCAGATTGAAATTCTTATTAATCTTTTTGATATAACTGAAAAGGATTTGAAAGTGGTTTAACACCGATTCATATGAAAATAATGGATATTGATGAGGTTAGAAAAAGTCCAGTAATTGGATCTATAATCCTATGTGGATTTATTTGTGATGAAGATAAACAGGATTACTTGCATAATATTGGTGTGAAAGATAGCAAAAAAATCCAATATAAGATTTCCAAATTATCCAAATATCTAAGAAATGATTTAAGTTTTGATTATAAGATACTTAAAATACCTGCCATCGAAATAAGCAAATCAGATAATATCAATAAACTTGAAGCAAGTTATATATCAAAATTAATCAAATGGGGAGTTGAAAAACACAAAGTTCAAAAAATTTATATCGATAGTTTAACTGCCAAGCCTTCTACTACAGGAAATTATCTTAATTTAAGAAATATAAAAGGAGATTGCATTATCCTAACAGAAGTTCATGCTGATGAAATTTATCCTTGTGTCAGTGCAGCCAGTATTATTGCCAAGGATTTTTCAGATCTGGAAATGAAGTTATTAAGAAAGAAATATGATTTTGGCTCAGGAGAATGTAATGATAAAAAAACCAGAGAATTTATATATAATGCCTTACAAAATGATAATCAGGAAGCGTTAAAAATAATAAGAACAAATTGGGAAACCACAAAAAGAGAATTAAGAAAATTATTAGACCAAAATGATAAAAAAAATAACAAAAGCCAAATTAAAGAAACTTGAAAAAAGAGAAATTAATAAGAAATTCAAAGAATGGGCTAAATCAGTAAAAGAAAGAGATGAAAATAAATGTATAATTTGCGGCAAAATAGAGAGATTAAATGCTCATCATATAATTCCCCGTGAAATCAAAGAATTCAGATTTGATATAGACAATGGAGTGACACTTTGTCCAAAAGACCATAAATGGAGATTATTAATTTCAGCCCATAGAAATCCTTTTACATTTTATATATGGCTCGAAAAATATAGAACCGAACAATTTAAAAGATTATGTAATAAATTACTTGATTATTATATCAAATTAAAGGAATCAAAATGAAACAAATATTTAAGATTTTAAAAACAGGAAATTTCTATTTTCCAATAAAAGATATTGGAAAGAAATTTAGGGTATTTGATACATATAACTTAATAAGCACTGATAAAAAAGACATAGAAATGTTGAAAATCTTTAGATATTTTAAGGTAGGAAGAATACACCATATATTTTTTGGATTATATTCTAATATTATTTGGAAAGCAATTAAAAAAGAAAAATTGCATATTAAATATAAAAACTGCTGGATAGTGCCAACAGATATTTATTTAATTAAATATAAAGGAAAAAAAGAAATAAATATGAACATGGATATACTCAAACCAGTAAAATGAGACCAGATTTTTTAAAAGGACACGAAGGATTTTATCTAGAAGAAGATGACCATATAGTAAAACTGATGTATAAAGGATTTCAGTTATCTATTTATTCATCATCTGGAGCCATACAAGAAAGCATTCTTAAAGATATTAAGAAATTTGAATCAGATGGAAATTTGGAAAAGATAATAAATCAAGTAAATTTAAATTAAATGGCACGAAAAATAATATTAGCTACATGTCCTCATTGTAACTATTCATGGATCTATAAAGGGCTTCGCACTTGGCTATTTTGTAATAATTGTAAAAAAGGTTTTACTCTTAAAAGAGAAAATAGGATTTATCTTAATGATATATTTAAATTTAATAAAGCTCTAGATGATAAAGTAGATGGTAAAGGGTTCTTAGTCAAAGATGAAATATTAAAAAAGAAGATAATTTATAATATAATAAAGAACTCGGAAAATGGAATAACAATAGGAGAAATAGCCAAACAGGCAAATTGTAGTTATGAAACAGCCCAAAACCATGCTAAATGGCTAACATTAAACTTAGGCGATATTCAAAAGGTTTATATAAAGTTGCCACCTAATATAACTATATATTATATGAATAAACCCAATAAAAGATGGAAAACAATAATAAAGAACAAGATAATAAAAGAACTACTAGGCGAATCCCAAGAACCGAAAAGCTTATAAACTTAGTTTCAGGTTTATATTCATCCGGAATAAGTTACTCCGAAATAACTAGACAAGTCAAAAAAGATTTAAATTTAGATATAACACCGCAAACAGTCAGAGGGATTATAATGAAAGGAGCAATACTACAAAAACAATATCTTAGAAAAGAGAAAAAGATTTCTGAAATATATAAAAATTTATTATTTGATTTAATTGAAGAATCAAAGAAAAATATTGATATATTAAATAAATCAAGAGAAGAAATAATAACCAGGCTTAATGAATTAAAAGAAGACATGCCAGAACAAAGATTTCTTGAATTAACAAGAGAGATAAATTCAAAAATAAAAATTCAAAATGATTCAATAAGGACAATGGCTGAGGCACTTAAGCTACTTGAAAGCTCTGAAACAGAAATAAAGTTCAATATGATTGAGAATATCCAAAATGTAGTAAATATCTTAAAAGATTTAGAATCTCAAGGCTATATTGAGATAAAAGACAGATATTACAAATCAGATTTATATAAAACAAGCAAAGAGTTAAAAAAGAAAGAAATAGAAGAGATTGAAAATGTCGCTTAATATAATAGAGGATATACTTTGGAATATGGGGCTAGATGGTGAATTTGAGCCAGATGAAAAAAATGAATTATTAAAAGAAATAAGCAACAATTTCGGATTAATAGGAGGATTAAATAATTGCGATGCCTTAGAGAGATATTATCAGGATAACAGATCTAAAATAGAAAAATTTATTTTTGATTGGTTTTCAAAGAAAAAGAAACGAAAAGTTCTAATAGAAATATGAAACATACAAAACAAGAAGAAATAATAATATCCAGATGCTTTGCATGCCATAAAGCTTATTTGCTTAAATTAATGAAAAGGGTAAAATTAGCAGAGCCACAGGGAGATGGAATAATTCATCAGAAAAGATATTTATGCCCTATCTGTCATGAAAGATTAATAACATATTCTTTTGTTCAGGAAACTGAAATTGAAAGAAAAACTAAGGAGGATAAAAATGAAAATAATAGATCTGAGTGAAAATGATATAAAGTTAAAAAACAGGCAAGTAATAGAACTTGAAATCAAGCTTATTGCACTTAAACTCCAGTTAGATCAATTACAAAGAGTAATAGAAGAGGACTTACCAATGAAACAAGCAAGATTTCAGATAATACAAATGAATTCTGATATAGAAATTACTGAAGATAATATCAGAAAACTTAAAAAGCAAATAAGAGAAAAGAAAATGGAAATAATTGAACAAGGAGGTTAAAATGGCTGAGAAAATTTTGGATTTAAATATCAAACTAGAAAAAGGATACCTATATTTCTGTAAACCAGATCAAAATGGAAATCTAGCATTATACAGAACCAAAATGGGAAGACATAAGAAATAAAGGAGGATAAAATGACTGAAGAAAACAAAACAGACACAAATGTGATCTTAATAGGAGAAAAAGAGATTTCAAGATATATGCAAGCAATCAATATACAGTTACAGAAAGTTGATGAAGTAATCATAAAAACAAGAGGCAAATTTACAAGCAAAGCAATTAGTCTTGCAGATATCTGCCAAAGAAATGGCAAGAAAATAGCAAATATCAAAATAGGCAGTGATCCCTTTAAGACACAAGAAGGAAAAGATATATTTGTATCAACTATAGAGATATTGATACAAAAATAAATCCTAGGAGGTAAAAACAAATGGAAATTGAAACAGGTAGAATAACTTATAAAGAAGTAAATCACGGCACAAGCAGTAAGGGAGCATATACTAGGACAGTATATACGCTTAATAACAAGAAATACAGCACTTTTAACGAGAGTTTATCTACATTTGAAAAAGGAGATCTAGTAAATATAAGCTTTGAAAAGAGTGTAGACGGCAAATATAACAACATATCAAAGATAGATAAAGTGGAGCAGAAAGTAGAAAGTGAATTTGTAAGTGGAGATAAAGTAACTGAAAAAGAGCAAACAATATGGGAAAGAAAAGATCTAAGAATGGCACGAGAGAATGCCTTGAGCAATACAACTAGTTTATTGAATACCATAGCAATTGTGACTCCTGAATATCTTGCAAATGCCTGGAAAGATGAAGATCCCTTCATCTATGTGGTTAAAAAAGCCCAAGAGATAGTAGATTTTATTTATTCTTAGTTTTTTCTACTCCTCTTGAGGAGTTTTAAGTGAAATTTTTTGGGAAAATAAAATCAAAGAAAAATCATAAAGAATATGACCTCTGGATAGAATTCGATGAAGAAGGAAATCTAATTGAGTACAACTGCACATGTTTTCATGGATCTATTTATCGATTCAGCAAAAAAGCAAAAAAGAATAAAGAAGTTTGCTGGCATCTTATTGAATTGATTAGAAAGATTAAATTTACTAATAATGGAGGGTCAAAAAATGGCAAAAAAAAAGAAGAAATAAATATTCAAACACAGGAAGTAGGAATAACATGAGACACTTTTTCCCCTGAAGACAATTCCCTGTCATGTGGGTCTGGTCTTCCCTGTGTTTTTCGTATCCATGCCTGCTATTAATATCAAGCTCCAATGGCAGAATGATAATTACATTAAATTGCTAATCTATCCTCAAGGAGACATAGGTTCAATTCCTATTTGGGGCGTAAATTATAAAAATGAAATGTAAACAATGCAATAAAGAATTTACAATTCATTGTATTAATTGTCATCCAATAGAATTTAAATTAAAAATATGCCCCAAATGTTTGAAAAAGAATTTTAAAGAAATAATAAAAGCAGCTAAAAATCAAGTAAAATGAATTTTAGAAGAAAATTTATGATAAGAAATGAATTAAATGGCATATAAAAATATACAAGACCAAAAAGAATATTCAAAGAAATATTATTTATTAAACAAAAATAAAAAGAAAACTGAATGCTCCTTATGTGGCAAAATAATATGGAAACCAGCTATAACTTGTAGATCATGTAGAACTCAAACTGCAGAAACACGATTAAAAATAAGTCAAGCAACGCAAGGCAAAAATAATCCAAGATTTGGAATCAAATTATCAAAGGAAATAAAAGAAAAAATAAGCAAAGCGAATACACTTAATATAGATAAATCTGTAATTAAGGATTTATATTTTAAAAACTTTACTGACAAAGAAATAGCAAGTGAAATTGGATGTAGTGAAGGCAAAATAGCTAAAATTAGGCAAGAAATGAATTTTCCAAGTTTGTATAAAATGAATCAGTTAAATTTTAAAGAAAAAGAGAATCTGATTAAATATGGCATAGCTGATGATCTTAAACATTTAGATTGTCTTCGATGGAGAAAAAACAATGAGGGTCATAAGCATGCTTTAGCCAAATTTACTATTTGTTTTATATTAAATGAAAAAGGATACCATTATCTCACTGAAGTAAAAGTCCAAAAAGGAAGAATAGATATATTTGATTTTACAAATAAAATAATTTACGAAGTTGAAAATGGATTAACAGATAAAATAAAAGAGCAAAAATATAATCAATTATTCAATGAAGAAAAAATGAATGAATTTTTTATATTTAATCTAGATGAATTACCTAAAGAAGAACCAGAATGGTATAATTGGTTTAAGGAAAAAATAGTTTAAAGATTATAATATGATCAGATTATTCAAAAACCCAAAAATACGGTGCCTAATATGTAATTCTATTATGCTAATAGATAAAAATGAAGGATATTCTTGTTATGTTGCTTATTGTCCAAGATGTGATAAAAAATTTGTAAAAAAAATAAAGAATAAATTTTATATAAAATGAATAAAAAAGAAAGAGAAATTGAACTCCAAAAAGCCATTGAAATAATAGAAATGAAGCGAATGGCAGAATATAAAGGTATTGAATGGGAAGATCATTTTGAATGTCCTGAAACTAAAACAAAAGTAAGCAAAGAATATTGCGAAAGTTTTGCATCTGGTATGCCTAATAAAGATAAATCAAAATCTGGGTGTAAATTTATTCCAACCTGTTCAGCTTATCAATCTCAAAAATCAAAGGAAAATGATACTCTTTCCATTACAGAAGAAAAAGTTTAAATATTAATCAAATTTATAATTTAAGGAGGTAATGTATTGATATGGAATCTGAAATTGTAAAGAAATGGATAAATAAGAAAGTAGTATTAATTCTAAAAAATGGATTTAAATATACAGTAATAATACCTTATTTTGAAGGAAACAGTTTCAATGTGAAAGATAAATATAATAATAATATTTCTATAGATTGCGAAATGATAAGCCTAATAGTTCCATATAAATCAAAAGATATTCATGAATAATAAGAAAAGATTGACAGGAGTTTGGCTGACAGAGCATCAATTGGATCTCATCCGTAAAGAAGGAGTTTTAACTGCTGGTCAAAATAGTGCTTTCTCGCAATGGGTGGGAAATAAAATAGAAGAAGAATTTGGGAATATTGAATTGAATAAAAAGAAGATTCAATTCGAACTAGATCAAATAAAAAATACATTAAAAACAAAGGAGGATGAAATGAAAAAAGTTGAGGACAAAGAAAAGGAAATAGAAGTATTAAAAATCAAATTGCCTGATTATTCTCAGGAAGAAATTGAATTTTTTATTCAGGAGAGAGACAAAAAGAAGTGGTTAGAATCAAAAGATAGAATATACCCTATCAAACAAGCTATAGATATATATAACCTTAGATTTGATAAAGTTATCTCCAGTGAAGAACTATTTAATATCCTTAATTCACTCGAATATTAATATTGAATGTTAATATTGAATATTAATATTAATGATAGTATGTTTTTCCGTATTATAAATATCTTTTTTTGGTAAGTTTAATTTTTGTAAAATGTCTATTTAGGGGTGAATATTAACATTCATTGAATGTTAACATTCATATCATATATAGTTTTTTAGAAATTATTATTATTATTATTATTATTATTATTATTATTATTATTATTATTATTATTATTATTATTTAAGATAAATAAATCAAATAATTCAATAAATAATTGAAAGGAGGTTAAAATGGCTTATAATGAGAATCTAGGATTTGATCCAGTAAAAGTAATTAGAAATATTGGTTTAGCTATCTTGGGAATTTTTCTCTTGATTGCTTTTTTCAATATCTTTTATACAGTAAATGCAGGCGAGAGAGCAGTTTTGCTTACCTTTGGGAAACCAACAATGACAGCAATAGATGAAGGATTACATGTAAAAATACCATTTGTTCAGTCAGCTAGAATAATGGATGTAAAAACCCAAAAGTATGAAGCAGAATTATCTGCGGCATCTAGAGATCTACAGGATGTAAAAACAAAAATAGCAATAAATTATCATTTAATTCCTGAAAGTGTGCCAGAGATATATCAATTAATAGGAATTAGTTATGCTGAAAAAGTAATATACCCACTTGAACAAGAGACAAATAAAATGGCAACTGCACAATATACAGCAGAAGAATTAATAACTAAAAGAGACGAGGTAAGAGAAAAGATGAAAACAAATTTAAAAGACAAGTTACAGCCTAGAGGAATAGTAGTAGAAGAAATATCTATTATAAATTTTGACTTTAGTCCGTCTTTTACCCAAGCAATAGAGCAAAAAGTAACTGCTGAACAAAATGCTTTAACTGCAAAGAATAAGTTAGCACAAGTAGAATATGAAGCAAAACAAAGAGTAACCCAAGCTGAGGCAGAAGCAGAAGCAATAAGAATACAGGCACAGGCAATTCAATCACAAGGTGGAAAAGATTATGTGCAGTTACAAGCAATAACTAAATGGGATGGAAAGCTTCCAACCATTGTAACAACTGGAGTAGTCCCTTTTATTGATATAGAAAATAAATAATTATTTTTTTTTCTTTTATAGATATAACAAATTATAACTATTTCTAATAAACCGAAAAGTTTATATATAAGTTATTCTTGATTTTATATAGAGAAATAGAACTGGTTTCCAATTCATCCTTTCCCTTGTCATATTTCTAGATAGTGACACAGGAAATTGGTTCTTCCTTTCTCTTAAACATAATCAGGCTTCTTATAGGATAATCACTTTAAGGGCTTAGAAAGCCACCAGTTCAACGATCTCTGTTTTTTCGTATTATTTCTTACTGGAAGTTTTTTTCTGCCTTTTTTGGAACTTTCTATATATCGCTTTAATGAGATTTTCTAGTATATCAGAAATATAGGCATAAGTCGGGGAAATTAATATAACCGATTCAGATATATTCCAGAGGCTTATAACAAAGCCAACACCACCAGCTAGGATGACTGTCTTAAGAAACTTAATCCAGTCAAAACTTTCAGCATCTGACTTCAAATAACTGACATATGCCCCAGCAGCCGCAGCTACAGCAGAACCTATTGCAATAAATAAAGATACCATTTTACCTCCTGTATTTATTTAAGTAAAGATTTTATCAATAATTTGCCAAGCCAACCTAAGAATAAAAATACAAGCACATAAGCGAGTACTTTTAGTATCTTGTCAGCTAGGTTCAGTTTCCTTGTTTTCATGTTTTCCTCCTCTATACTCCAAATAATTTTAAAATAACAGTAATAATAGCTGCAATTAAGCCAGCACTTGCTATAATTGTAGTAGTAACCCATTTAGCATTTGCTTCCTGTTTTTCATGATGAGCTAAATGATTTGTTAAACAAGTATTAGAAAGAACCACCTTTGTTTTTATGTCATCGAGTTTCTCGCCACATACATCAAGATGATTTTTGATTCCGCTTACTTCTGCTATCAGATCATCTATTTTTGTGCTTAAGACTGCTATAGACACTTTGGTATCATTGGATTTTGGCATTTTAAATTTAAAAACCTCCTTATTTAAATACTTTTCTATTTTTATTTGTAAAGTATGGCTATTGAATCAATCTGGGTAGCCGAATCATTTAATTCTACTTTAATGGCAATTTTCGAGCCTGTTGATGAAAAAGTGAATAATTCGTCTTTGGATACAGATTCCCAAGTCATTCCACTGTTAGTGCTAAGCCAATAATTAGTTCCAGGCAATGTTTCTCCTATTACTTTAATCTGTGCTTGGGTGACTGTTGAAGCAGTTGTCCTGTCAATTGAAATAAAAGTTCCAGTAGTTTGTCCACTTATTAATTTTAAAAATCCTTCTGAAACCTGGGTATTAGCATGTGAAAGAGTATAAGAATCGTCATCAAAAGGAAGATTATATGAATATCTCATTTCATAAGGATTAGTTATATCTGTCTTTTGGCTTTCTTTTACTATCCTGTCTTTGATTACATGGGATATAGTCCTTGGCTCTTTTTCAACAGTTAAGAGAGTTTGGGGAACATCTCCTTCCTTAAATTTTTGAGTAAAAGATAAGATATTATAATAATTAGGAGCCAGATTTGATTCAGGAGCAGAAATCCTGACTTGTTCTCCTGGGGCGATAGTTGGAAGACAAATGCTTGTAATATCCCCAGTTATCATAGGATCTTTTTTGGTAGATAATTCAAAATCTGCCCTGTCTGAAGCTTCCTGATAAGTTGTAATATTTGTATCATTTACTATTTCCTCCTGCCATCTGTTTATCTCACTAAATGAGTTGGAATCTTCTTTAGTACAAATTAATGTTCCAGCATCAGATGAGCCATATACTATTATCCTATTTTTCACTTGCGAATAATCTTTTGCAAACTCGGTAATATCCAAAATATTATAATCATGAACCACACACTCAGTAGTATTTTTGACAGATCCTGTCGCAAAATAATGAAAATCAAGATTAGCATCTACATAGGCTTCAAAACCAGCAGCAGAACAAAGCTCTTTAACACATTCCCAAAAAGGCTTCTGGTTCCAGCTAATTGTCAAATTAGTAGAAGAAACATTTACATTTGATACAGTAAAATCGGAAGCATATGATGAAACAAGATTAGTAAGTATAGTACTTGTTTCCTGATTGATATAAGATTTAGTGACTGTAATTGTGGTTAATTTCAAGCTTTCAGACCTGCCTATGATTTTGACATTATTGTTTGGATAGCTTATTTTTTCAATTCTTCCCCTGAATCTAAGAGTAGTGGCTGAAGTGCCGTAGTCAATATATACTTTAAGTATTTCATTACCTATCCAAACACCTGTATAATTATTATTCCCGTTAGCAATTAAAATAGTAAAAGAACCAATTGTCTCAGTTACTCCATCTTTATAACTTCCATCCAATATAATATCTGTAATGTCATCAATTGTTCCATCTCTTCTGGTTATTGTAACTCTATAACAAGGCAAAGCAGCAGGCGGAATCCAAACCCAGATCGGAATTTTTTTCAAATTAAGAACTGCCATTTTTTAAACTCCGCTTGTATCACAGAAACAATTCTGGCAGCAGTTTCTAACTGATAAATATGGATTCCATAAACTCCAGCTTGAAGAATTACAGGAATAATTAGCCCATAACCATATTGATTGTGTCTTAAGATAACCCCAATTATTTGTAATCTCATTCCAAGTTCCTTGGGTCATATTTATTTTTGAACTGGAATTGGTCAAAGAATACATTAAACTGACGCAAGTTCCTGTTTCATTTAAATAAATTGACAGATTAGAATTCATTGCATTTGCCTTATTTGTAAAATTAAGAATAGGAACTGAACCATTTTGTCCCCATGGCTGAACATTTTTGCTTGTAGGACTGGCTGGGATAAATTCAAGATACTGAGTAGCCATTGTATAATTAAATCCAGAATACCAGATACTTATATTTTGGCTTATATTATCAGAGTAAACTCCTGCATCATAAATAGAAGCAACTATAGTCATATTCTTGCTTCCTAAATAAGGGCAATATAGATTACTAATCTGTAAAGTTCCATTTGTGTCGGATTGGATATTGAAGGTTACATTTGAAGTGCTAGTAGTCAAATTAAGGAAATTATTAATCTGTGTGGCATTTAAAGAAATTGGATTAGGCTGAAACTGGTAAGTTATATTAATATCATGTACTTGCACCATTGGAGTTCTAGGCTCAAATGGATTCTGTACTACTACT
>Ga0233422_10000913_pt1 | contig 13841 bp, 6 predicted proteins | sample Watercolumn_Mata_2_FD_182724 | JGI IMG/M metagenome (GOLD analysis project Ga0233422, IMG submission 182724) | Freshwater microbial communities from Lake Matano, South Sulawesi, Indonesia - Watercolumn_Matano_2014_110_MG | ecosystem: Environmental > Aquatic > Freshwater > Lake | place...
TTGAAAAGAGAATGTGCGCCCTCTATGGATATTATAACAGCGATGTGTACGTTATCACCTTGGGATGAATTTATGAAATGCGTTGCTTCGTGTATGTTGTTCACTATCTTGTACGCGTATTTGCGTGATGTATCAACAGATGGTGCTAGTTTCATCTGGTTTTTCATGAGCATATCAATCTCGGACATCAAGTCGTCGAAGTAATTATGCTCGTTAGATTGTATGTTGTCAACCCTGTACTTCGGGAATCCTGTGTATACGCATATCCCAGCGTCAGCGATGGTACCATCACTCCCGAACAAGTTCATGAAACCTTGTTCTATAGGATATAAAGATGTAAGTATGATCCTGACACCACCGCTTGCCATCTTCGGGAAATCAGATTGACACCTGCTGTATGTGTTAAGTAATCCGTTATCAACATTTGACGTGTTGAATGGCATCAACGTTGTGTGTACGTGTAAATCAGAATACTTATACATTATAGATGTGTATTTATGTTATTTATTTTTTAAATGCTCGCATAAATAAACAAAAAGAACGCATATGTCTATTGCGAGACTTGATATATCCACCGTTCCTGGTGACATCGTTAGTTCGAGATTCAAGCAGATGTTCGCTGTAATAAACAACAACTTCTCAAGTACTACTAACAATTACACGAATATAAATCAAATTTCATATGCAGGTACCGTTGCTCCTAAGTTCATATCGGTTGAATCAACAGGTAGGATGTACAGATACATCGCGTCTGGTTCTGGATATACGGTAGATGATGATTATGTTTTGAGCACGCCTGATGGTGGCGATACACGTTATGTTTCTATAGACTACGATCTTAATGCAAAGGTTAACAACATTGATGGTTCTAGTTCAAGTGACAAAGTAACAATTGTCGGTAATATTACTGATTGTGTGTCTATTTGTGATTCAACATACAAGTTTGTATGTGTTTATAGTACCGGTAGGGTGTATAAATACGTCACTTCCGGTTCTACATATGCCGTGGATAACGATTACGTGTTGAATACAAAAGATGGTGGGGTTACAAGGTTCGTGTCTATTGATTACGACATACTACTTGAATTGACGGCATTGGGTGATGAAGTTACCAAGACGGTGCACATATTCGATGATGCTGATGCTGTAGCCGATTTTTCTGGAAGTAGTAACGCTATAATAAGCGTGGCATCAACTGGTATGGGTTACAAGTATGTTGCTAGTGGGGCATCTTTTATTATTGATGGTATGGATATACTAGCGACTTTAGATGGTGGGGATACTAGGTATGTTTCTATTGTTTACTCTATCTCGCAAGAAATAGATTCCATAAACACTACACTCGACTTGAAAGCTCCTATCGCTAGTCCTACTTTTACCGGTACTGTTAGTGGTATAACCAGTGCTATGGTTGGGTTGGGTAACGTTGACAATACTAGTGATGTTAACAAGCCTGTAAGCACTGCTACACAAACTGCACTTGATTTAAAGGCTAATATTAATAATCCAACATTTACTGGTACTGTCGGCGGTATAACAAAGTCGATGGTTGGTCTTGGTAACGTCGATAACACAAGCGATATTGATAAACCTATAAGCACTGCAATACAAACTGCACTTGATTTAAAGGCTAATATTAATAATCCAACATTTACCGGAACTGTTAGTGGTATAACAAAGTCGATGGTTGGGTTGGGTAACGTTGATAATACCAGTGATGTTAACAAGCCTGTAAGTACCGCTACACAAACTGCACTTGATTTAAAGGCTAATATTAATAATCCAACATTTACTGGAACTGTTAGTGGTATAACAAAGTCGATGGTTGGGTTGGGTAACGTTGATAACACCAGTGATGCTGATAAGCCTGTAAGTACAGCTACACAAACTGAACTCGACTTGAAAGCTCCTATCGCTAGTCCTACTTTCACAGGAACTGTTAGTGGTATAACCAGTGCTATGGTTGGGTTGGGTAACGTTGATAACACCAGTGATGTTAACAAGCCTGTAAGCACTGCTACACAAACAGCACTTGAATTGAAAGCTCCTATCGCTAACCCTACTTTTACTGGAACTGTCGGTGGTATAACAAAGTCGATGGTTGGTCTTGGTAACGTCGATAACACAAGCGATATTGATAAACCTATAAGTACCGCTACACAAACTGAACTCGACTTGAAAGCTCCTATTGCTAGTCCTACTTTTACCGGAACTGTTAGTGGTATAACAAAGTCGATGGTTGGGTTGGGTAACGTCGATAACACCAGTGATGTTAACAAGCCTGTAAGCACTGCGACGCAAACCGCACTTGATTTAAAAGCACCTATCGCTAGTCCTACTTTCACCGGCAATGTTAGTGGTATAACAAAGTCGATGGTTGGGCTGAGTAACGTCGATAATACTAGTGATGTTAACAAGCCTGTAAGTACCGCTACACAAACTGCACTCGACTTGAAAGCTCCTATTGCTAACCCTACTTTTACTGGTACTGTCGGTGGTATAACCAGTGCTATGGTTGGTCTTGGTAACGTCAATAACACCAGTGATGCTGATAAACCTATAAGCACTGCTACACAAACAGCACTCGACTTAAAGGCTCCTATTGCTAGTCCTACTTTCACTGGTACTGTCGGTGGTATAACCAGTGCTATGGTTGGTCTTGGTAACGTCAATAACACCAGTGATGCTGATAAACCTATAAGCACTGCGACGCAAACTGCACTCGACTTGAAAGCTCCTATCGCTAGTCCTACTTTTACAGGAACTGTCGGTGGTATAACAAAGTCGATGGTTGGTCTTGGTAACGTTAATAACACCAGTGATGCTGATAAACCTATAAGCACCGCGACACAAACTGCACTCGACTTGAAAGCACCTATCGCTAATCCTACTTTCACTGGCACTGTTAGTGGTATAACCAGTGCCATGGTTGGGTTGGGTAACGTCGATAACACAAGCGATATTGATAAACCTATAAGTACCGCTACACAAACTGCACTTGATTTGAAAGCTCCTATCGCTAGTCCTACTTTTACTGGAACTGTTAGTGGTATAACAAGTGCCATGGTTGGTCTTGGTAACGTTGATAATACTAGTGATGCTGATAAACCTATAAGTACTGCGACGCAAACAGCACTTGACTTAAAGGCCAATATTAATAATCCAACATTTACTGGTACTGTTAGTGGTATAACAAGTGCCATGGTTGGGTTGGGTAACGTTGATAACACCAGTGATGTTAACAAGCCTGTAAGTACCGCTACACAAACTGAACTCGACTTGAAGGCTAATATTAATAATCCTACTTTCACCGGCACTGTTAGTGGTATAACAAGTGCCATGGTTGGGTTGGGTAACGTTGATAACACCAGTGATGTTAACAAGCCTGTAAGTACCGCTACACAAACTGCACTTGATTTGAAAGCTCCTATCGCTAGTCCTACTTTTACTGGAACTGTTAGTGGTATAACCAGTGCCATGGTTGGTCTTGGTAACGTTGATAATACTAGTGATGCTGATAAACCTATAAGCACTGCGACACAAACTGCACTTGACTTGAAAGCACCTATTGCTAGTCCTACTTTCACTGGTACTGTTAGTGGTATAACCAGTGCTATGGTTGGGTTGGGTAACGTTGACAATACTAGTGATGTTAACAAGCCTGTAAGTACCGCTACACAAACCGCACTTGATTTAAAGGCTAATATTAATAACCCTACTTTTACAGGAACTGTTAGTGGTATAACAAGTGCCATGGTTGGGTTAGGTAACGTCAATAACACCAGTGATGCTGATAAACCTATAAGCACTGCGACGCAAACCGCACTTGACTTAAAGGCTAATATTAATAATCCAACATTTACTGGCACTGTTAGTGGTATAACAAAGTCGATGGTTGGTCTTGGTAACGTCGATGACACAAGCGATATTGATAAACCTATCAGTACTGCAACACAAACAGCACTTGACTTGAAAGCACCTATTGCTAGTCCTACTTTTACAGGAACTGTTAGTGGTATAACCAGTGCCATGGTTGGTCTTGGTAACGTCGATAACACAAGCGATATTGATAAACCTATAAGCACTGCGACGCAAACCGCACTTGACTTAAAGGCTAATATTAATAATCCAACATTTACTGGCACTGTTAGTGGTATAACAAGTGCCATGGTTGGTCTTGGTAACGTCGATAACACCAGTGATGCTGATAAACCTATAAGCACTGCTACACAAACTGCACTTGATTTAAAAGCTCCTATCGCTAGTCCTACTTTCACCGGCACTGTTAGTGGTATAACTAGTGCCATGGTTGGTCTTGGTAACGTTGATAACACAAGCGATATTGATAAACCTATAAGTACCGCTACACAAACCGCACTTGATTTAAAGGCTAATATTAATAATCCAACATTTACTGGAACTGTTAGTGGTATAACAAAGTCGATGGTTGGTCTTGGTAACGTTGATAACACAAGCGATATTGATAAACCTATAAGTACCGCTACACAAACAGCACTTGATTTAAAGGCTAATATTAATAACCCTACTTTTACTGGAATTGTTAGTGGTATAACAAGTGCGATGGTTGGGTTGGGTAACGTCGATAACACCAGTGATATTAACAAGCCTGTAAGTACCGCTACACAAACTGAACTCGACTTGAAAGCTCCTATCGCTAACCCTACTTTCACCGGCAATGTTAGTGGTATAACTAAATCAATGGTTGGTCTTGGTAACGTTGATAATACCAGTGATATTAACAAGCCTGTAAGCATTGCGGCGCAAACTGAACTCGACTTGAAAGCTCCTATTGCTAGTCCTACTTTCACCGGCACTGTTAGTGGTATAACAAGTGCCATGGTTGGGTTGGGTAACGTTGATAACACCAGTGATGTTAACAAGCCTGTAAGTACCGCTACACAAACCGCACTTGATTTAAAAGCTCCTATTGCTAGTCCTACTTTTACTGGTAATGTGAATATTGATACTGGTTACGGTAACAATGTTCAAGTCGGGATGGAAACTTTCGGTATAGCGTATAACAATACGGGTAGTGATATATTTAACGGTACGCCTATTAAATTGACGACGTGGAATTCAACGTATAATTGCCCTAATATGGTGGTTGCCAAATCATCTAGTTTAGATCTCAGTGAATGGGATGGTATCTTAACAGCAGATGCATTAGCATCAAGCACATCACCTGCTCCATATACCGTTTTCGGTATATGCCACGATATACCAGCTGCTACTCTTTCGGAAGGTGATGTTGTATATATAGCACCAAATGGTGGTTTGACTAATGTTAAACCAATTGCGCCAAATTATATAAGACGTGTCGGTAATATACAGAATAAGAGAGTCAATATTGCTGATTTATACGTTGGTGCATCCTTTTCGAATATTGATACCGAGCAAATTTTCATAGAGACGGGAGAACCAAATGGATTCCCCAATAAATTTGCCGTTGGTGTATCGTATGATTATGCTACCAGAACTGTTACCGTGTCGGGTACTTTCCATTTTTACAACAAGGCTGTCCGACATATAAAAACGAGTGTATCTGAAACCGTAACACATGCTAATACAACAGGTACATATTACGCGTATTACAACGATAGCACACTCACGATATCAAATGTACCACCAGATTTGTCGATATACACGCCCGTTTCGGAGGTGTATTACAATAACACGGTGGCTACTACATTTTGGACGGGTGCTAATGGTATAATGATATGTACCAGACACGGCGTTGTCATGGATTGGGCTAACCAGGAGTGCTGGAAGAAATACATAGGTGCTAGTGCGGATAGTGGTTTCGTTATGACTGGTACGTATTTAGTCGCGACTGGGACAGGAACACTTTCCGATAACACGTTCGGTATAGATGCGGGTGTCGTTAGGGATGCTGATAACCTCAGTTCAGTATCACAGCTCGCGGATAATAATGGTGTTGGTAACGTGTATAACGTGTGGTACAAGTCCGGTAACCAATGGTTGTGGTATACCAATAACGTTCCGTACCTGTATGCTAACGACAACATATTGTACAACCAGATAGTCGTTGATAATGGATTGCTTACTGAAGTTTCCGTTAACGGTGGGTACGTATGCATGTACGTTGTGGCGATACCGTCACTGACATCTGGTTTCGGTATCAATATCATAATGGGGCAGACGTTACATACAGATATAAACGGTGCAGAGTCTGAATCCATATACGGGGTTGATTTAACTTTATTCCCGTTCAATGTGATAGCACCTATATACAAGGTTATATACCGGCGTGAAGATGCGTATGCGGATACTGGTAATTGCCGTATAGAAAGCATGGAGAAGCTTATAGGTAGCAAACTCATACTCGGTGTAAGCGGTGTCGTGCAATCAATACACAACAGCATGTCCGGACGGTCGAATGCTAGTTGCCATCCAGCGTCGGCTATTGATAACACGCCATCGCAGTACGTCACATCGGCCACGCAACAGTTGGTTAACGATGAACTAGGATTGAAGGTGTTCAACATGCCGTCCACGATAGGTGTTATAACGGGTAACATGACCGGCATCAGAGGTACACGACCTAACATAACAATGGCTGGTGATGTTCTAACGGTAACGCCGGTAGTCGATTTCGATGTTTATATCAAGGGTACAAGGTTCGCTAAAACTGCTGTCGAAACACTTACGGTAGCCGATGTCGAAGGGTTCCACTTCGTGTACTACGATACATCGGGTGTTCTTGCCGAATCACTAACGGCTTCTGATACTTTTATAACAGAGTACGCACCGATTGCCGTACTGTACTGGGATTTTACTAATAAAATAGCTATAACGTTAGCAGATGAACCACATGATGTCTCGAGGGATAGGTTGATACACAGGTATCTGCACTCGTATTTAGGTACTGGATACGCTGGTGGTCTAGCCATTACGGGTATAACCATAGGTGATGGTAGCTTGGATTCACACTTGCACCTAAGTGTGGGTAATGGTACGATATACGATGAGGATAGTCCTGTTATAATAACTAACAACAGCCCACAACAACTTGTCACATTGAACGCGCCCGTGTTTTACCTTTCAGGGACTTCGTGGAGGATGGATAATGCTTCAACGTTACCGTACAAGTCATTCGTCGGTGGCTCTGGTAGGCTCGCGTATAATAGTGTTGTCGGTGGTGTCGGTTCTCAGGTTGAATGTGCCGACAACACGTTCGTCAACTATTATTTCTTAGCGACGAACGATATAAACTACCCGGTTTGTGCCATACAGGGTAGGGCAAACTACACGTCAGTATCCCACGCGACGCAAAATATACTTAACGGTGTGAATAACTTCGTGGGGATAACGCTACCGTTCCCCGAGTACACGCCTATAGGTGCGGTTGCCGTGAAGACTAGCTCTTCGTTCACCAACAGCAAGAAGGCTGCTATCGTCACCAATATGGATGGTGATGATCACAAGGATTTGCGTGTGAACTACAAGACCAACAAGTACAGTTCTGATGTTGCGTGGAATGGTAAAAGGATAATAGTTTCAGACGTTAAGGGTGATTTCAGGACGGTTAAAGAGGCTGTCGATTGGTTCAATGTGTTCGCAACTTCCAATGTTCTTATACACGTTGATCCTGGTGTTTATGATGTGACGGATACTATAACTATAAACAACCCGTCGTACGTGTGTACTATATCTGGTGATGGATCGTATATTAGCACGCTTAATGCTGCTACTGGGTTAACCAATAAACCAATGATATCGTGCGTGACGAGAACTATTATAACAAAGTTCAATTTCAACGGCAGTACGCTGGCATCCTACGGGACGTTATCGACGGAATCGTTTATAAACATAACATCCGCTATTCACGTTGAGATTATTGATATCATCGCCAGTGGTTTCTATAACGGTATTAAATTATCTGCACAGGGTTCTAAGGTATGGGTTTTCAACTCGAATGTGGAAAACTGTACGGCTAACGGTATAGTGACGGCAGGTGGTAATGTAGATATGTGCTCGTGTAACCTCACGAATAACACCACTGCGTTGTATATTGATTCGGGTACATCGTTATCTATCGAGGTGAAATCATCTAAGTTCACGGTTAACTCCACTCAAACAGGTATAAGATACGATGGTGCTGATGTTACTTATGTGCTGCTATCGGTAATAGGCAACGATTTCATAGGTTCTGGCACGTATGCTGCTGGTTTCGATTACACCATAGCGAGGGATGCTGATATAAGGATATTATCGAATACCGGTCTTATAGATAACACACCTAAAGCGTACATACAGTTCAAGAATAACGCTACTGCGACCACGTGCACGGGACGATCAACTTATTATAAAGCCGCTGGTACTAACACGATATCATCGACGCGCAAGTTCACCATAGCGAATAACAGCGCGACGTACTTGCCGTCGATATCTAGGAACCTTACCGTGATGATAACAGGTAATGTGTCGGCTGCTGGTAACAATAGAACTGTGAGTATTGGTATATACAAGAACGGCAACACGTTGGTCGAAGAAACAGAACTATTATGTGCAACTAGTGGGTCGAATTACACGTTCGCGTTAAACACGGAGATAGATGTTGTTGCCAATAATGATTATTTCGAGGTGTGGGTCGCTTGTCTATCTGCGCCTAATATAAACGTCACCGTGCGTGACTTGCAATTCATAATAAAATCATAAGTGTATGAAAGTAGTGAAGTTGAATGACGATGCCATAACACAGCTGAACCTTATCGGTAAATACGTCAAGGTCGTCGATGATTCTTACGTCATGTCAAACGGCGAGTCGCTGGTAACGGATTCGCTGTATATAGAGGAGATGTTCAGGTTGAACATCATAGATTTCGTGAAGAAGCGGTCTATATACAAGTATCTTGGTACTGACTTCAGCAATATGCCTACCGAAACGAAGGAGAAGATAGCTGAGAACCACTCGGTCGATATGAACACGATATACATGTACTACATGATGTCCGGCTTAACCGAGCAAGAAACAATGGGTAAGATATACAGCACGAAATCATTGCAGGTCTTGAACTCGGCTAAATGCTCGCAGACGTACACGGGATCACCGCGTTTTTATTCTGTCGTGATGATGTATTTACCGAATGCAGAGGCAGAAAGATTTACCAGTGAGACGTTGACGTTGTTCGAGATGTACGAGAGGATAGCACTGTACGGACAGAAGTACGGTGATGCTACACCAGGTGTGATGGACTACATAGAGGGGTATGGTGTATACGAGACCACGGGTCTGAGCACGTACACGTTTAACTCTGGCATGACACTAGCTGACATGCGTTTGGAACTAGTTGATATACTTATTAATGGTAATGTATAGATTTAATGATTTATAAATAGTGTCGTAAAAACCATTCATAGTTTTAGCGTGGATATGTTGTAAGAAGTAGTGATACTTAACCATCTATGAAGCCCGAAGCCCCACCCATCAGCTTTGCTGTTGGTGAGTAATTAACATTGTTGTTTTTTTCATTAAAAAAAATAATGTATTTTATACATCGTATTTGTATTGTGGTATATTAGTGCAAGTTAACTTAAAACAATACGAGATGGAATTTAACAAACTAGTTTCGATCATCGGGAAGTACGTTTCGGACAACAGGGGTAACGACATGTCGTCAACAGACATAGCCGAGTTGATTATCAAGGACAACAAGGATATTTCGGAATCCTTGCAGTACATATCGCTCATGGTGTACGAGGAGATGTCCAAGGAGGATGACCCGGCGTTGTCGAGCGACAAGGTGATAGAGTTCAGGGAGAACTCTGAGACGCGGTACTCGGTTATAGACGACCATTACGTGTGGGAGAGCAGGAAAGCAGGCAGCATGTGCATTTCAGTTACCGACGCGGACAGGATATTCTACGAGTACTCGAGGTTCGGTCTGAACATGGACCAAGAGGAAGTGAGGAACAAGCACGGGTTGTCGATACCGCAGTGGAACTCGCTGAAAAGTACTTTGTTCCTGTACAAGAGTTCCAATATATTCTCGCAGCACACGTGCGACAACACGAGGGTCGAGGACTTGCAGGCGATGATATCAGACAAGATGGACATGAAGTTCAACGACAAGAACAGGGTTCTGGAACACGAGTACAGGAAGCACACCATCAAGGAGTACAAGAAGGTCATCAGGAAGTTCCAGGTCAGCCAGTTCGCGTCAACGGAGTTCCTCCACCAGCTTAACACGCTAATGCCGCAGAACGAGACAATAACCGTGTATAGGAACAACAACGTGGATACGGATGTACCCGAACTGCTTGTCACGATAGCCGACCTACATATAGGCGCAAGGACGGAAGGGTTGAGGAAAACCCCTGATTTCAACGAATCGGTATTGGAACGGAGGTTGTCGAGTATAGCTCAGTCAGCGAACGCTTTGAAATCTGGGTCGGTGTCGGTATGTATTCTAGGTGATATAATAGAGTCGTTTTCTGGTCTAAATCACTCCAACTCGTGGCAGAACATGGAGTACGGCGCGTATGGTGCCGATGTCGTGTTCTCTGCTTACGGTATATTGTCGAAGTTCCTTGATAGCATCAACAACCTTAAAACGGTAAAGATAATAGGCGGCAACCACGACAGGTCATCCAGCGACAACGGTATAGACAGGAAGGCGGACATAGCCAAGTTGATATTCTTCCTCCTGAAGGAGAAGTACAACCACGTGTACAACATAGAGTTCGATTCGCTTGTGTTGACGCACGACATGCGCGATACTAGGTTTATACTGGCACACGGTGACAAGAAGGTTATCCGCAAGTCAAGCAACGGTATGGATTCCAAGATACTAGAGTACGGTGATAACAAGAAGTTCAACGTCGTGCTGACAGGTCACCTGCATTCAAGGGGTGTCAACGAGGACAAGGTTCATTGCAGATGGTACTCGGTACCTTCGGTGTTCAGCGGTAACTTCTACTCGGAGGAGAACGGGTGGAACTCGAGACCGGGCTTCTTCTTGGTTCACGAGGATCCAGCCACAAGGTTACCGAAAATCATAGATTGCCCTCTAAACTAACGCGTGTATGGGGATATGTTATAAGGTTTCTATATTCGTTATAGTATGTTTAATGATATGTATCATGGTATTCTTCTAACGTCTGCTTAACTTTTGTTCACAATTTACCACGGATTTTAATTAATTCGTGGTAATTTTTTTTGGTTGTTATGAAAACATTGCGTATATTTGCAGTATATAAAATGTGTTTTAAATGTACAAACCGGTAGGTTGTTTATGTTTTAGTTACGACAAGAAGTACGTCCTCGTCGAGATACGGGATGAGAAGTACGATGTGGTTATGCCTGTTAATGATGTCCCGAGTAAATCGTACCCGATAGTCGCGCTCATAATGTCGTTCATATCGCGTTTCAACATGCACGTGACGTGCTGGGAACACGTCGTCAAGTACGGTGGTGTAGATTACTTCACCGTGTTGCTCGACTTCGACTCCATGTTGCTCGGTGATGATCACGACTTGTTGCATATAGATGATATGAACTCCGTCGATTGTTCTGACAGGTTGAAGTGGCTCGTATACATGTCGCTCGATAATGATGTCAAGAACATGGAGATTGGGTGTAAGGTGGATTTGTATAATTGAACTAAATGATATAGTTGCGAAAGCAAAACCGTATTGAAACCAGTATGTCTGCCGAAAGATAAAACAACCAAGCAATAAATGTATACCGTGCATTACATATAAAAACATAATAAACATGAAGCATACTTTGACCTTATCCAAGGACGAGTCCTTCCACAAGGATAGCATAACCGACAAGTACTTGTACGACATATCGAGGATCAAGATGATAACGGAAGACGAGTTCAACAGGTTGTTCAAGCTGTACAGGGAACACGGGTGCGAAAAGTCGTTCAAGAGGATAATAACATCTAACTTGAGGTTCGTTATATCCTGCGCTAAGAAGTACAGGAAGCGTTACGGTACCAATATAAACGACCTCATATCATCTGGTAATTACGGGATGTGTAAGGCGTTGGAGAGGTTTGATGACACGAAGGGTGTGAAGTTCATATCGTTTGCCGTCTTCCACATACAGAAGGAGATGATGAACACCGTCGAGGAACTAGGGAACCATGTTAGAGTTAGCGTTAAGGTTATAGATTCGATAAGGAGGAACAACGCTTGCAACCTGACACCCAACACCGCTCTTGAAATGGTTACCGACTGTGATGCCAGCGTTGCCTATGTGTCGTACCCTACTGTCAAGTACACGTCTGAATCCATGTGCGGTTGCTCGTCTAATGACCAAGATGGTGATATATGCGTGGGGGACACCATATCGTGTTCCAACCCGTCGCTTAGACCAGACCACGTGTTCGACAACGATGATGTGCGTGTTGCTGTCGGGATGCTGCCACATAACGAGAAGATCGTCGTGTTTGGGCTGTACGGGATATTTGGGAACGACGTGTTCAGCGTCGAACATGTTGCCAGCAAGATGAACATATGTAAATCTGACGTGCTGAAGATAAAGAAATCAGCGATCAAGAACATGCGAAAGTTGGTTGGTGTCGTGTAACCACGAGTGTTTCGTTGAAATGGTAATAATTAAAAAATTGTATTTTCGTGTGTAAATTTAAATCTTCAAGTATGGGTATTTTAAAAGTAAAGAATGTTTCTTCAAACCCGTTGCCAGAGTACGCAACACAGGGTTCAGCTGGCTTCGACCTGCGTGCTAACATCAACACTCCAATCGTGATGTACCCGATGGAAACGTGTTCTGTCCCAACAGGTATCTTCATTGAGATCGAAGAAGGATACGAGGGTCAGGTAAGACCACGCAGCGGCTTGGCTGTGAAAAACGGAATCACCGTCCTCAACGCACCAGGGACAATTGATTCAGATTACAGGGACGAGGTGAAGGTCATCCTCGTAAACCTCGGTTCGCAACCGTTCACCATACAGAATGGCGAAAGGATTGCACAGATGGTCGTGTCCAAGTACGATAAGGTATCCATAGTACCTGTTGACGATGTGCTTAATAACACGCAGAGGAAAGGTGGTTTCGGACATACTGGTATAAGTTAGGCTATGTGTGATGTTGTCAGGTGTGTTATTTGTAAATCGTCGATGACTAGCATGTGTCACGTCACGTTCAACGGTGTCGTCAAGGACTTTGTTTTCTGTGAGAACTGTAGTATCAAGTTCACCGATGATGCCGGTTTCAGGTCTAAACGAGAAGATGATAAGCAAGTTGATATTGAACCATGTGATGGAGACGTGTGTGTTAGCTTATGGTGATTTAACTTGCCGTTGATATTTGATGAGTAAATCCACAGGTTGTTTAACCTGTGGATTTTGTTTTTGTATATTATACGTGTTATTTCCAGTCCGCTGGGATTGATGCGTAGTTGGTCAATGCTGTTTGGTTTCTGAAAGCATTGCCGTGGTCTGCTTGAGGCATGGTATGTCCAGTCCATACATCTTGCATAGTTCCGGTAAACCTGTCAGCGGTAGAAGCTACTTCCATGAACCCAGTCCAATGTGTTACTTTACTTATATTTACAGGGTTAAATAATTGTGCTGGTAATACAAGGTTCTTACAGTTTTTAAATGTATTAGAATAGGTAGTCACGTTTGAATTATAATAAAATAAATTACTAGGTATACTAGTTAAACCAGTACATCCTTGGAATACTGAGACGAAAGATATAGCATTTGTACAAGTGTCAAATAAATTAGCAGGGATAGAACCATATAAACCAGTACATCCTTGGAATGTTCCATAAAAACCATATTTAGTTCCCGTGCTTGCCGTGTTGGAAGACGAGAATAAA
>Ga0233422_10000917_pt1 | contig 13810 bp, 12 predicted proteins | sample Watercolumn_Mata_2_FD_182724 | JGI IMG/M metagenome (GOLD analysis project Ga0233422, IMG submission 182724) | Freshwater microbial communities from Lake Matano, South Sulawesi, Indonesia - Watercolumn_Matano_2014_110_MG | ecosystem: Environmental > Aquatic > Freshwater > Lake | place...
ACAAAGCTGCTGCATGGCAGTCTTCAGCTCGTTCCGTGAGGAGTACCCTTTAGTGGGTTAACGAGCGCAACCCTCACCTTTTGTTAAATTTTCAAAAGGAACTGCCCCCCTCTTTTGATTGAGAGGTATTTTGTAAGTTTTTCCCGGCCGCAATAGGCTAGAAAAACTTACAGGATCTCCTCGCAGTTAAAAGAGGGGGGAGGAAGGCGAGGATGACGTCAGGTCAGCACGGTGCTTATGTCCTGGGCAACACACACCCTACAATGGCGAAAAACAACGAGCCGCAAGCTCGCAAGAGCAAGCAAATCTCTGAAATTTCGCCCCAGTTCAGATTGGGGTCTGCAACTCGACCCCATGAAGTCGGAATTGCTAGTAATGGCCAATCAGCAGGTGGCCGTGAATACGTTCTCGGGTCTTGTACACACCGCCCGTCAAACAAGCAAAGTCGGCAATAGATGAATTTCCAGCAGTAGTTGGGAACACTCTAAGGTCGGCGATGAGTGTTAAGTCGTAACAAGGTATCCCTAGCCGAAGCTGGGGATGGATCACCTCCTTTCTAAGAGGCACGGAGCCCCGATTAAATCGGGGCTAAATCAACTCGCAAGTTTCTTGGGTTCTTGCCTAAAAACAACCCATTTAAAAACCCGTCTCGACTCGGTCGAGCCGAGGCGGAGGATTCCTACCGCTTTTGGAAAACCAATCCTTCGACTTCGCTCAGGATTGCACTGAGTTTAGCGAATGTGCAAAAAATTACCCACCAGAAATGGTGGGTTTTTTAGGGAAATTTTTTGAGGCTCGAAGGGGAATTGAACCCCTGCAATAGCTGTTTTGCAGACAGCCGCGTTTCCACTTCGCCATCGAGCCATAAGTTCGGTAGACCGCTGGGCTCCATTTAGCCGACGCTTCGCGTCTTCGGAAATTTTGCGCTAATTGGTGGGCAGCGATGGAATCGGACCATCCACTTTCTACTTATCAGATAGACGTTCTGCCAATGAACTAGCTGCCCTTATGCACATTTTGGCACAAAATTTTCCAGATAGACACTAGTATTTTATCATGCTCCTTAAAAGTTTGCCAATGGTTTTAGTCACTGATTAAGTGGGGGAGAATTAATGCAACTATTTTGTGACGATCGGCCAAAAAGTGTTTGGTTAATTCTGGAGCGTAAAGACGGGAACTAGATCGGCAGTTCTTGAACCAGTGACAACCTCACCTTTTTGTTCTAGTAATCTTTTTTCTTCGGCGGTCAACTGGTGTTTACCATGGGTAGCTTCACAAAAACAACAATGCGCCAAAACCATTCCGCCAATTCTCACATTTCCTTCCACAACTGGTACGGCTTTTGTTTCTGCCATTTGCCCGCATTTTAGTGTGTGGGTGTGTTGTCAAGAAGTGCTTGGTGGGGTTGGAGTTTGGCTGCGGGATTTTCTGACTTTAAACGACCACCCTTGCGGTCAGTTTTTTGCGGCCGTTTACAAGTGACCGCAAGTTAATACCCCCTTTTGGTTTCGTGATAAAATAGAGGCGTGAGAAAACAAACCCAAACGGATTTACTAAAAAAAATTTCTGGCCAAAAACGAGTGGAGATTGCCTTAAGATTGTCTGATTTAACCCGCCAATTATCCCTAGCAAACATAAAAAATCAAAACCCCCAAATCAGTAAGACAGAGATTAACAAACTTCTTTTGCAAAGATATGCTCTTGGGTGAACGCTTTTTGTCATTTTCGTGACTTTGCCAGGATTTTGGAAGTGCAAAAAGGCAAGGTGGGAGTTGGCTTAATTTTTTGCGGACAGTTTGAAACGGTCGTCTGTAAGTGTCCGCAAGTTAAGATTTTCTTCTGCCAACTAAAATGACTACGGCCGTGGCCCCATTAATAAAACACAGGTAAAGCGGGTAGAGAAGAAGAATTAAATTAAATTCTCCAACGGATAGGACAGCAAAAAATCCGGCGATTGAACACAAAACCCAAGGACATACCACTGCCGTGGCCACGACACGAGGATGTAATTTTGAAGTTAAAAATACATACTACCTTGACGATCGTCATGGCAGTATGTATTGGGTTGACCCCGGTTAAATCAGGGTTGACAAGTTTGTTTTGAGTTGTGTATAATCCCTCTTACAAATCACAGTTCGGGCCCGCCTTGCCGAGCAACGCGAGGCAGGTGAAGAAGACCTAAAGAATGCTGAAAATTTCAACACATATTTTTAAAAACTGCGCTTTGGCGCGGTGGTGTTGATCGTAGGTTTCTTTAAGTTTTTTAACCCCGACGGTGATTCGGGGTTTTTTTGATGGCTACTTAGCGAATTTGAGCGAAGCGAAAATGAGTTTAGTAGCCGATCAATCCGTCCGAAGTGAGAGCTCGGCAGCATACACGTAGTGCATGGGCCGAACACGAACGAAGGAGGATGATGGATTTTGGGAGGAGTTTTCCGGGCCGTTGGCGCAGTGGTAGCGCACTTCATTTGCAATGAAGGGGTCGGGAGTTCGAATCTCCCACGGTCCACACGACGAATTTAAGAATTAAGAAGTAAGAATTAAGAATTATGGCAACAATAACCTTAAGACAGGCGGAGGAATTGTGCACGGTAAAATTACAAGAAGAACTAGCGAAAGTGGGGGGCAAGATGTTTTACCTGAAGAAGTGGCAGAAATTGTTGGAGAAAGACTGGGAAGAATGGTGCGAAGTGCTGGAGCTCACAGTTCGTGCAAACATTGCGCGGAGGCTTGTGAACGAGCCGGAAAATAGAAAATCAGATGTTAAATAGCCAAAGGGAGTTTCTCGAATTTCTGACGAAATTCGAGGCTCTTTGCCAACGGGAAATTGCGTCAGGATTTCTGCTCGCTTTGCGAGCAGTTCCTTGACCCTCCTTCGTCCGCCTTCGGGCGAGACTTTGGCGGGGTTTGCGTCGCAAGCCTGCGGCTTGCTCCTTGAAAAGTGAATAGAAGGCAACTTCCGGATTTCGGATCTCGGATATCAGACATCGGATGCTACAGTTTTTGTAGTCTGAAATCTGACATCTGAAATCCGAGATCTGGGAGTAATCTTTACAACATTTCAATAGTAAAATTTGCTATTGAAAAACTCGCCTACGCTCTTTGAGCTACGGCGAAGTAAATCTACTCATAACGCCAGTGGCGGATGCCTTGGCAGAAAGAACCGATGAAGGACGCGTCCACGAACGTGAAGTCGACGGCTGGTTTCTCGAAACTTACCCGTCGGTGTCCGAATGGGGCAACCCACTTCAACGAAAGTTGGGGTATTAATAATTGAATATGCCGCAAGGCAAAATAGATTATTAAAGGCAACCCTCTGAACTGAAACATCTAAGTAAGAGGAGGAAAAGAAAATTAATTATGATTCCCCCAGTAGCGGCGAGCGAAAAGGGAAAAGGCTAAACCAGTCCGGAGAATCGGAGAACTCAGAGTGTCAGAGAGCCAGTGTGTCGGATAAATCAGAGATCCAGAATTTCTGATAGTCCGATAGCCTGGTTTTACTGAGTTTTCTGAGTGTTCTGGTTCTCTGGATTGGGGTTGTGGGACTTTAATGTGAAATGTCACGAGGATAGAAGAATCTTTTGGAAAATTGAGCCAGAGATGGTGAAAGCCCAGTACTCGAAATTCGAGTGACTTCTAGAAGTATCCCAAGTATCACGGGGCACGACACCCTGTGAGAATCTACCGGGTTCAGCCCGGCAAGCCTAAACATTCTTTCTGACCGATAGCGAACTAGTACCGTGAGGGAAAGGTGAAAAGCACCCCGGAAGGGGAGTGAAATAGTTACTGAAACCATTGGCTAACAAACAAGTAAAGCTCGTGCTTCGCACAAGCAATTTCTAATTTCTAAGTGCTCTAATTTCTAAATATTTTTAGTAATTAGAAATTAGTAATTAGGAATTTCTCGCGCGTAGCGCGAGTGATACTGTGCCTATTGAAGAATGAACCGGTGAGTTAGTCAATATCTGTTTTTGTTTAACCAACTCTGTTGGGTAAGCGCAGTGAAAGCAAGCCCGAATAAGGCAACTTTTTACAGATATTGCTAGACCCGAAGCCCGGTGAGCTAACCTTGAGCAGGGTGAAGCCCAATGAAAATTGGTTGGAGGCCCGAACTCGTTAGAGTTACAAGTCTATGAGATGACTTGAGGTTAGGGGTTATATGCCTACCGAACCGGGGGATAGCTGGTTCTCCCCGAAATATATATAGGTATAGCGTTCCCGCCATAAGTGCCCTGGAGGTAAAGCACTGGATGGTGAGTGCAGGGCAACCTGTTCTTACTAACCAAACTCTGAATGCCGGTGGCATTCGGCGGGAGCAGTCAGACAGCGACGGCTAAGCGCCGTTGTCGAAAGGGAAACAGCCCTTTGATTTACAGCTAAGGTCCCTAAAGTTATCTAAGTTAAAGGAAGTCAAATTTTTAATACACCCAGGAGGTTGGCTCAGAAGCAGCCATCCTTTAAAGAAAGCGTAACAGCTCACTGGAATAAAAGTTTGGCGCCGAAAATGATCGGGAATTAAGATAGCTACCGAAGCTTAAACTTCACTTACACCACACCCTGTTTAGCAAGTTTCGTGATAATTCGTACTAAATTAGTGTTAATTCAGGCCTGGATTTTCACGAATTAGCTACGAATTTACGCGAATCTTTGATAGATAGAGTGTGGTGCGAGTGAGGGGTAGGGGAGCGTTCTAACGACAGCGAAGTCCGCCCGTAAGGGCGAGATGGAGTTGTTAGAAGTGAGAATGCCGGTATGAGTAGCGTTAATATTATGTGAGAATCATAGTCGCCGAAAGTCTAAGGTTTCCCCGGCAATGTCAATCAACCGGGGGTTAGTCGGCCCTAAGCGTGACCCATACGGGATAACGCGATGGATAACAGGTTTAAATTCCTGTACAAGGATATAAACGTTGTAAGCCAAGGAAGGACAAAGTGAGGATAGCCTGTCTCGCCCATAAACACGGTGGGATTAAGTACTAAAATAGTAGTAAGTAGTAAACCTCTTATTATGTTTAATTAAGGTACGACAGTAGGTGAGTCTTTATTTTCAAGAAAAATTTCGTGGCTAGTTTATGTTTTTACCGTACCAACAACCAACACAGGTGGACTGGTCGAGTAGACCAAGGCGATCGGACAACTTATGTTTAAGGAACTCGGCAAAGCAGCTCGGTGTAACCTAGGGAGATACCGTGCCTTGTGCGTAGCACAAGGAAATTCAAAACCAAAAATTCAAAATTCCAGACAAATTCAAAGTTCCCAAATTCAAAATTTAAAAAATTTAAAAATTAGAATTTTCAATTTGGAGCCTTGTTTTGAGCTTGGAATTTTGGGTTTGGAATTTGGCTTTTGGGTTTTCTCGCGCTGCGCGCGAGGTGGCACCAAGTGATTGCTATCCAACTGTTTAACTAAAACACAGCTCTCTGCAAAGCCGAAAGGCAACGTATAGGGGGTGACACCTGCCCAGTGCTAGTAGATCAAAGATGGGGGTAATCCTGGATAGCACTCTGTTTATAAATTTTTCGTGGTAATTCGTACTAAATTAGTGTTGATTCGGGGCCTTGAATTTACACGAATGAGCTACGAATTTGCACGAACATTTGTAGACTGGAGTGCTATTCGGGAGAGCCCTTGTTCAAAGTCCTAGTGAACGGCAGCAGTAACTATAACTGTTCTATGGTAGGGCTTGAAATAAAGCCTCGCTGCCATAGTGAGGTATTCAAACCTCTTCTCGGTACCGGTCGGAAACCGCGTACCGGAAAAAACTTGACTATATGCTGGGAAACTTCGATAATCGGCTCATAGTTCGATGTTTGTCGGACTAACAGTTGAAGCCGTAGAAGTAATCAGCAGGAAAGACTGAAATTATATGCTGTGGAACACAGAGGCAATTTCAAGAATAGTTTTTAAATCCTATATAAAACAAGCGAATGAGGCGTATACGGCCGCAAACTCTTGTGATGATGGGACAAGAAAAGGAGAGATAATTGCCCGCGGATTTCGTTCAGATGGAAGAATTGCAAATTTGAACGCGATGGGGGTAGCAGACTCAGCGTTCGAAAGAGGTTTCGATGTCCGTCGCCAATTTAGCCACAATTAATTTCAGAATCCTCAGAGACTATACGTCAAGGCCCTGAGCAAAGTCGAAGGGATAAGATATAGTCCAAATTCCATTTTTTGGAAATTTTGAGCGAAGTTCCTTGTCGGGTAAGTTCCGACCCGCACGAAAGGTAGAATGAGATAGCGACTGTCTTAAACATAAATCCGGCGAAATTGAAATGGCTGTGAAGATGCGGCCTAGTCATACTTGGACAAAAAGACCCCGTGGAGCTTTACTGCAACTTGGTATTGTTGAGTTTGTTTTCATTGTCTAGCAATAGGTGGGACCCCGAGTTTATCGAAGGGATCAATGTAAGACCACTCTTGAGGACGAAGGAGACTCACCGCTTTCCCATTAAAAAGTTGGGAGCGGGACAGTGCCTGGCGGGCAGTTTAACTGGGGAGGTTGACTCCTAAATTGTAACGGAGTCGTACAAAGGTACGCTAGCTTCGGATGGAAATCGAAGTGATAGGGCAAACCCAAAAGCGTGCTTGACTGTGAGACTTACAAGTCGAGCAGGAACGAAAGTTGGTGTTAGTGATCTGGTCTGCGCTTACTGATAAGCGCGGAGCTTAACGGATAAAAGCTACCCCGGGGATAACAGGCTGATCGCATCCAAGCGTCCACAGCGACGATGCGGTTTGGCACCTCGATGTCGGCTCATCCTATCCTGGGGCTGAAGTAGCTTCCAAGGGTCCGGCTGTTCGCCGGTTAAAAGGGTACGCGAGCTGGGTTCAGAACGTCGTAAGACAGTAAACCTATAGTAAGAGGTTTTGAGCTGTCCTCTCTTCAGCGTTCTCAACTTATAGAGGAAATGAAGATATCACTAAAAAGTGAGAATAAAAATTCAACTATATGCTGGAAACTCTGGCCAATCTTTTAACTACTTGAGTTAACTTTTAAATAGAGTTAACATAACTCTATGAATTTAAGTAAAAAAGTTAAAAGTACAGACAATCAGCAGGAAAGACTAATTTCTAATGACTATCTGGCAGGATTTACTGATGGGGAAGGCTCATTTTATGTGGGTTTTTCCCGTCAACCGAGTCTGCCATTAAAGTGGCAGATTATTACGGAATTTCATGTCAGTCAAAATCCGGGCGGGAAAAATGTGCTTGAGTATTTTTGTAAAACTCTTGGTTGTGGTTATCTAAAACCTAATCACAAAAAGCGTTTAAACGACAAAACTTGGGTACTGGTAGTTAAAGATAGGGAAGACCTTGAAAATAAAGTGATTCCTTTTTTTAAAAAACACCCGCTCCATACTAATAAACAATTGGATTTTGAAAAATTTTGCCAAGTGCTAGAGTTTATTAAAACTCGCAAGCACCTAACAAAAGAAGGATTTTTGCAAATTGTTGAGTTGGTTCTTAAAGATGAAAAAGAAGACCACCGACGGTACAGCAAATCTTTCATTTTAAGTCATTTAAATTAGAATCCTCAGAGACTATACGTTGGACCCTGAGTTTATCGAAGGGAAGATATAGTCCGAAATCATGAGGCAGAAAAAATTTTGATTTGTCGGCCTCTATCCAGTATGACCGTAGGAATTTTGAGAGGAGTCGCCCACAGTAAATTTTTGCTGCTCCCGCCAGTAATGACGGGATGAACAAACTTGCTAAAATCGGTGAAATCCTGTAGATTAAATAAGGGTCCAATTTTTATGAAACTACAGGACCATACCGAGGGAAGGTTAAAAAATAAAGAAATTGCGGCTTATATTGCCGGGTTTCTTGATGGTGATGGCAGTGTCAGGATTCAGTTTCAGCCCCGAAAAGACACACTTCGTGTCCGCGCAGTAGTTTCTTTTGCCCAGAAATGGGGGAAAGAAAAGGAAATGCGCTGGATCAGAAGTCAGCTAGGGATTGGTTATCTTTATCAAAGAAATGACCACATCACCGAGCTTAGGATTGAAGGGCACGAAACGGTAGAAAGGGTTTTAAAAAAGCTACAGCCCCACATTCTTCTTAAAAAGAAACAGGTGGCAACGGTTTTGCAAATTCTACAGATCCTAAAAAAAGACAACGCTGATTTACGAGAAATTGCCAAATTGGCAGACAAAATTTCTCGTTTAAATTATGTTACCGTTAAGAAAAAATACACCGGAAAATATATAAAACGATTTTTGAAATCTCATACCCCCGTAACGACTGAGGATAAAACTATAGAAAATAGTTGAAGCCAAGATCCGCCCAAGGCGGATAATAACGCAAGAGCCGATTAAATCGGCTAAGGTATAGTCTAACCACTTAGTAATAGGTGAAACACGTTGACGAGAGGACCTGGGTGAACGAATCCCTGGTGTGCCAGTTGTTCTTGTTTAAGAGCACCGCTGGGTAGCTACATTCGGATCGGATAAGCGCTGAAAGCATCTAAGTGCCAAGCCGGCCTCAAGATTAGAATTCCAACTTGTCCTTCGGACAAGAAATTTCAACAAGAAATTCCAAGAAACAAATTCCAAGAAACAAAGTAAATCACAAGGTCAAAATTCTAAGTTTTAAACTTTTTGATTTTGGAATTTAGAAATTACTTTGTATCTTGTATCTTTTGATTTGGAGTTTAGTGTGTGGAGTTTCTCGTCCGGAGGGCGAGGAGAGATCCCCCGTAGACTACGGGGTCGCCCAAAAGGCGAACCTCGCCGCAAGGCGGGTTGATAGGCCACAAGTGTAAGATCCGTAAGGATTTTAGCTTAGTGGTACTAATGATCGAAAAGTAGATTTTTTTATCTCGCCAAAGCGCAAGCGGCGGCGGATTATTGTAAAGACGCCCGCCCTTTGGGGCGAGGCAAGCCTTCTATTCGCTTTCGAGGGAGCAAAGCGACCGAAGTCCGTCCGAAGTGAAGCTCGGGAGCATACACGTAGTGCATGGCCCGAACTGAAACGAAGGAGGATAAAGGAGCAATGTTCTTTGAAATTTTTTGCACTGGGATCTGTCGGTCTTTAGAGCAAGGTGGAACTACACCTTCTTTACCCGCCGAAGCGGAGCGAAGGAGGGCCATTCCGAACCACAGTACTTTGAAAAATTTTGTGGTTGAGAATTTCTCGGTGATTGGAGCGGTCTGGAACCACTCCTTCCCATTCCGAACAGGGATGTGAAACGGGCCAGCGGAGACAATACTTGTTGGGCAACCAACTGGGAAAATATCTCATCGCCGGGGAATTTTTGCCCACAAAATTTTTCAGTCGTCATTGCCGGCTTGCCCGGCCGAAGCCGTGAGGCGAAGACGGGAGGACACGTGTTTTTAAATTGTGGTACACTTCTTGTGTGATTCGTCTCCCCATTTTTCTCATTGGCCTTATAGGACTTATTGGACTTATTTCTCTGGGACTGAATTTTCGTTTCATTGCCCAAAACCAAGAAAACAACACGGTCGTTGTTGTGGCCGACGGTGACACTTTTCAACTAAAAAGCAAGGAAAGGGTGCGGCTTATGGGGGTTGACGGTCCGGAATTAGAGCGGTGCGCCGGCCCGGAGGCTAAAAAACGGCTTTCGGAATTAATTTTAAATAAAACCGTAGAACTTAAAGAATCTGTTAAAGAAAATTACGGCCGGACCATGGCTTTAGTTTACGCCGATGGCAAGTTAGTTAACAAAATAATGATGGAAGAAGGGTGGGGGAAGCCGGATTATAAAAAAAATAGCCAGCGGGATATTTTGACTACGGCTTATAAAGAGGCCCAAAATAAAAAAGTTGGTTTGTGGTCAATGTGCATCTCTAATTCGACCAATTTGTCCAATTCGACCAATCAGCCCTGTTTTATCAAAGGCAATATTGATTTTGGCACTTACGAAAAGTTTTACCACCTGCCACACTGCCGCCACTACAACCAAATTGTTCTCAACACGGCCTATGGCGAAAACTGGTTTTGCACGGAAAAAGAAGCTTTAGCCGCCGGTTTTACCCGCTCTGCCTCATGTGACCAATGAAAAAGTTTTTATTGATTATTATCCCCATATCCCTCACCGCTCTCATTTCCCTCACTCTTTGGTTCCTCTTTTTGGCGGCGCCGGGCACCTCTTCTAATTTCCAAACCATTTCCTTTTCCGAAGACACCCCCAAAATTTTAGTTTCGGAAAAGTTGAAAAAAGAGGGGTTTATTAAAAACGAAATAGTTTTAGAATTTTTGTTAAAAAGCGCGGATTTGCCCGCGGGCGGGTATGAACTCTCCAATTCTCTGAATGTTTTAGAGGTTGCCAAGACTCTAAACAGTGGCCCGACCCTTTTGTGGGTTAGCGTGACGCCGGGGATGAGAAAGTAACAAATTGCCGAAAAACTGCAAGTAAAATTTAAATGGGCTTCCAAAGATACGACTGATTTTTTGAGTTTCCCTGAAGGCCAGTATTTTCCGGATACTTACCTAGTACCAAAAGCGGTTAGCGGCCAGCAGTTAGCGGTTAGAATGAATAATAATTTCAACGAAAAATTTGCTCCGCTGGCGCCAAAGTTTTTGGCTCAAAATATTAAAAATGACACCGCTTTAAAAATTGCCTCATTAATTGAGCGGGAAGCGGCGGGCGCCGCCCAGAGGGCTCTGCCCGGCGGGGAGAGTGATATGCCTTTAATTTCCGGCATTATCTGGAACCGGCTGTTAAAAAATATGCGGTTGCAAATTGATGCGGCAAACCAATACATAATTGGAAAAAGCGGGGACTGGTGGCCCGCCTTCACTAGCGTTTCGGCGAGGCAGGCCCTAAAAATTGATTCTCCTTACAATCTTTATTTACACAAAGGCCTTCCCCCTACACCCATTTGCAACCCCAGTTTGGAAGCTATTGAAGCGGTTTTAAACCCCGCCCAAACGGACTGTTTATTTTATCTTCATGACAAAACCAAGCAAATCCACTGCAGTGTTACTTACGAAGAACATCTAAAAAAGATTGCTCTTTACCTCCAAAACTAAAATATGTGCCAACTTTAAGCGATCGCTTGATTGTGGCACATACGAGTTTGTGGTACTATAGTCAAAGAGCCAAATGGACGTCTCTATAATTATTGTTTCTTATAACGCCGAAGATGTTCTCAAACGTTGTTTAGACGCGGTTTTTCAGCATACCCAGAATTTAGAGTTTGAGGTGATTGTGGTAGACAACGCTTCAACAGACGGGGCTATTGGGGTCTTAAAAGATTACGAAGAAAAATATAAAGACCTTCATGTCATTTACTCCCGCGAAAATTTAGGGTTTGCTAAGGGGAATAATTTGGGGGCAAAACAGGCCAAGGGGAAATATTTGCTCCTTTTAAACAATGATGCCATTTTGACGGAAAACGCCCCAAAACTGATGATAAACTGGCTAGAAGCCCGTCATAATTTTGGCGCGGCCTCGTGCCAAATTTTAGATGACGAGCAAAAAATTTCTCCAATTCTTTCGGCCGGATTTTTCCCCAATTTACCCGCCATTTTTGCGTGGGCTTTCTTTTTAGATGACCTTCCTTTAATTAAAAATCTCTTCAAACCTTATCACATTCACGCCGGAGTTAATTTAGACAAGTTAGATTTTGATTGGGTGACGGGCGCGTTTATGGTAGTTCGTAAAACCGTGTGGGACAAGGTGGGAGGGATGGACGAAAACTTATTTATGTACGGCGAAGATTTAGATTTATGTTACCGGATAAAATTGTTAGGCCTTAAAATTGGCTATAATCCGGCCACGAAAGTCATTCACATTGGCCAGGCCAGTCAAAACAAAATGCCCCGGGGTTATATTTTGGGGGAATTTACCGGTTTAAAATATTTTTACGCTAAGAATTATTCGCAAATTTACCAGATGCTTTTGGGTTTTATTCTTGATGTAGCCGCCTTTAACCGCATTATTTTCTGGCTAGTACGCCTCAAACCCGAAATAGCCAAGATTTATTTAAAAACTTTATTTGTTTAAATGGACACCCTTGCGCATGCACTATATGGTTCGGCGATTGTTGCCCACACTAGAGACGAAAAAAAGATTTTTACCGCTGCCGCGGCAGGAATGATGCCAGACCTGGTTACTTATGCCGTTGCTTTAGCCTCAGGGCACAACCTCCACGATGTCAATCTTACTCTGTATTACACTACCCACAGCTTGTTTATTCCTACGACATTGTTGGTGATTTTACCCAAAAGATGGAAAGTTTATGCCGTTCCCTATTTTCTCCATGTTCTTTTTGACATTTTTACTCACTGTAATTCTTTTTCTACCCAGATATTTTTCCCTCTTTCTAATTTGAGCTTCTGCACATTTAATTATACCGATCATTGGTGGGCTTGGGAACTAAACTATGGAGTGATAATTTTGCTTTATTACGTAATTTATCTAAAATGGTATAAACCCTTCCTTCGTCAGGGTAAACCAGTATGATTTCTGTTGTTATTCCCAACTACAATTCCGGCCACCAGTTGGCCAAAAATTTGCCAAAACTTTTGGACCTTTTAAAAAAGTCAAAGTTGGATTTTGAAATTATTGTTTCGGATGATGGATCTACGGATGACTCCATAGCCGCAATAACAAAAACTCACGATCGTGAGTTTTTGTTCCGTTGTAAGATTTTGACGAGTGAGAAAAACACTGGTTTTGGCTCTTGTTGCGATCGAGGGATAAAAGAGGCCCAGGGAGAAATTATTTTTATTCTAAATGCGACGGATGCTTTGCCACAGTCCGCAGATTATTTTTCGTTAATGTTAAAACACTTTGAGGACCCCTTGGTTTTTAGTGTGGGCGCGGCCAAAACTGACGAAACCGGGATCCACGGTTGCGGAGAAATTTATTTTGAAAAGGGGTTTTATTTACACAGAAAAAAGACGGTAGATAATAGAAGATCGAAAGTAGGTTTAGAAGATGGAAAGTTGAAGATAGAAAAAATCAACCCTCAATTTTCCAACTTCAAAAAACTATCTTCTACCAACGATCATCTATTGTCCAGTCAGTATACAGATTGGGCCGATGGAGGTTCTCAAGCCATCCGTAAATCTTACTACGAAAAAATTGGCGGCTTTGACCCCCACTACTATTTATATTGGGAGGATGTGGATTTGGGGTTTCGGGCGTGGAAAGCGGGTTACAAGATTATCTACGAGCCACGCGCCGTTCTGCTACATGCTAAACACGAAGGCCCCATTGCCCAGAGGTTTACCGTATCTGAAATCCGAAATCTGAATGTCCGAAATCAGGTATATTTTACTTGGAAAAACTCCAACCTTTGGCACAAACTCCAATTCCTCTTTTGGTTGCCGTACCATGTAGCGGTGGCGGTGAAAAATGGGAATCAGGGGTGGATCAAGGCACTTAACTCACAGAATTTTTAACAGGAAACAAATTGAAGGGCATTGTGTTGACGTTCGCCTGTCTCGGGGTCATGACTACACAGGGGCCAGCCATCTCCGTCTGTTGTTACCACATCAGTTGGAGAAAACCTGACCTTTAATCCCTGTTTTTGGTAACTAGCCGAGGATCTTTTTTTAATTTTTTTTCCGTCAGGGTCTTCATCTTCCCACCAAGCAACCGTGCCGGCATAAACTTCCCCCTCATTGATATAGGGAGCTATTTTTCTTCTGAATTCCTCACTGTAAATTCGGTAGTCAGACTCTATTGATCGCAACAAGCTGGATCGATCTTTTGTTTCTGCCATTTGCCCGTATTTTAGTGTGTGTGTGTGTGTGTTGTCAAGGGAGCAAACGATACTTGACAAAAGGTATACAATATAGTATATTTATTGCCAATGGCATACCTACAACTTTTA
>Ga0233422_10000918_pt1 | contig 13786 bp, 11 predicted proteins | sample Watercolumn_Mata_2_FD_182724 | JGI IMG/M metagenome (GOLD analysis project Ga0233422, IMG submission 182724) | Freshwater microbial communities from Lake Matano, South Sulawesi, Indonesia - Watercolumn_Matano_2014_110_MG | ecosystem: Environmental > Aquatic > Freshwater > Lake | place...
TAGATCAATGCGGGTGAGTTTGCCCTCTAGTCCGAACAATTCTTGCGCGGTCGCGATATCGGTCAGCAGCAAACCGTCGAGCGCGCGCGCGGAAATATCGTTGGGCGGCGTGAGCAAGCCGATGATGGTAACGGCGCGCGTGCGCGTGCCGATGCCAAGTGTGACCTTGTCGCCAACCTCGACGCCAAAGCGCGCGGCAGTCGATCCGCTGAGTAGCGCGGCGTCGGCTTGGGTGAAGAACGCGGCGAATGCGTCGAGTGGAATGTTTGCGTTCGCGGTGAGGTATGTGCGAAAGGGTGACTCGGCAAACAGATCAACGCCGAGAACATGGAGAACCTGACCGCCCAGTTCTTTTGCGTTCGCGTACTCTTCGACAATCGGCGCGCTGAGGCGATTGCCACGCCGGACGCGCAAGTCACGATAGACGGCTTCGTCGAATCCGCTGTCGCCGCCGACGATCTGATGCGTCGCCTTGCCGACGACTGCTTCGGTCGAGAGTTTGAATGCGCGCGCCGCAGACGCGTTGGCAAGATCAACTGACACGACGACGGCGACGCCGAGCGCGATGCTGAGAATCACGAGGAGCGTCAACCAGGGACGACGCAGTTGATCGCGCAAAGCTGTTTTGAAAAGAGTGAATGACATTACCGGTACGATTCCGCTTGCAAGTTGAACAACCGCGCGTACGTCCCGTCGCGCGTGATGAGCTCTGCGTGCGCCCCTTGCTCGCTGATGCGCCCCTGCTCAATCACGAAAATTCGATCCGCCATGCGGACGGTTGAAAAGCGGTGACTGATCAGCACGGCGGTCTTTTCCTTGGTCAGTTCGCGAAATTGCTGAAACACCTTGAACTCATTTTCGGCATCGAGCGCGGCAGTCGGTTCGTCGAGGACCAGGATTTCGCAATCGCGCATGAACGCGCGCGCAAGCGCGATCTTTTGCCACTCACCGCCGGACAGGTCGCGCCCTCGGTGGAACCAACGTCCCAGCATCGTCTCGTATCCCTCTGGGAACGATTTGATCAACGCATCGGCGCCGCTCTTCTCTGCCGACTGCAAAATGCGGGGTCGGTCGTCGAGCATTTCGATTTGTCCAAAGCCGATGTTTTCGGCGGCGGTGAGATGATAGCGCACGAAATCCTGAAAAATCACGCCGATGCGCTGGCGCAATTCTCGGAGATCGTACTCGCGCAGATCGATGCCGTTGAGCAGAACCGCGCCTTCGGTCGGATCGTACAAGCGCGTCAGCAGTTTGATCATCGTCGTTTTCCCCGCACCGTTCGGACCGACGAGCGCGATTTTTTCACAGGGCTGAATCGTCAGATTGATGTCGCGCAACGCCCAACTCTCTTGACCAATGTAGCGAAACGAAACGTTGCGAAACTCGATGCCGCGTTCAAATTTGCGCGGCGCCGCAATCGGATGCGCGGCGACAGCGATCTGCGGCGTGAGTTCGAGAAAAGTGAACAGGTTGCTCATGAACAAGGCGTTCTCGTAGAGTTCGCTCAAGCCGTAGAAGATTGCTTCAAAGGTGCTTTGGCTCGCGCGGAAGATGCCGAGATAGAGCGTCATATCGCCGAGCGTGATTTCGCCGCTGACGGCGCGCCAGACGATCCAAGCATACGCTCCATAGTACGACAGCGTTGCCAGCAGTCCCAAGCCGACGGAAGCCAGACTGCGTGCTTGGGCGATCTTTTGATCCTGTTGCAGGAATCTCCAGAAGAGGTTGGCGTACCGCCCCAGCAAGGGTTCCCCCAGATCGAACAGTTTGACTTCCTTGACCGCGTCGTAATCGGTCAGCAGGTGTTCGAGATAGGAGAGTTGCCGCGACTCGGGCGCGCGCCATGACAAGACGCGGAACGACAACTCGGCGAAGCGGCTCTGGGCGATGAAAGCCGGAATCGTCGCGACCAAAAGTATCAGGGTCAGCCAGGGGCTGAAGCGCAGCAACAACGCGCCGAATGAAAACAGCGTGATGATGTTTTGGATGAGGAAGAAACTGCCGTTGGCGATCTGCAGACCACGCCAATCCGCTTCACGCCGCGCGTTTTGCAGTTTGTCGTAGTACTCGGCGTTTTCAAAGTGGGTGAGGTCAAGTTCGAGCGCCTTGCGAATGATCCGCGTGTTGATCGCCAGATTCATGCGCGAGTGCAAGACGTGCTCGGTGAAAGTGCGCGCCTGGTTGTTCCCGGTCTGCAAGACGACCAAGACAAATTCGATGATGAGCAGCGGCAGAATGGTTTGCAGTCCCATTTCCGCGCTGGCGCGCACGTTGATCGCGTTGACGACAGCATCCACGATCAATTTGCCGACCCATGCCTGGCTGGCAGGTAGCAGCGCGCCCACCAGAGTACAGCCAAGCATCGCCAGCGCCGATGGCGGATGCGCTTCCCAAACCAAATCGAAGGCGCGGCGGACGTTGCGCGCGGCGTTCGTGATGCTAGTCACGTGCTCGTGCAACCACGGGTTCCACCGCGCGCGGCGATTTTTGATTTCGATGATCATACGATGCTCTTTCCATCTTTGATTTCGACTGAATGTCCCGAATCGAGTTTCAAGATGCGATCCGCAAGTGCGGCAACATCCATCGAGTGCGTGACCACGACTAGCGTTTTACCGCCGGCTCGCGCGAGACGCGTCAGCAAGGCGAGGATATGCGCGCCGGTCTGCGCGTCGAGATTGCCGGTCGGTTCGTCGGCGAGGATCAACTGCGGATCGGCGCACAACGCGCGCGCAATCGCAACGCGCTGTTGCTCGCCCCCCGAAAGTTTATCGGGAAACACGTCGGCGCGATCACCCAGGTTCACCGCGTCGAGCAACTGGCGGGCTTGTGTTTTTGCAACGTGTTCTTTCCAGCCGTTCAATTCGGCGGTCAGCAAAACGTTTTCGCGCACGGTCAGAGTTGGGATCAAGTTGAAAAACTGAAATACAAACCCGATATGATCGCGGCGAAAAAGAGTACGCGCATAGTCGGTCAGCGCGCTAATGCGCGTATCGCCGATCCAAATGTCGCCGGAGGTCGGCAGGTCAAGTCCCGCCAGCAAATTGAGCAAGGTGCTTTTGCCGCTGCCGCTGCGCCCAACGATCGCGACGAACTCATCACCGGCTATCGTCGCGCAGAGATCGCGCAAGACGACGCGCGTTTTATCGCCTTCCTGAAATTGCTTGGTGACATTTTCAAGGCGAATTGCCTTGCTGTTTTGCAATGTTGGCATTTCCCATCCATCGCGGCGTCATCGGTTGGAGACCGATGACTGGTATTAGGACAAACCCGCTTTGCGGGTTTCCTGCCCAATAGCCGTCCGACACTTGCACCGCACGAGAGTGCAGGTGTTTCATCGGATGGCGTCGCGACACAGATTATATCGCAGAACGCGTCTTGTCAACTTGGTGAGGGTGGACGGAACGTAACCCATTTCTGGGAAATCGTGAGTGGGTTGAAAATCTCCCAACCTCGTGTTATACTGAGATTGGGTGAGTCCAGAAAGGAGTGGCAATGTTGCCCAAACGGATGAATGAGTTTCTGCACGATTTGCTGCCCGACGAGGTGTGGCAAACGCGCCGGATCGAAGAGCATGGACTGTGCTATCTGGAATTCACGTCGCAGGACGTCGAATTGCTGCATCGGCTTGGAATCGAAGTGGACAATTTGGGCCCGCGCCTCGTCACGTGCATGTGGAACGAACGCGAGCCGCAAGAAATCGGCGGGTATCTCGTCGTGGACAATGTCGCGATGGGTTTGCCCTCGATGGGCGGCATTCGGCTTTCGCCCGAAGTGTCGCCTGCGGCGATTCACAATCTCGCGCGCGGGATGACGCTCAAGAACGCGGCAGCCGATTTGCCGTACGGCGGCGGCAAGTCGGGCATCGTCGCGAGCACGAATCTTTCGCCTGCCGATCACGCGGCGGTCGTGCGCGGTTTTGCCCATCTGATTCGCCGTTATGTGCGATTGTACAATCCCGGTCCCGACGTTGGCACGAACGACCAGGACATGAAAACGATCGCGATTGAGAATGGACTCGACGCGGTGGTGTCGAAACCGGTGGACATGGGGGGAAACCGGATTGACCAACTCGGCGCAGCCGCGGGCGGCTGTGTGATCGCGCTCGACGCGTTGTACCGCGAGGCGCCGCGCCTGCGCGTGCTGCCACAGTTCCGGAATCTCCAGATTCCCGCCTGGAGCAAAGTGACTTGCATCGTGCAGGGTTTCGGCGCCGTGGGCGCGGGGTTCGCGCGGTTGCTGCTGGAGATGCGAAAGCAGAAGGGGGACGCGCCGCTGATCGTCGGGATTAGCGATGTGTCGGGTTATCTTTTTTGTGAGAGCGGTCTGGACGTTGGTTTGCTGCTCGCGCTGCGCGAAATGAATCCGCTAGTCACCAAGCCGTACTTTCTCGCGCATCCCGATTCGCCCGACCTCGGCTGCGTGCTCAAATTTTCCAGCGCGCGGGATGATTTGCTGCGCGAGAGCGCGTTCGCGCTCATTCCAGCCGCGCCGCAAGCGAACTATCTTGACGTGGATGAATCGTCGCAACCTTCGATGACGATAGACAAAGCGGGACGCTGGTCCATGATTATCGAGGGCGCGAACACGTACTCGCCCGATCCCAAGCGCAAAGCCGCACGACGGCGGATGGAACGCCGCGTCTATCAGGAACGCGGCACGCTCATCGCCACCGACTTTCTCGTCAATTCGGGCGGCGTGATCTTTGCCGCGCACGAACGTCTGATTCCCACGCCCCCCGAATTGCGAATTCCGAACGAATCGCTTGGCAATCGCGCGGCGGTGGACAAATGGCTGGCGGAGCACGCGAAGGAATTCGCCGAACTCGCGGACCAGCGGCGGGTCGCGGCGGAGAAAAAACGCGACGACGTGATTCGCAAGAATATGGTCGAGTTAGTGGACGGCTTGGCAAGGGAAGAGGATGCGCTGCCGTGCCAGGTTGCCGAACGCATCAGTATCAGTCGCATTGTCAGCCGCGAGAGCCATCGGGTCGTGCGTGAGGTGATGATCGAAATGGCGACAACGCCGCTTGGCTCGACCGTGCAGGACGCGGCGCGCGTGCTGACCGAAAAGAATACGGACATATTGTCGGTGCTTGCGCCGGATGGTCACGTCGTCGGCATCGTGACCGATTGGGATATCACCCAAGCCGCCGCGCGCGGCAAGATCGAGGGGCTCAAAGTGGATGAGATGATGACGCGCCAGGTCGTCTCGTGCGGTCCGCAGGACAGCATTCTCGAGGCGGTGACGATGTTGGAACAGCACGACATCTCGGCGCTGCCCGTGTTGTCTGCGGAGGGACATCCGCTCGGCGTGGTGAGCGCGGATTTGCTTGCGACGAGAACGCTGTATCGGTTGTTGCTGGGGGAACAGCAGACGTAGCGAGAAAGACCTGCAGGATGGCGGAAATCCTTCGGGTCTGCGATTACTCCCAGGTTGGCAGGAGGCGCCGCGCCTCCACATCCACCACGCCTTTGTCGCTGAACTTGAAACGCGGCGAGACGCTGAGCGCCAACAGCGACAGCATCAGGAAGGGGCGCTGATGCCGCATTCCCAGATCGCGCAGCGTGTTCTCAACCCGTTCGAAACCGTGCACGATCTCTTCCAGCGGCGCGTCGCTCAGCAAGCCAAGCACCGGCAGTGGCAACGCGGCAATCACCGTACCCTCGCGCACGACGGCAATGCCGCCGCGCATTTCGCGGACTGCGTTCGCCGCCGCGCACATTTCCTCCGCATTGCGCCCGACGACGAGCAGATTGTGGCTGTCGTGCGCGAAACTGGACGCGCATGCGCCCGCGCACCAGCCCAGGTCTTTGACGACACCCACCGATTTGGACGAGCCATCGCGCGCGATCACGGCGACGAGCCCCAGTCCATCGTCGTCTATGAACTGCGCAAAGCCATTTTCGACGCGGATGCGGATTTTTTCGAGGTCGGTCAGACTCGTGGTTATGCTCTTGATGACGACGGCGTTGGCGAGGATCGTCATGCGTGACCCTGGCACTTGCGTCACCGCCAGGGCAAGTGTGCCGTGGTCTGTGTTGCATGCTGCGTCGTTTGCGAGTGCAAAGTTGGCGTGAGTGAATGGGCCTGGTAGCTCCGTGATGCCGGGTGGAGGTGGCGTGAACGGCAAGTCCTCGATTGTGAGTTTCCCGGCGGCGGCAACACGGCGTCCCGCGCAAAAGACTTGGCTCGGCGGAAATGTGTCGAGATCGCGCATTACCATGAAATCCGCGCGCAAGCCCGGCGCAATGCCGCCCAGATCGCGCAGACCGAGATAGCGCGCGGGGCGAATCGTCGCGGAGGCAAGTGCTTCGAGCGGCGGCATTCCTGCGTCAATCGCCATTCGGACGATGATGGACAAATGCCCCTGCGTGAGCAGCGCGGGTTCGACGTCGTCGGTGACGAGCAGGAGGCGCGAGTGGTCGGGGAGTGCGTTGACAGTCGCGATGTTTCCAGTTACACAAGATTTCATTTGCAGCATCACCGCAACGCCCTTGGAGATTTGCTCGCGGATTTTTTCAGGTGTCGTCAGGGTGTGGTCGGAAGAGATGCGCCACGCGAGATATTGCGACAGGTCGGTGCCGCGCAAAGTTGGAATGTGCCCTTCGACCAAGAGCCCCGCGTCGTGCGCTGCGTCCACCATGCCGCGCAATCGTTCGCCGTTCGCCAGCACCTGCCCATAGTCCATCACTTCGCCCAGCGCGACGACCGACGGCTCTGGCGTGAGCCGTTTCACCGTATCCGCATCGAAGACCGCGCGCGTCCATTCGATTTCGGGCGATGTCGCGGGGACACAACTGGGAATCGCGTAAAAAATCCGGAGCGGCAGGTTTTGCGACGCGCGAATCATCCAGCGCACACCCTCTTCGCCCGCCACGTTGGCGACTTCGTGCGGGTCGGCGAGAACCGCCGTCGTCCCGTGCGGCACGACCGCTTGCGCGAATCCGCGCGGCGTCAGCAGCGACGATTCGACGTGCATGTGCGCGTCAATCAAGCCGGGCGCGATCACACCCCCACTGAGATCGTGCGTCTCAGCGGCGACGATTCCGTTTGGCGGCGTGCCTTCTTCGACGTAGATGAAGCGTCCGTCACGAATTCCGATCCAGCCATCAAACACGCGCATCCGAAAGACATCCGCGATGCACGCGTTGTAGATCAAGAGATCGAGTGAAATCATATTGCCGCCCGTAAAAAGACGGAGGACCGCTTTGCGAGACCAAAGACCTCGTTACTGTGTCTGTCCTCCGTCCTTCGTCCTCCGTCGGATCAAATCCCGCGTTCTGCCAGCAGTTGTACCGCGCGGAGCGCAATCGCGATGGCTTGTTTCTCGCCGACGCGAAAGAGTTTCTCTTTTTCTTCGAGCGTCGGTTGCACCGGCAGCCAGATGTTCGAGTCGGTCGAGACGATCGCGCCGACGCGCACGCGGCGCACGCTGCCGACGATGAAAAGCAGCGCTGCCTCCTGCTCCGCCGCGACAACGCCGGCGTTTTTCAGCAACTCGTTCAATGCCTTGTCTTGCACATAGTACGCATCGCGCGTAAAGCCGATGCCGACGCGGTACGGCTGCCTGCTCTCGCGTGCGGCGGCGACGAGCGCGTTCGTCACGTCGAGGTCGGCGACTGCCGGAAACTCGACCGGCAGGTACACTTTGGATGTCCCTTCGCCGCGATGCGCCGCGGTGATGATAATCGGCGTGCCAATCGCGATGTCGTCTTGCCGTCCGCCCGCCGAGCCGACGCGGATGAAAACCTGCGCGCCGACCTTGACGAGTTCTTCGATCGCGATGGACGCCGCCGGCCCGCCGATGCCGGTCGAGCAAACACTTACCGGCACATCTTTGGTCGAGCCGGTGTAGACGACGTACTCGCGATTCTCCGCGACGAGATGCGCTTGGTCCATCTGCTCGGCGATGCGTTTCACGCGTCCAGGGTCGCCCGGCAGAAGCACATAGCGCGCGACATCGCCGGGCTTGCAGCGAATGTGTTTTTGAATCTCGGTCATGGCTCTCCCAATCAGACGGAGGACAGAAGAGGAACGGCGAAAGCAGAGCCGTCGTCTTCCGTCCCTGGTCATTCGTCCGTATGCTTTTCGACGATCAGATGCTCCGGCGCGATGTGGACGTGAATTGCGCCCGGCGCGAACGAAGGCGAGGTCTCGGCAACCGCGACGGTGAATTCACCTAACGCACAGCGCACCAGGTATTCGCCGGCATTGCCCTGAAATGTGCGGAACACGATCTCCGCGGGAACCGCATTGTCGCCCGGAGCGCGCTGGAGTTGCGCGACCTCGGGGCGGAACAGCACATCCACCGAGTCGCCGACGCGCACGTCCGGCACAAAGTGTGGACGCGCCGTTAGCCGGTATGTGCCGGCTTCGATCCCGACTTGATTATCGCCAATGCTTTTCACGCGCCCGGTGAACTGATTGTCGAATCCCATAAACCGCGCGACGAAGGGCGTGGCAGGGCGGTAGAAAATTTCCTCCGGTTTGCCTTCCTGCTCGATCTTGCCCTTGTTCATGACCAGGACGCGGTCGGACAGACTCATCGCTTCGACCTGATCGTGGGTTACGTAGACTGCCGTCAGCCCAAGCTGTCGCTGCAAGCGGTGCAATTCGGCACGCATGCCCACGCGCAGTTTCGCGTCGAGATTTGACAGGGGTTCATCAAGTAGAAGTAGATCCGGTTCGATGACGACGGCGCGCGCGAGCGCGACGCGCTGCCGCTGTCCGCCGGAGAGCTGCGCCGGAAGGCGGTTCTCGTAGCCGGTCAGGTCGACCATGGCGAGCGCCCCCGCGACGCGCTTTTTGATTTCGCTGCTGGAGACACGGCGCATCCGCAGCCCGAACGCGACGTTTTCGAAGATCGAGAGGTGTGGGAAGAGTGCGTAGGACTGAAACACCAAACCGATATTGCGTTTGTTCGGCGGCGTTTTGGTGTAATCGCGTCCGTGAATGAGAACTTGCCCGCGCGTTGGCTCGATGAAACCGGCAATCGTACGGAGTGTTGTCGTTTTGCCGCAGCCGCTCGGACCGAGCAGGGAGATGAGTTCGCCTTTCTCTGCCGTCATGTGAAAATCGTTCAGAACCGACGAACCTTTTTCGTAGCCGACTTGGAGGTTGTTGAGTTCGAGGAATGACATCTTTGACTCATTTGACCGCCGACCGCTGACCGTATTCTGCTGTTTGCAGTCGGCTGTCTGCGGTCATTTTCAGATATGTTGCGAAATGCCAAACGCGCGCTCGGCGGTCTGGACGATGGCGAAGGTGATGACGATGATGATAGACGACAGCGCGGCAATGGTCGGATCAAAATACATTTCCATATACGCGAGCATTTGAATCGGCAGCGTCGCGACCCCCGGTCCGGTCAGGAAGAGCGAAACCGAAACGTTGTTGAACGACGTGATGAACGCGAGGATGAACGCGGCAAGAAACGCCGCACGCAGATTGGGCATCACGACGAGCAGAAAACTCTTCAGTCGCGACGCGCCGAGACTAATCGCGGCTTCTTCGATGGCTGGGTCAAAGTTACGGAGCGAGGTCGAGACGACGCGCACAGCGTACGGAAAGAGAATCGCGGTGTGTCCGAAATACAAGCCGGGAAAGATCGGAACGTTCGCGCGCAAGGCAAAGTACTGCAGCAAGCCAAACCCAAGCACCAGTTCCGGCACGATGGCTGGCAAGGAGAAGAGAATTTCGACAAGGTTCTGCCCACGGAAATGGAAGCGCACGAGCGCGTACGCAACCGGCGTGCCAAGCGCAAGCGCCGTGATTGTCGAAGCGACGGCGAGTTGCAGGCTCGTCCAGAACGCGTCGCGAAACATGCGGACCTCAAGTACCTTTCGGAACCATTGCACCGAGAAGCCTTTCGGCGGAAACGCCATGGAGGCGTCGCCGCTGAAGGACGCGATGAGAATGATCAAGAAAGGTCCGAGCAAGAACGTGAAAACGATGATGAACGCCGCCAGGAGGAGCGGTGATCGTCTCATGCCGACCTCGGGCGCAACTGACGCAGCAGTGCGTTGATCAGGAGCGTGGTCAGGATCATCACGACGGCGATGATCGTCGCCCCACTCCAATCGAGCAGGGCGATCGCGCGCTGCTGCAAGAGCGTGGCGAGCATCAGCACGCGCGTGCCTCCGAGGATCGCAGGTGTGACGTACGCAGTGATGCTGCCGGTGAAAACGAGCGTGCCGCCCAAGACCAAGCCGTCCGCAGAGAGCGGCAGAATCACGCGCAGAAACGTTTGCAGTCCACCCGCGCCCAGACTGCGCGCGGCTTCTTCGACATCGGTTGGAATATTTTCCATCGCGCTGACGAGCGTAAGCACCATCAGCGGCAGAAATAACTGCAAGAGCCCGATGACGATCGCGTTTTCCGTGTAGATGATGCGGATCGGCTCGGCAATGAGACCGAGTCCTACCATCGTTTGGTTGAAGAAGCCGTTGCGTCCGAGGATCACGAGCCACGCGTACGTACGCGCGACCGGGTTGGTCAGCAATGGCAGAATGACGAGCGACATCGCCAGCGCGCGGCGATTCGCCGGCATACGCGCGATGAGGTAGGCAGCGGGATAGCCCATCAACGCTGCCAGCCCGGTGACGATCACGCCGAGTTGCAGCGTGCGAAAATACACACTCCGGGTCTGATCTTGCGCGAGAAAATCGCCGTAGCGTTGCAACGTCAAGCCGCCCGGATCGCGCACACTGTCCGCGAGTACGAACACGAGCGGCAGCAGAAAGAACAAGGCGAGAAACAGCAGCGCGGGCGTGATGAGGAGCAGAAGCGTGCGGGTCTGAAAGAGCTGGCGCATCGAAGGGAAACAGGCAGACAAGTAGACAGGTAGACAAGTATGCCGGTTGCCGCGGCGGCTGGTCTACCTGTCTCCTTGTCTACTTTCTACTGTATCATTTCGCCATCAACTTGTTCCAGCGGTCAATCCACCCCTGCCGCTTGTCGGCGATTTGCTGATCGCTCAAGAAAATGAGCGACTTGATCATGTCGTCGCCGTACGTCAATTTCGCCGCGATGTCGGCAGGCACCTTGACGTTCTTGTTGGCGGGCGAGTCTACCAGATCGAGCGCTTCGGCAAGCTGGATTTCTTGCGAGATCATAAAGTCAATGTACGCCTGCGCGAGTTCGGCGTTCGGCGTGCCTTTGACGACGCTCAGCGTGTTGACAAAGCCGACGAGGCCCTCTTTGGGGACCACGGACTTGAGGGGTTTCTTGGTGTTGAGCAGATTTCCCCAGGCAAACGTCGAATAGCCTGACGCCCACACCTCATCTTGCTGGACGAGGGTGATCAGTTCCGCCGAGTTCTTGTACGCGGTGATCAGACTGGGCTTCAATTCGGCGAGCTTGTCCCACGCGACCTGATCGTTGTTGAGGTCGCCGCCCCATGCTTTGGCAATCAGAGCAATGGTCGCGGGACCATTCGTCGTGGTGATATCCGGGAGCGAGATGTAACCCTTCAACTCGGGGCGCCACAAGTCTTTCCAGGATGTGAGCGGCTCTTTGACCTTGTCCTCACGATAGAACATGGTGTAGCCGGAAATGGTGTAACCGACGCCCATCTTGTTGCCCAGCGGGTCTTTCGCCCAATCGTACAACTGATCCAGGTTCTTGATTTTGGCGGGATCGTATGGCTGAATGACTCCGGCTTGAACGGCGCGAAGCAAGAACTCGGTTGAGAATGCGACGACGTCAATGTTGGGATTGTCTTTGCGCGCGACGAGTTTAGCAAGCCGGTCGGCGTTGTTGCCCGTGTCGTACACGATCTTTGCGCCGTACTTTTTCTCGAACGGTTGATTGATGTTTTTGTTGATGAGATCAACGTTGAATGCAAAGAACGAGACATTGAGCGTCTTGCCGGCGAAGTTGAGCGGGGCTTCGGTTGGCTTGGGGGCAGCCGTGGGTGGAGCAGCCGTTGGCGCTGGCGTTGGTGCAGGTGCGCACGCGATCACGAGCGCGAGAATTAGCGCTAGGATGACTACACTGGTGATGCGACTTGACATTTTTTCCTCCCTTTCGATTTTTCAAGCTGATTGCGCAGGGTCATTATACACAGGTGGGGTGATTCGCGCAACCGAAATGGTTTTGTATTCATTCCCCCTGTAGCTTGGCGCCGTACCACAGCAGATAATCGCTCAGATGCGCTGACCAGTAATCACTGTCATGCGCGCCGCGCCAATTATTGTGAAACTGATGTGGCACACCGAGTCGGACGAGGAACGCGCTGAAATCCTTGGCGGCGTCGCCCCACTGCCGATCGTCCGCCCCCGCATCAATCCAGATCGCAAGTTGCTGCCACGACGTCCGATTTTGGAAAAGCCAAGTGAGATCATACTGTTTAAAGTACTCTCGATCGCCGTAGACCGCGAGCGAGCCATCCGCGCCGCGAAATGACGGACTGTGCGCGCCGACGATGCCGAACACATCGGGCTGGGTCAGTCCCAGCATCAGCGCACTCTGTCCACCAGCCGATAGTCCGCCGATGGCGCGGCTTGCGCGGTGCGGCAGCGTGCGATAATTCGCATCCACATAGCCGACGACATCGCGCCACACATAATCGCCCCAGGGCTTGCCGTCGCTGCCGGGCACCGGCGCGTGATTGAATCACCAAGAGCGTTCGCCCTCTGGCGTCACGAAGATCATCGGCTGAACCGCACCGCCGCGGATGAGAGTATCAAGCACGTGGCACAAGCCGTACGCTACCCATTCGCGATAGTCCCCTACCCAACCAGAAAGCATGTACAGCACCGGATAGCGTTGCGACGAATCGGCGTACCCGGGCGGCAGGTAGATCAGAATCGGCAATTCCTTGCCGATGAGCGGGCTGTAAAACTTGGCATCTACCAAGTCGCTGCGCGCGTTTGCGGAACGTGCCGGCTGCACCGTGATGGCGGGAATCGGGATGGTAGCGGGACGCGGAATCTTCGGTCGTTCGGGCGCCAGTTCTTCCACAAGATCGCACGGCACGGTCGGTGTCACTGTGGGGCGCACGGCGTCGGGGACTGGGGTCGGCTTGGGTTGGCAACTCACACTCAGGAAGACAAGCAGAACTGCCGAGGTGAATAGTCGTGATTTCATTGTCCTATCAGTTTTGACGAATACCAGCGCAAATAGTCAGGCAGATGCGGTGACCAGTATGAATAGCCCTCGTGATTACCGGGCCACGTATCGTGCCATTCGTGCGAAATATCCTTGGAGACGAGCAAATTATGGAATGCGATGACACAGCGGTTGGAGCCCTCCCCACAGTCGCGGACTTTGTCGTCGCCATAAGCCACGTCGAGCCACAGCGTCAATTCGCGCGCGTTGTTGGTGTAGCGCACGAGCCAGATCGGATCGAATTGGTTGAACCAGTTCCAATCGTTGATGTAGGGAATGGAGCCGTCCGCGCCGCGGAACGAGGGACTGTGCGCGCCGACGATTTGAAATACTTGCGGTTGCGAGAGCGCGAGCGAAAGCGCGCCTTGTCCACCGAGCGAAAAGCCGCCGATAGCGCGGCTCGCGCGGCGCGGCAGCGTGCGGTAATTCGCGTCAACATAATTCACGACATCTTGCCAGATGTAATCGCCCCAGCGTTTGCCATCGGTGCCGGGACCGTGATTGAAGAAATACGACGGCGCGCCGCCCTCCATATAACCGTTCGGCTGCACGATGATCATCGGTTGGATTTCCCCGCTGAGCATCATTGCCTCGGCGTTCGTTTGCAGACCCCATTGTTCCCATTCGGTTGTGTTCGCCAGGTTGGCGCCGCCATATCCATTCAACATGTACA
>Ga0233422_10000919_pt1 | contig 13777 bp, 13 predicted proteins | sample Watercolumn_Mata_2_FD_182724 | JGI IMG/M metagenome (GOLD analysis project Ga0233422, IMG submission 182724) | Freshwater microbial communities from Lake Matano, South Sulawesi, Indonesia - Watercolumn_Matano_2014_110_MG | ecosystem: Environmental > Aquatic > Freshwater > Lake | place...
CGGAGCCGGAGACACCTTTGTTGCGGCTCTCGCAGCGTCGCTTTCCGCAAAATCCGACGTACACGATGCTGCCCTGCTTGCGATGTGCGCCGCTGCCGTCACAGTGAGGAAACTCCGGCAGACTGGCACGGCTTCACCAGCAGAAATACGCAACGCATCAGAAATACCAACCACATCTGACCAATCATGACCTCACCGTCAGGCGGCGCGGAGCAAACGAGCGCGATCTTTACCGCTCAACATGGCACAGAGGCTGAACGACGTCAGGCAATCGAGCATATCGTCGCCGTACACTGGAAACCGCTGTATAAGTACTCTCGCTTCCGGCACAACAGCTCTCCTGATGACACGCAATTGTTGCTGACAGAATTCTTCGAGGAACTCGCCAGGCCTGGATTCTTCAAAAAGTATAGCATTCAGAGCGGGCCGCTGAGGACCTTTCTGAGAGCCGAGCTTGACCGCTTCCACGGACACTGGAAGGGACTCGCAGCAGGCCAGAGCCGATTTCCAATAGAGTATTCTGCTGCCGAGGAGGAATTCAAGTCAGAAGTCCGGTTCTCGGGACTTGCCGCGGACGAGTACTACGAGCGGGAATGGGTGCGAAACCTCTTCACCCTGGCTGTCGCAGAGCTTCAGAATGTCCTGACTGCAGAAGGGAAAGATGATCACTTCCTTCTCTTCTTCCAAAACGATTTGCAGGATCGACCGGCGCAAGACAGGCAATTCCTCGACGAAGTCGCCAACAAAATGGGAATCCCCATCAATGACGCAATGAACGCTCTCGCTGCTGCGCGCCAGAGGTTTCACCAGATCATGAAAGAGATCATTCGTTCTCTGACGTTGTCCGACGAGCAATTCCAGCAGGAAATGCGGGCTATCTTCAGACGATCCTGATCGGCAAGCGTTTCGTTTTACGTCAGATTTCTCTACATTGCTCCCACAATCATCCATTCCTTTTCACACTGCGGCCAAATCCCATGTCCCCTCGTCCGTACATTCTGGCTGAGACAACCTGGAAAACGATCAAGTCAACGCACTATGAGGTCGCCATTCTCCCCTGGGGCGCAACAGAGGCCCACAATCTGCATCTTCCGTATGGAACCGATATCCTTGAGTCCGATTTCATCGCTGCGGAGTCGGCAAAGCTCGCATGGGAAGCGGGTGCGCGGGTCATTGTTCTCCCAACCGTGCCATATGGCGTGAACTCGGGACAGCTGGACATCTCACTCACCATCAACATGAATCCAAGCACCCAGTTCTCTGTCCTGAAGGATGTTATCGATTCGCTCTGGCGGCAGGGATTTCGGAAGCTCGTCATCATGAACAGTCACGGTGGCAATGATTTCAAACAGATGGTGCGCGAATTGCAGCCGCAGTATCCGGAATTCTTCATTTGCTCCATCAACTGGTGGCAGCTCATCGATCAGAAGCCATTCTTCGAAGTACCGGATGACCACGCAGGTGAAATGGAAACCAGTGTCATGCTCAATGTCGCTCCCGCGCTGGTCCTTCCACTCGAACAAGCGGGCGATGGAAAAGCTCGTCAGTTCAAACTCCAGGGACTTCGCGAGCGATGGGTCTGGACACCACGGTGGTGGACGAAAGTTTCGACTGATACCGGCGTCGGCAATCCCAAGAAGGCAACGGCAGAGAAAGGATCGGCGTACCTCCAGGAGGTCATCCAAAAAACCGCCGGATTTCTCAAAGAGTTCGCCTCGGCCGATTTGAAGGACTTGTACGAGTAGCTCGCGCCGTTCGACTGATCCTTACCATCCCATCGAATATGAACTGGCGACTCATCGTCTACCTCTCTCTCCTGAGCATTCTCCTTGCCATCGGTTCCATTGCGGGACTTGTGAAGAGCCAAGAATGGCTCGGATGGCTTATCATCGGGATTCTCAGCGGCTGGTACATAGCAGGCAGGGTTGACGAGAATTTTTTCTTGTACGGACTCATCCTGGGAATTCTTGACGGCATTCTGAATTCATCCCTCAAGGCACTTTTCTTTGAGTCATATGCCTCCAGTAATCCCCGGATCATGGATGCATTCGACGGACTCCCTCAGGATGTCTCGCCCAGAATGGTCATGCTCATCATGGGTCCTTTAGTCGGGGCTCTTCTCGGCGTGGCGTTCGGAATAATTACAGCGGCAGCTTCGATGTTGCGGAAACGAATGGCCGCTCGTTGAATGAACACGCCAGAATGACACATACACGTCTGACGATTTCCCTTCATCCCATGAAAGAACTCTCATGTCTACACTAACGGAATCACCGGCCTGGAAAGCTCTGCAGGCGCATCAGCGCGAAATCGCTTCGCTTCATATGCGGGACCTGTTCGCGTCCGATCCAAATCGATTCGGGAAATTCTCGCTCGTGTGGAAGGACATCCTCCTCGATTACTCGAAGAACCGAATCACAGAGAAGACGATGTCCCTCCTGTTTGATCTTGCCAGAACCGCCGAGATCCAACCGTGGACTCTGAAGATGTTCCAAGGCGAGAAAATAAATTCGACAGAACACCGGGCTGTCCTCCACGTTGCCCTGCGGAACCGGTCCAACAAGCCGATCCTCGTTGACGGCAAGGATGTGATGCCTGACGTACACAGGGTACTCCTTCATATGAGGGAGTTCTCGGAAATGGTCCGGAGCGGCTCCTGGAAAGGTTATTCGGGCCTGCCGATGACAGATGTCGTCAACATCGGGATTGGGGGATCGGACCTTGGACCCGTGATGGTGACGGAAGCCTTAAAATCCTACGCGCATCCGCGGCTGTCGGTCCATTTCGTGTCAAATGTCGACGGCACGCACATCGCAGAGACCGTCAAGAAGCTGAATCCTGAGACGACGCTCTTTATCATTTCGTCGAAGACATTTACGACGCAGGAAACGATCGTGAACGCCGAGTCGGCAAAGAAGTGGTTCCTCGAACACGCCAAGGAGTCATCGGCGGTGGCAAAGCACTTTGTCGCAGTCTCAACCAATGCCAAAGCGGTTGCAGCATTCGGTATCGACACAAAGAACATGTTTGAGTTTTGGGATTGGGTTGGGGGACGCTATTCATTGTGGTCCGCCATTGGTCTTTCCATCGCATTGTCCATCGGCATGGAGGATTTCGAGGACCTCCTTTCCGGTGCGCATGACATGGACGAGCATTTTGTTTCGACGCCCTACGAAAAGAACCTACCGGTCATTCTCGCGCTTCTTGGAGTATGGTACAACAATTTCTTTGGCTGCGAGTCGCACGCTGTCATCCCTTATGATCAGTACCTCCACCGGTTCGCAGCATATCTCCAGCAGGGAGACATGGAGAGCAACGGGAAGGGCGTGAACCGCGACGGCTCTGTCGTGGACTATTCCACCGGTGCCATCATATGGGGCGAGCCGGGGACGAACGGTCAACACGCGTTTTTCCAGCTCATCCATAAGGGAACGAAGCTCATTCCGGTCGATTTCATCGCACCTGTTCAGACCCACAATCCCATTGGAGATCACCACCCTATTCTCCTGTCCAACTTCTTCGCACAAACGGAGGCCCTCATGCGAGGGAAGACCGAAGCCGAGGCGCGAACAGAGCTGGAGGCGAGCGGAATGAACGGCGAAGAACTCGCCAAGCTCCTTCCGCACAAGATCTTCCCCGGAAACCGGCCAACGAACTCCATTCTCATCAGGAAGCTTACCCCACGGATGCTGGGCTCCCTCATCGCGATGTATGAACACAAGATCTTCGTTCAGGGAGTGATCTGGAAGGTGAACTCTTTTGACCAATGGGGTGTTGAACTAGGAAAGCAGCTTGCAAAGGCCATCTTGCCGGAACTCAGGGGAGACGGGACGGTGAGTTCGCACGACTCCTCAACAAACGGACTGATCAACTTCTACAAACAAATGCGGGGCTAGATCATGCGAAAAGGATTGAAATGGGCGGGACTTGTTGTTGTATTGCTCGTGCTGGGAATTCAGCTCTACCAGCCCGACCGGTCGAATCCTACGGTGGATGAGTCGAAGACCATCTCTGCGGCAATGCAAGTCCCCGCGGAGGTGAACTCAATCTTCGAAAGAGCCTGCAACGACTGTCATTCCAACAAGACAAAGTGGCCGTGGTACAGCTATGTCGCGCCTGCCTCATGGATCATCAGCGACGACGTGAAAGAAGGGCGACAGCGTTTGAATTTCTCCACGTGGGCTGATTACCGAAAGAACCGGCAGGCAAGCAAGCTTGAAGAGATACGCGATCTGGTCATCGACCAGGAAATGCCGATGAAGAAGTACGTCTTGCTTCATCCTTCGGCTTCTCTGACACAGGCCGACATCGATCTTGTGGCACGATGGGCAGACGAGGCACACCAACGACTTTCAGAACCCGACTCAACGGCAAACGAAAAGTAAAGCACACCTTTCCACCAGAAGCCTGTTGGCACGATACTGTCAGGACGAAAGTCCTGACAGCCGGATCCCAACGACTCCCAGAACCCAACTCAGCAGCAAACGAAAAGTAAAGCACACCATTCCCTTCAGAAGCCTGTTGGCACGATACTGTCAAGACGAAAGTCCTGACAGCCGGATCCCAACGACTCCCAGAACCCGACTCAACGGCAAACGAAAAGTAAAGCACACCATTCCCTTCAGAAGCCTGTTGGCACGATACTGTCAGGACGAAAGTCCTGACAGCCGGATCCCAAACCTTGAGCGCCCTCGGAGACCCATCTGTGTGTGCCCTTCGATGTGACGAAATGTTTTCCCGGCTGGTGTCGGGAGTTGCTTGTCCGCCTTTTTTCTGGCGGACCTCCCGACACTTCCTGAGACCTGAAACGAAGAGACAAAATCCTGCGGGTTGATCGACGTCAGAATCTGCACCGGACAAGCGAGCCCTTCATAATCAAGCGCAATACCAATTTGTGCAAACGCCCAGCGGCCCCTTCCGAATCATCAAATAGTCGGCAGCACTTGAATAGATCCACTCCTCTGCCTTCTCTACGAGTCCCGCCTTTACCGGATTGCAGTGTACATAGTCAACGATTGTTGCCTGGGTCTCGTCATCTTCAATGACAACATCATCGAATCTATCCATCCACAACTTGAATACTTGCGCCTTTCTGCCCATAGCATTTCTCCGCAGGACAGACAAGTATGTCACCCTTCGATTCTTCTCCAGTTCCTGCCGGATTTTTGTTGATGTATACTTCTTGAAATCACGCATTAGATCCGAGATGCTTTGCCCCTCCGGGAGCCGGAGAACCAGATGGACATGGTTTGGCATGAGGACATAGGCAAAGAGCACTGCTTGATGCTCATTCAGAACGAATTCGAGAGATTCAATCAGTATGTTGTAGTACGTCGAGCCGCAGGAGAATACGTGTGCGAAGTTTGCTGCTGTGGTCGTTACAAACAGAACATGACCTGCCGCCGCAAACCTTGAGCGCCCTCGGAGACCGATCTGTGTGTGCCCTTCGATGTGACGAAATGTAGTCGGACATGTACTCAAGGCCAAGATCGAATGATTTGCAGTATTGCTCTGTGCGTTTGCTCGATACTGTCAAGACGAAAGTCCTGACAGCCGGATCCCAACGACTCCCAGAACCCGACTCAACGGCAAACGAAAAGCAAAGCACACCATTCCCTTCAGAAGCCTGTTGGCACGACACTGTCAGGACGAGGGTCTGGCAGCAGGATGCCTGACATGGCGGGCCTGCCCGCCACACATCTTGGCGGGCGGGTCCTGACAGCAGGATGATGTTTCGGATACCCTGCATCATTTGCTCCCGGCCTGATTGAACTATCCTCTCCTTGTGGTTTTTCTCCGATTTCTTTGTTAACCTTGCTCCGTTGTCACTCCTCCACGACACCGTTTCTGCCGTCCATAAAGGATGCGTCTATGACCCGTCCCATTTACACGTATACTGTAGCCCCTTCCCTTCCCAAAGAACTTGAATCGCTTCACGAGCTTGCGTACAACCTCCTCTGGGTATGGGACCATGATCTGATGGAACTCCTCATCCGCCTTGACCCGGACCTCTGGGAGAAGACGAATCACAATCCAGTTCTCATGCTGGGGATGATCAGCCAGGAACGACTGAATAGCGCCTCGCGGGATGACGCTCTCCTCGCACAACTCGAGCGAGGATTTCAACGCTACAAAAGCTATGTCGAGACGACCGCGACCTGGTTTCGAAAAACCTATTCTCAGGTCCCGCCGAATCAAATAGCATACTTCTCTGCAGAGTTCGGACTCACAGAATGTCTACAGAACTACTCCGGAGGTTTGGGCGTACTCTCCGGCGATCACCTGAAATCCTCGAGCGACCTCGGTTTGCCGCTCGTCGGCATCGGTTTGTTGTATCAGCAGGGATATTTCCGGCAGTACCTGAATGCGGATGGATGGCAGCAAGAGCGGTACCCCGAGAACGATTTCTACACGCTCCCCATCTCGCGGGAGTTGACACCGGACGGGAAGCCCCTCATGATCAACGTCGATCTGCCGGGGAGAACCCTCTACGCTCAGATCTGGCGGGTGAAGGTCGGGCGTATACCTCTCTTCCTCCTGGACACAAACATTCCTCTCAATTCAGAGGAAGATCAGGATATCACCGACCAGCTGTACGGCGGAGACCGTGAGATGAGGATCAAGCAGGAGATCCTGCTTGGTATCGGCGGCTACAGGGCTCTCAAAGCTCTTGGGATAAGCCCGTCTGTCTATCATATGAACGAGGGTCACTCGGCATTCCTGGCGCTCGAGCATTGCAGAGATCTCATGGAGCAGCAGAAGCTTTCTTTCACGGAAGCCCGCGAGGCGTCAACGGCCGGACTCGTTTTCACGACGCATACTCCCGTCCCTGCTGGCAACGATTACTTCTCCCCGGAATTGATGGAGCGATACTTCGGCAACTACTACAGGGACCTTGGACTGAGTCCTAAGGAATTCCATGGTCTCGGCCGACAAGATCCGAACAACGATCAGGAAGCATTTTGTATGACTGTTCTGGCGCTCCGGATGGCCGGCAACAGCAACGGTGTGGCAAAGCTCCATGGCACGGTCTCGAGAAGAATGTGGCAGGATGTCTGGCCCGGCCTCCCGGGGCACGAAATCCCGATTATCTCTATCACAAACGGCGTTCATGCACCGTCATGGATCAGTCGTGACATGGCTGGGCTGTATGACAGATACCTTGGTCCGAAGTGGCGGGAAGATCCCGGAGAGCACGCTCTCTGGAGCAGAGTGCACCATATTCCGGACGAAGAGTTGTGGCGGACCCACGAGCGACGGCGAGAGCGTCTTGTGGCGTTTGCGCGGGCGCGGCTTCGTTCACAACTGTCAGCTCGGGGAGCTCCGCCGTCCGAGGTTGAGCAGGCAGCGGAAATTCTGAACTCTCAAGCCCTGACGATTGGCTTCGGCCGACGGTTTGCGACATACAAGCGGTCAACGCTGATCCTCAGGGATGCACAGCGATTGCTGAAGATTCTGACGGATAAGGACCGGCCGGTTCAGATTATCTTTGCCGGCAAGGCCCATCCGCATGACGATCCCGGTAAGGACTTCATCCGCCAGATCATCCACTTTGAGCGCAATCCCGGCGCGAGACGCAGAATGGTGTTTATTGAGGACTACGACATGGTCGTTGCGCGCTACATGCTGCAGGGCGTCGACATCTGGCTCAACACCCCGCGAAGACCCCTTGAGGCGAGCGGCACGAGCGGGATGAAGGCGACATTGAACGGCGCAGTCAATCTGAGCATCCTGGATGGCTGGTGGGATGAGGCGTACACCGTCCAGACTGGCTGGGCAATCGGGCGAGGGGAGGAATATGCCGACGAGACAAAGCAGGATGACATCGAGTCCAATGCTCTCTATGACCTCCTGGAGAAGGAGATCATTCCGCTCTACTACACCCGCGGGGCAGACGACCTGCCGCGGCAATGGATTACAAAGATGAAGAGCGCCATGAGGGCAATAGGTCCGGAATTCAACACCAATCGCATGGTTCGTGAATACACGGAGCGGATGTATCTCCCGGCACTCGATCGATCATCAGAACTCTCTGCTGACAAGTATGCTCGCTCGAAACAACTCGCCGTCTGGAAGTCACACGTGCGACAACACTGGCATGAAATCAAGTTTGGCGAAGTGAACGTTGAAAACCATAAGACGCTGAAGGTGGGAGAGTCTGTTACGGTCCGGGCTGAAATAGATCTGGGACATCTGAAAAGTGACGATGTCTCTGTGGAGTTGTTCTACGGCTCCCTGAATGCGAACGGCGAAATTGAGGATCCGAAAGTAGCCCTCATGAAGCCCGCAGGGAAAGCGAAGGGTTCGGTCATAGAGTTCGCTGGAATCGTTAAGCTCGCTCTGAGCGGACGCATGGGTCACACCGTTCGTGTAATTCCGAAACATGACGATCTGGATAATCCGCTCAAGCTCGGACTTGTTCACTGGGCGAAGTAGCCGCGCACCCTTCGATCAAAAGAGATAGGCTCGGCCCGCTTCTGATTTTTTCTGAAGCGGGCCTGGTTTTGTACACAGGCACAAAGACGATCCGGAGCGCGGCGCCTGGACTCTGTCTCACCACCGGATGTTCTCAATCTCAATGAAAGGGACATCGCCGATATCGAGAAGCGCATTGATCGGAGCAGCCTTGGAGTAGCGCCGGAGATCGGCCGGTGTGAGCTTCTCGGCTCGGAGTTCATCCCGTCCGAGCAGCAGCCTTCGTTTGATGCCAGGTAACATGGGATTGGCTGGCGTGACCCACTGACAACCGTCAAACAGTGCGATGTTCGCGATTGAAAAGTCTGTGATCTCCCCGCCTACGACCATGAGCACCTCGTCGGCTCCGGCATCTCGCACCAATGCGCTGAAAACCTCGCGCCGAGAAAATTTATGATGGTATCTCACATGATCGGCCTGCACGAGACGTACAGTAGTGATGCTTGGGTACCGATACGGCTGGAATTCTACCGAATCGACGGTTTTGTCATAGGCAATCCTGCAGCGATACACACCTTCTCCGAGTTCCGCTGGAATCGTGATGTGAGTGCGTAGATCCAATTCATCGTGCAGCTTGAGAAGCTCCCGCCGCGATCGCGCAACACGTTCATTGTGGAGATCGAGATTTTGTGCTGATCGATGGACGACCTTGATGGTCTCAAACAAGAGGGACATAGACCTTATCCACCAATTCCTGATACTCTTTCATGAGAGAGCTGGACGCGGTAATTCCTCCACCGCTTTTGTAGAAAAGCTCACCACCAATGATCTCGACAAAGCGAATCATGACGCCACTATCGAGCGTGTCGCCGTCGAAATACCCGCAAACGCCCGTGTAGAACCCCCGGCCGTATTCTTCAGCTTCAAGAATGATCTCGACCGTCCGGCGTTTTGGCGCCCCACTGATCGATCCCGCAGGGAGAAGTTGATGCAGCAATGTTCCGACATTCTCCCGCCATTGGGACGAAAGCGTCCCGACGATTTCTGAACTCATTTGGAGCAGATCCTTCTGATTGGTGCGGATCAGATCGATTCGGCGGAACTCCTTCACGCGAACCTGCCGGGCAATCATACTGAGGTCGTTTCGTATCAGATCAACAATCGTCGTGTGTTCGGCGGTTTCCTTCGGATCACTCAATAATACCTCGCGCGCGTGCTCGGTCGCGGCGTCGATTGTCCCCTTCATGGGACACGAGACGATCATACTACCTTTCATCTGCACGAATGTCTCCGGCGAAAACACTACAAATTTCTCAGGAACCAGGATTCGATATTTCGCCTTGCTGTAATTGAAAATCTGATGTAAACTGAGGTTGACTTCGATTCGAGTCGGCTGTGTCAGATTCAGGAGATAGCTGTCTCCATTCCGGATATGTTGCTGCACCAAAGAGAACGCGCGTTTGTATCTCTCCAGGTCTGGAGGCTGTTTTCGGAAACTTACAGCGGGTGAATGCTCGTTGAGAGGTGCGGTATTTGTCCGACCATTGAAATCGAACAAGATCCCGCCCTCCGTGGCCTCGTGTGGCGTCAGGACAATGGAGTTCTCCTGAAGAAAATCGATCAGGAAGAGAAACGCCTCCCGTCTGGCACCGAGCTTGTCCATCCTTCGCGCGGCTGCTCCAGCATCCAGCGATATTGTTTCCCGATTTGTCGCCATTGTCCGACCTGGGAAAGAAGATAGTAAAAATATGAATTCGCGGGTATTGCTGATCGACAATCACGATTCATTCACATTCAACCTCGTGCAATTGCTCAACGAAACTGGAATGTGCGAGGTTAAGGTTGTGAAAAACGATACCCTCCATTCGGACCTCGCGCTTCAGTACGAGAAGATATTGATTTCTCCCGGCCCCGGGATTCCGTCGGAAGCGGGACAACTCATGGAATTCCTACGGTGCTTGAAACCCACGTCCTCACTCCTCGGCATCTGTCTCGGCCACCAGGCGATAGCAGAGTGTTTTGGCGGCTCGCTCATTCGGACTCCTCAAATTGCACACGGAGCCCTAAAAGAAATCACCATCGATCAGCCTGCAGATCCTCTGTTTCAGGGAATTCCGGCCCGGTTTAACGCGGGCCTCTACCATTCCTGGGCTGTCGATCCGGTATCGTTTCCTCCCGGGCTACGTATCTCAGCCCGTTCAAATGACGGGGTCATCATGGCCTTCACGCACACATCACGGAATATCCGTGGCGTGCAGTTTCATCCCGAGTCGATCATGACACCATGCGGACCGCTGTTGATCAAGAACTGGCTATCGTTGTGATGTTGCCTTTCGACCTACCGCCAAGACGAGAATGATCCGGCTACATACCGGCATGGTTTTACGCTGTCTACTATGGGCGATGATATTTCCCATCTTGGTGGTAGCTGCCGGCACCGGTCACACAGGACTTCTGGAATGCATTGATTCAGCCGGCGTTGGTGCACCAATCCCAGGGAATTCGGTGTTTGGCAAGAACAACTATATTGAGTATGTTGTCGGAAATCTCCCTGTCATCATTTCGGTACCGCATGGAGGATATCTCAAGCCCCAGAGGATTCCAGATCGCGAATTGGGTAGTGGCGGGCGCCAGGACACGAAGACGCAAGAATTGGCCCGCGAGATCATCGAAAGCTTCCGCCAGCAGACAGGAAAATACCCTCACGTGATCATCAACCGGTTGCACCGTGACAAACTCGATGCGAACAGGGAACAGTTCGACGCCACACTTGACGATTCAATCGCAACAATCGCGTGGAAGGAGTTTCACGGCTTCATCGACTCGGCACAACGTACACTCGAACAGGAATGGGGCAGGAGTCTTTACATCGATCTGCACGGTCACCGGCATTCGTGGCAAGTCGTTGAGCTGGGGTATCTTCTGGTCAGCAGCCAGTTGAACATGAGTGACAAGCAGTTGGATAGCATAGGCATGAAGCAGATGACCAGCTTCGGGCATTTCACCGATCACAAACTCACGGCGTCAAGATTGATTCGTGGAGATTTGAGTTTGGGGGCCTTGCTCGAGAAGGAAGGGATTGCAACAGTCCCAAGCCCGAAAATTCCGCACCCAGGCAACAAGCCATATTTTAGCGGAGGATACAACCTGGAGCAGCACAGTGCGTTTTCCAGGAGAAACGCGTGGGGAATCCAGGTTGAACTTCCGACAGGAATTCGCGAAGATAAGGCGCGCAGAAGGGCCTTCGCTGACACATTTGTGAAAAGTCTGCTCGGGTTTCTCGCCAACGTGCGAGAATAGGTCATCTCCGAACGATCTTACGTCTTTGCAGAATCAAGTCAGTGGTAGAAGTTGGCATTTACACTCACCACATACTTAATAGGAGGTTCCATGAGTACAACTCTACGATTGCTTGTCATCGTCGCCCTTGTTGCTCTGTTCATTCCGGCAACGCAGGCACAGGTGACGCTGCCTCACTACGATGGATTCAACTACACACCTGGCACAATGCTCAGAGGTCAGGGTGGATGGGACGCAGTGAATTCTGGCGATACAGTCTGGATAGCGGCCGGTAACCTTAGCTATACCGGTTTTCCCTCCTCGGCTGGCAACAAGATCACCTTCAGCGGAGCAGGTCAGGAGCAGGTGAAACTCTTCACAACAGTAACCGCGGGCACGTTTTACTACTCGTACCTGTTAAGGGTCACAAGTCTTGCAGGAATCAAAGCGGAAGCATACATCTCAGGTCTCTATCAGAGCGCTACCAGCACAACGACAGGCACACTGGTGTGGGTAAAGCAGGATGGAGCCGGTTTTGCAGTCGGTGTAAGTGCGCGAACGGTTCCAAACGCGCCCGTCAATTACTACGCCACGACGCAATCCCTGAACACAACGTGCCTCGTTGTTGGCGCTTTTCAATTCGTCGACGGGACTTCGAACGACTCTGCGAAGATTTGGGTCAATCCAGACGCATCCACGTTCGGGAAGACGGCGCCGTCACCCTCTGCAATAAGCGTCAATACCGGCACTGACTTGACCGGCCTTGCTCGGTTTGTGATCAGACAAGATGCCGACACAACAACCCCAAACTGTGAAATCGACGAGTTGCGTCTCGGCACCTCCTGGGCAGATGTCACACGTGCAATCAGTGCAACAGGGGTTGAGGAGGCAGATGATGGTGCCCTCCCACACTCATTCCGTCTCGAACAGAACTATCCAAATCCCTTCAACCCCTCCACCAACATCCGTTTCTCGGTCGCCTCTGCGGGGAATGTCACGCTGAAGGTGTCCGACGTTCTCGGCCGCGAAATTGCGACTCTCGTCAATGAGACCATGTCGCCCGGCGCCTACAATGTGAGATGGAACGCGTCCTCTGCACCAAGCGGGATGTACTTCTACACCATTCGCGCAGGAAACGCTGTCGAGACGAAACGGATGCTCTTGGTGAAGTAGTCTCTTTTCTTCAAGGAGAAGTTACTCGCGGCCGGCTACTCAAGGGCCACGAGTAGCCTCTCCGAGATTACACACCTGCCGGAGTGGAACAAGGCCGGCATGCAGGAATTCTCACCCCTAAACCAGGACGGACGTATGAATCCTCCATCCGGAAGTATCTACACGCGATGGCTCCCGCTGATAATCCTGATGCTCGTGCCATCGATGCTCCTTGCCGGCACCTACGGAAAGATCGTCGGAAAGGCCATCGACAAGAAAACTGGCGAGGCATTGCCAATGGTGAACGTGATCCTCGAAGGCACAACGATTGGCGGCAGCACGGACCTCGAAGGACGCATCACCATCATTAGTGTACCACCCGGCACGTACCAGGTGCGTGCGACGCTGCTCGGCTACGCCCCGCACGTTGTTACGAAGGTGATTGTGAGAGCTGATCTGACGACCACTATCCAGTTCGAGATGACGGAGGCCGCACTCACGCTCGGCAGAGAAGTTGTCGTCGTCGCTGAACGGCCGCTCATCAACAAAGATGAGACCTCGAAGACTGCAATTATTGCCTCCGAGACATTCTCCGACTTGCCAGTCGTGAGCTTCCAGCAAGTTGTGGCGTTACAGGCTGGATTCGTCACCGATGCAAGCGGCGAGCTTCACGCCCGTGGAGGCCGGAGCAATGAGGTGGTGTATCTCGTTGACGGGGTGACCACCCGCGATCCGCTATCGGGCAGCATGGGAACCCAGCTCGACAAGTACACAATCCAGGAGCTGCAGGTTCTCACCGGAGGATTCAGTGCAGAATACGGCCAGGCACTCTCTGGCGTCGTGAACATCGTCACAAAGGAAGGTGGCTCCCGTTACTCGGGAAGGATCGAATTCGAATCGACCCAGTTGAATCCATCGCCGTATCACAAAG
>Ga0233422_10000920_pt1 | contig 13768 bp, 6 predicted proteins | sample Watercolumn_Mata_2_FD_182724 | JGI IMG/M metagenome (GOLD analysis project Ga0233422, IMG submission 182724) | Freshwater microbial communities from Lake Matano, South Sulawesi, Indonesia - Watercolumn_Matano_2014_110_MG | ecosystem: Environmental > Aquatic > Freshwater > Lake | place...
CGTTTTCTGCCACCAGCAAAGTATTTTCCAGCTCTTTCAATTTCTCCTCTTGCTGACTGACCAGACTGGCCGTCTCCTCCGCCGCGGCCGCGCCGCCGGTCGACTGGAGCGTTTTAATTTTCTTCTCGTATTCATTTTCAATTTGCTTGCGGTATTGCTTGTATTCGGTTTTAAGCTGCGCCATGGTCTCGACCCGCAATTCTTCATTGACCTTAGTAATAATAAAGCTGGCAAAATACAAAATCTTTTCCAAGGACTGCACCGACAAATCTAAAGCCAGGCCAATGCGACTCGGCACACCGCGCAAAAACCAAATATGGGACACCGGCACCGCCAGATCAATATGACCCATCCGCTGGCGCCGCACCACGGCCCGGGTCACTTCCACACCGCATTTGTCGCAGATAATTCCTTTATAACGAATTTTTTTGTATTTGCCGCAATAACATTCCCAGTCCTTGACCGGACCGAAAATTCTTTCGCAAAACAAACCGTCCTTCTCCGGCTTCTGGGTGCGATAGTTGATGGTCTCCGGCCGCGTCACTTCGCCATAAGACCATTGATGAATGTCTGCCGGCGAGGCCAGACGCAGTTTAATGGCGTCAAAAATTAAACTGGCTTCTTCTTTTTGATTATTGAACATAATTTAAAAATTAGCTGGATTTTTTCTGGCCTTCTTCCTCGGCCAAATCAACCTTCTGGCCGTCTTGCAATAAATCAACATTCAAACACAAACCTTTAAGTTCGCGCACTAAGACATTAAAGCTTTCGGGAATATTCAAATTATCTATTGGTTCGCCTTTGATGATTGACTCGTAAGTTTTGGAGCGTCCCAAAACATCGTCGGATTTAATGGTCAAAATCTCCTGCAAAGTATGCGCCGCGCCATAGCCCTCCAGCGCCCAGACTTCCATCTCGCCGAATCTCTGGCCGCCGAATTGCGCTTTGCCGCCCAAAGGTTGCTGGGTAATGAGCGAATATGGCCCAATGGAGCGTTGGTGGATTTTGTCTTCCACTAAGTGATTCAATTTCAACATATAAATATAACCCACGGTGCTCTTGCGGTCGAACGGTTCGCCGCTGCGGCCGTCATAAAGTTGAATACGACCGTCAGACTCAAAACCGGCTTTGGCTAATTCTTCTTTGATTTGTTCTTCGCCGACACCATTAAACACCGGCGTCATCACCTGATAACCCAAGGCCTTGGCGGCCAAACCCAAATGGGTCTCTAAAATTTGTCCCAAGTTCATGCGGGAAACTACGCCCAAAGGAGAAAGAATAATGTCTACCGGCGTGCCATCGGCTAAATGCGGCAAATCCTCCACTGGCACCACCTTGGAAATCACGCCTTTATTGCCATGTCGGCCGGCCAGCTTGTCGCCCACCTGCACTTTGCGCAATGAGGCCACCGTCACCTGCACCACCTTAATCATGCCCGAAGCCAGCTTGTCGCCGTTCTCGCGGGAAAAAATTTTTATGTCTATCACTTTGCCGGAGGAGCCATGTTCTAAATACAATGAGGAGTCGCGGACGTCTCTGGCCTTCTCGCCAAAAATAGCGCGCAATAGTTTTTCTTCGGCCGACAGCTCGGTTTCGCCTTTGGGTGTGATTTTGCCCACCAGAATGTCGCCCGACCTGACCGTGGCGCCAATGCGCACAATTCCCTCTTCATCCAAATCCTTTAATTTTTCTTCGGAAATATTGGGAATGTCGGAAGTCACCACTTCCGGACCCAGCTTGGTTTCGCGCACTTCGCAAACATAATTTTCAATATGAATGGAAGAATACCTGTCCTGGTGAATCAATCTTTCGGAAATAATAATGGCGTCTTCGTAGTTATAGCCCTGCCAGGGCATAAAAGCCACTAAAACATTCTGCCCCAAAGACAATTCGCCATGATCCGTGGCCGGGCCGTCAGAAAGCACCGCGCCTTTTTTCACTTTCTGCCCTTTTTCCACCAGCGGCTTCTGATTAATGCAGGTGCTGGCATTGGAACGGATAAATTTATTTAAATGATAAGTGTCAATTTTATTGTGCTTGTTCAAAATTTCTATCTTGTCGCCGCTAATATTGATAACTTCGCCTTCTTCCTTGGCAATAATTAAGTGCCCGGAATCATAAGCCGCTCGAAATTCCATGCCCGTGCCCACCAGCGGCGCTTGCGGCCGCACGCAGGAAACGGCCTGCCGTTGCATGTTGGTGCCCATCAGCGCGCGAATGGCGTCGTCGTGCTCCAAAAAAGGAATCAGCGAAGTGGCCACCGAAACAATCTGATTGGAAGCCACGTCCATATAATCAATCTTATTGACGCTGGTGATGGTGGGATTAAGCTTGACTCGCGCTTCGGCTTTTTCATTGACAAAATAACCCGCCTCGTCGGTTTCCGTGGTGGAAGGAGTGGTGGTGGAGCGGCTCTCTTCAATCGCGTCGATATAAACAATTTCTTTGGTTACTCGGGCTCGGCCGTCTTTATCTTTGACAACTTTGTAATAAGGCGTCTCCACGAAGCCATAATCATTGACTCTGGCAAAGCTGGACAAGTGTCCGACCAGTCCGATATTGGGACCTTCGGGGGTGGCAATCGGGCAGATGCGGCCGTAATGAGTGGGATGCACGTCGCGCACTTCAAAACTGGCTCGCTCGCGAGACAAGCCGCCGGGACCCATGGCCGACAAACGGCGCTTATGCTCCAATTCAGCCAAAGGATTCACTTGGTCCATAAATTGCGACAATTGCGAAGACATAAAAAATTCCTTCACCGCGCTGATGAGGGGCCGGGCATTGATCAGTTTGTTGGGCGTGAGCGAAGTGACATCCAAAGTGCTCATGCGATCTTTGACGATTCTTTCCATGCGCACCAAGCCGATGCGGAATTTGTTCTGCACCAATTCGCCGATGGCGCGAATGCGGCGATTGCCCAAATGGTCAATATCGTCGGCATCTTCCTGGGTGTTATTCAAGCGAATTATCTCTTGCAAAATAGTGATAATGTCGCTTTTAAGCAAAACGCGATTGGCTTTACTTAACGGCAAATCCTGCCGAAAGCGATGATTCATCTTATAGCGGCCCACTTTGCCGAAATCATAACGGGAAAAATTAAAAAACATGTTGTCAATCAACTGTTTGGCGTTATCGTGCGTGGCTAAATCTCCTGGCCTGATTCTTTTATACACTTCTATCAAACCTTCCGCTTCGCTGTGGGAGATATCTTTCTTTAAAGTCGCTTCAATGTGTTTGGTCTCTGAAGTATCTGTATCCTTGAATAATTTTTTGATTTCTTCATCGGTGGCCAAGCCAAACGCCCTTAGTAGCGCCGTCACCGCTACCTTTCTTTTGCGGTCGATTTTCACCCACAGCACACCGTTTAAATCTGTTTCAAATTCCAGCCACGAACCGCGGTTGGGAATGATTTTAGCGCCGTACAAATTGCGGTTGAAGCCGACTTGCGAAGTGAAAAAGACGCCGGCCGAACGCACCAACTGCGACACCACCACTCTTTCAATGCCGTTGATAATAAAAGTGCCGCGCTCGGTCATCAGCGGAAAATCGCCCAGATAAATTTCCTGTTCAATCGCTTGGCCGGTCTTTTTGTTGACCAGCTTAGTGTTGACTCTTAGCGGCGCTTCAAAGGAGATATTTTTTTCCTTGCAAGTGCGTTCGTCAAATTTTGGTTCGTCCAAAAAATAATCGCCGAAATAAATTTCCAAATCGCGACCGATGAAATCGGTAATCGGCGAGACCTCATCAAACAATTCTTTCAGCCCCTCATCCCAAAACAGCTTGTAAGATTTTTTCTGAAGTTCGATTAAATCTGGCATATCCAAAAAATTCTCTTTGGAGGAAAAACTAACCCGGCCGTTTATTAGTTTATTCTTTTGTTGAGACATAAAAAATCCTCATTTCTCTTTATTTATCCCTTAAGTTTACACCCTAAAGAATTTAGAAATGAGTCTAAATTTATTTAAATTTTCTTAGATTTTTACCCACTATCTTGGAAGGTTATTAGCCTAATGACTTAAAATAGCAGGATTTTTAGAAGGATTTTTGTGAGAACTCCGCTAAAAATCAGTTAATTTCATATTAACAGAAAAAATGTCGAAAAGTCAATGCTAAAATACAAAAAATATTTTAAAAGTCAAGTATTTTTTATTTTTAGCTAAGTTTAAACAAAAAATAAACAAAAAATAGCTGTCTAAAAGACAAAAGTTGATAAATAGAATCACAAGTTATCCACAGACACATCAAACTTCATAGATTTTTCCAATACTATGGTTGGTTGACACTTGAAGCCGATAATTCCTTTGTTTTTGCGGCTTAAAGTATCTTTTCATATATTCAGCCACTTCTCCCCTGTTGGACAGCGCATGCCAAACGCCATCCTGATCGGCGATATATAGTTTTCTTAGGTTATTGTCCTTGACGAACTGCCGGCCGATATCCAACACTTTTTCGCAAAAATCCCGCACGCTGATGTTTTTAAGGAAATCAGAATTGGGATTGAATCCTCTCAACACTAAGGATCGGCCTGGGCCGTCTTCAATAATATAGGCCTGAATATTGCCACGGACATTTTCCTCGCCCTCCACTATATTGATATGAAAATGATCGTCACGGTTAAACAGCGGAATGTCTTGAGCCGTACAGATGCCGGCCGAGGCCTTGGCAAAAAACGAACCGACATTCTTGGACACATAGGCCTTAAGTCCTCCTCGCTTGAGTGCGCCCTTTTCTTTGCTTTCGCTTTGGAATTTTTTGATCAACCGATTTATTTCCTGCCGCAAAGGCACAATCGCTTTGGTTTCCAAGTATACGGTCAAAGCCGCGGCTAAATTTTTCTCGCTCAAATCAGTCAAATCAATTCCGACTTCTTCCGCCCGACCCTTGCCCAGCTGGCGCAAAAAAGTTTCCTGCCGGTTTTGGCGCCCCAAAATTTCCATGATACTAGCGGTGTCCAATGAACCGGCAGAAAAATAGTCGGTCAATTCTGCGGCGAAATTATCCTTAAAATAAACACCGATAATTTCGCTTAACTCCTGCAAAAAATTATAAATATTGTCTTCGCTCAAGTTGTGATAACGCGCGACAAAATCCCTGACAAATTCTTTTTGTGATAAGAGCCCCAAAAGTTCCGCGACTTCTTCTGTCTTAAAACTCGTTTTGGCTTTGGCGATTTCCCTAAGCAATGCATAAAAATTGGATTCTTCCTTGACTGCTTCTGGCGCGCTAAATGGTTGACCGGCGGGATTTAGCAGTGGTCTGGAAACCAATCGCCTCAATTCCCGCAGGCGGTTAAAATCGATTTTTTCTCCTTCCTTGACCCGATAAATTTCCTGCGACCTCAAAGTGAAATCATAACCGTCTTGAGGAAATTCATAATCGTCCAAATCCTCGGACTGGTCTTGCAGCTGATCCATCAGTTCCGCTGTTTGTTTCGGACTCATGCCCACCGGCTTATATGCCAGATAAACCATTTCCGCCAGAATGTCGCGGTCTTCTCTGGGCAGGATTTTCTTAATCGGCTGATTGCGGAAAAACTTGGGCTTTAATTCCCTGATTGACGCGGCAAATTCTTTGCGACCTAAGGCGTTTTTAGCGCGATAGCGGTCAAAAATTATCGGCGTCAGCGAACCCAAGTCCTTAATGGCGGAAAATATCTCTTCTTGCTTGTCTTTGGGTTGGTAATCGGGAATGCGGCCAATAACTTCCATGACGGCGTTATACTGATTGGGATAGGCGGCCAAAAGCCGTTTCAAAAAAGGCCAATTGTCCTTATCAGCCAAGTATTTTTCCGTAGCTTCGTTCAAATAACCGGACTGCGACAGCTGTTTCATAAAATAAGCGAACAGCCGATCAGGCACTTCGGCGCGCGCCAAAAATTTCACCGCCAAGTCGCCGCCGCGACTATGATCTATTTTTAACAATTCATTAATAATCCTGGCGGCCTGCGACACGCGAAATTCAACCTTGCCTTCGGTTTTCTTACCGCCCAGGATTTTCCGGCCCCACTCCAACAATAGCCGCATGCTTTCCTCATCGCCCAATTCTGATAATGTTTCCGCCAAAATTTTTGTTTCGCCGCCAGCCGCCAAGCTAGCTTCGCCGCTAAGCGCCTGTTCCAATCCCGCCTGCGTCCGCAGGCGCACTGTGTCCCTTAGGTCAACGTCCTGCTTCGCCAAATAGGTAATCGACAATAATCGGCTGATTTCCCGGTCAAATAATCTGGCGGCTCGCGCTCTCTCTTCTTCCGGCAGATAAGTCAAAAACTTTTCTCTTTCCGCTTCGGGAACAGCTAAAGCCGCCGCCTTAAGCAGCGACAAATCGCCCTCGACCGCTTGAGCCAATAATTCAACATCGGGTAACGGCCGACCCCTGACTTCTCTTTGCTTTACACCCATTAATACCGCATCAGGCCACAAGTCATCGGGCTTGGCTGGTATCAATTCCTTTTCCTGGCTGAATTTTATTTCCTCGGCTAAGCGGACGAATTCCGTGTAATCCTCTTGCCGCGACTGCGCCGCTTTGGCCAGCAAGGCATAAGACAGCTCTGCCGATCCCGGAGCGCTGTCCATTATAAAATCAGCGGTCCTCATCATGCCATCCTTATCAGCTAGAATCCTCTCGGCCATGGCTTGGCTCATCGGCTCTTCGCCCGAGGCCTCGCGCCTGATATTATCCAAAATGTCCTGCTGTCTCGCTTTTCTAACCTCTGATTCGTTTTGACTCTTAGCCGCCAGGGCCTCGGCCTTAATGCCGAATTCATAATCCAGTCGCCGCAATGCCGCGCGCGCTAAAACCGCTCGCCTGTCCTCATCGGCCAAAAAATTTTGCTCCTGTTTTGCCTCTCGGCCAATATCCGATTCGAGAAATTTTTTAACCATATTGGTTGTTTATCATATCCTTGATCAGATAATTTAACTCGTTGAGTTTGCTCGGCTCATTTTGATTATTATATCATTGCGGCGGTTAAGTTCAAGCCGCCATTCTTTGAATAAAAACATGCCGACTTCATCTTTAAGCGCCTTTAATTTTTTCAAATTATCGCCTAAAATGATAAAATCATCGCCGTAACGCAAATAATGCTTTGTTTTTAATTTATGTTTAACAAACCCATCCAATTCATTAAGATAAATATTGGCAAAAATCTGGCTGGTCAAGTTGCCAATAGGAATTCCGGCACCATTTACTCTCTCTCTCTCTCTCTCGTATTGCGCCTGACCGCTGAAAATTATCTCGGCAATTATTGCCAAAGTTCTCCTGTCATTCACTCTTCTTTTGACCAGTTCGTAAAGAATCGCTTTGTCGATGCCGCATGCTGGGCGGCTGGCTTAAATCATTGCCATCATAAACACTCACCGCGGAACGAAACCCATAGTAGGAAACGGAATAGTCAAGATCGCTCCAGTTCAAGAACGGCCGGCGAACGTCACGGCACCAGATGAAGTACGGCACGTAGCCGGAGAGGTATTGACCGGTTAAGAGGTTGGCTTTGCCTTGGCCTTGCCAGTCATCTATGGCGGTCTGGTTTTCTTGGAGGTGGGTGAGCCAGAGGATGAGGTTGGCTTCGGAAGTCAGGCCTTGTTCGCCTTGGTATTGGGGGTTGGTTTTCAGGGCTTTAAGGTAGTCCTGGGGTGACTCATTGGCTTCTATTTGCTTTCTGCCTTTGATGGTTTGGCCTTGGCCTGGAGCAGGCAAATCAGGCAGGTCTTCTACAAGCAGGATTTGCCAGGCGTTGTCGGGATTGTCTTTGAGGATTTCGGACTTGTATTGGCCTCCTCGCTGTTCCTTGGTTGTTCCGTCATAAGTTTTGACATAATATTCCATTTGCTTGTTCTTGGGGGTGTTGGGGTTGTCTGATTGTTTGAGCTCGTCCAAGACGTACAGGGGATCGTCTTCGTCTAAGTCCAAGGTTGAGCCGTCGGTGGCCTTGATGCCTGATTCCTTGTGAGTTTTAAGGAGTATGGCCCTGTAGCGCTCAATGATGGTGTTTAAGGGCAAGCCAAAAGGCACCATGAGGAGCTTGGTAAAACCCTGTTCTGCTTTCTTTTCAAAGAAAGCTCTTTTCTCCGGGTCTTGGAGGCGTGAAACAACGTCTTCATAGGAAGGCAAGGCGTATTCCTGGCCATTAATGCCAATAATGCCAAGTTCTGGCTTGGGGTGATCGGGGGTGGGGAGGAGATTTTCCAATAGGCCCGAGCGGTAGAGCACTTTGACTTGAGCCAAATACTGCTCTTTGAGCTGGAGGAGTTCAGAGAGTTCTGGGGACTGGTCGGTTTCTACTTTTGGGGAATATGCTTGTTGATGTTCGGGGGAGGGCATATGACTAAATATTATTATTGTTCAACCTATTTAATTCCTCTTTGACAACCCGTCTTTCATCCCACGGTATTTTATGGCCATTAGCTATCATAATCGCCTGTTCACTGCCTTTGCCGGTCAGTAACACCAGATCGCCCGGATTGGCCAATTTTAAAGCCAAGCTAATTGCCTCGCGGCGGTCTAAAATTTTAAATAAATTTTTACCTTCCGTTTTGCCGGCCCTAATTGCGCCCGCAGCCACCTGTTCAATAATCAACCGCGGGTCGTCATCATAAGGGTCTTCATTGGTGACAATACACGCCTCGGCATTTCGCGCCGACAATTCGCCTAAAATCGGCCGACGTGCCACATCCCTGCCGCCGCCGCAAGAGCCAAAAACATGAATAATTTTTTGTTTGACCAAGCCGTGCGACTCAATGGCTTCAAATAGTTGTCTCATGGATTCCGGCTCCGGCGCGTAATCCACCAACACTTTAAAATCCTTTCCGGTTTCTATAAATTCCATCCGGCCCGGCACTCCCCCGACTCTCTCCAGCGCCTCTTTACAAACTTGCAAATCAATTTTTTGAGTTTGGGCCACGGCTATGGCCGCCAGAGAATTATAAATATTAAACCGGCCGAATAACTTAAGATCAAATTTAACTTTGTTAACCTCAAAACTAAGACCGTCCGACAAAAATTTAATATTTAAAGCACTTAAAAAATTAAAACTGCTTGAAAATTGAAAATTGAAAATTGAAAATTTTTGCGTATTATCATTCATTCCAAAAATAATTTTTTCCTTTATCTTAAAATCCAAGAATTCTTTGGCATGCTCCTCGTCTCCATTTGCTACTATCCCTTTTTCAATTTTTTTGTTTCCTAATTTCTTATTTTTTAATCGCTCCAAATGTTTGAATAATTTCAACTTGGCCGCTTTATAATTGGCAAACCCGCCATGCGCTTCGATGTGTTCTGGCGTCAAATTAGTAAAAACACAAATATCGTAATGGATTCCTAGGTGGCGAAACTGTTCTATGCCCTGCGAAGAGGTTTCTATCACCGCATATTGACAATTCGCTTTTACCATTTGCCGCAACATCTTTTGTAATGACAGGCGGCCGAGCATGGTCATTTTTTTATTATTGAGCCACTCTTTTTCGGCAATCTTAAACAGTGTGGTTGAAGTGGCGCCCACCTTATATCCCGCCTCTTCTAAAATTTTGGTGATTAAACTAACGGTGGTGGACTTGCCATTGGTGCCGGTAACGCCAATAATAATCATCTTTTCCGACGGCCGGCCATAAAAATAATTAGCCGCCACCGCCAAAATTTTATGATACTGATTCAATAAGCTAACAGGAATTATTTTTTTTATCAGCGACTTCATGCTTTATTTTCTTCCCAAAATTTTTAAGGCCTCTTTAACTTTTTCTCCCATCTCGGTCGCCCGGCACTGCGCCAATGCCTCCCGCGCCTGACCGGCCGAGTAACCCAAGCCCACTAATGCTTCCAGAGCGTCACCGAACTGCCTGTCCCAATTGCTGGCGCCGCCATCTAAACTGCCCAATTTGTCTTTCAGTCCAGCTACGATTTTTTGCGCGGTTTTAGGGCCAATGCCCGACACCTTACTTAAAATCTCCGGCTGCCCGCTCTGCGCCGCCTGCCGCAAATCAGCCACCTTGGCTTTGCCTAAAATATCCATGGCGCTTCTGGGCCCGATGCCGGAAATACCCAATAATATTTCAAAAAATTCCCATTCCTCCCGGCTGGTAAAACCATACAAATCCAACACTCCTTCGGCCACTTGTGTGTAGACAAAAACTTCTGTATCTTGACCGATTTTTAATTTTTCCCAATCACGATTTAGGGCAAAAACCTTATAACCCACGCCGGCGACATTAATAATCAAAAAATTGTCTTTTTTGAGAAAATCGGACTTATAAATCAATTGTCCTGCAAGCGAAGCAATCATATAATTTTAAACCCTTGACAAATTTTTAACGATACGCTATGCTTATTCTTGCTGTTTTCAACTAGCCCAAAACCGCCAGCCCTACCAGGAGAAACCAATGCACGTCGCCAAACCACCTGACCCCGACCATGATTGGCACCAGTTGCTGTCGGAAATGAGTGCGATGTATCGGCACTTGGCCGGTAAAACCGCGGAACAAACAGTCGAGCAATGTGAGCCAACGGAAGAAGACAACTAGTCTTCCGACGGCTCCGCTCAATCACCCCCTCGTCCAACCTGGAACTTGAGGGGTTTTAAATTACAATTTAATTTCCAACCTCACTGGCTCGCCATTGATATCAGCCGTTTCTCCGTTATTATCGTCATTTATAAACGCCTCGCAAATTGTCGCCCGCCGCAATTCACCGGCCAATTTTTCACTTTGAAAAATTTGTTTGATGCTTTCACTTTCGCTGTGCCACCAAACCTTGACTTGGTTATTAATATTTAATCCCTGTTTCTTGCGGCGGTCGTTAATGGTGCGAACCAGTTCCCGCGCTAAGCCCTCAATTTTTAATTCCTCGGTCAAATCCGTATCCAATTTTGCATCCTGGCCCAAATCTTTCACGTATTCAACTTTTTTTACATTAAGCTCATCGGCAATAATCGGTAAAAATTTATCGGCATCTTCTTGAAAATTGAAAATGGAAAATTGAAAATTATTCAGCGGCTGCCTGATTTTTATGCCCGCAGCGGCGCGCTTGGCCAAACCCAACTCCACAATTTTTTTGACTTGTTCCATTGGTTGTAATACTCTTTCATCAATTCTCTTGGCCAAAGGCCATTGTTCCAAATGCACCGATTCCAGCTCGCCGCCCACTTCGCGATAAACCTGTTCGGCGATAAACGGAGTAAACGGCGCCATTATTTTTGACAATTCCAACAGTGTCTGCCGAAAAACCGTCAAAACTACCCGCTTATCACGGCTGTCATCTCCCTTAAAACGATCGCGACTGCGCCGGAGCCACCAAGTGGAAAATTCATCAATAAATTCAGCCAGCGGGCGCGCGGCTCGCGGCAAATCGTAATTTTCCATCGCTTCCGTAACCGTCTTTATCAATAAATTTAATTTGGCTAGCAGCCACTGGTCTAAAATATGGCCGCTGCCAGCGACTGACTGTTTCTTAAATCGATTAGCGGCAAGCGGCCGGCGGTCGTCAGCCACCCGATACAGCTGATAAAAGTTTAAAATATTATTCACCAACATCACCACTTTCTGCGCCGCCTCTTTGACGCCGTCATCGGAAAAATTAAGATTCTCGGCTGCCATCACCGGCGAGGTTAAAAGATAATAACGCAAAGCGTCGGCGCCGTATTTATCCATGATAATTTCCGGCTCGGTATAGTTGCCCAATTTTTTGCTCATCTTTTTGCCGTCGCCGGCTAGCACAATGCCGTTGACCACCACATTGTCAAACGCCCTGCTCTTTTTCAAAGCCGCCGCGATGACATGAAGATAATAAAACCAAGCGCGGGTCTGGTCTATGCCCTCGGCTATAAATTTGGCCGGAAAGCTGCGCTTGAATTTTTTTTCGTTGGCAAACGGATAATGCTCTTGGGCGTAGGGCATAGAGCCGCTGTCAAACCAAGTGTCTAGCACATCGGGAATTCTTGACATCGACTGGCCGCATTTTTTGCAAGGCAGCTTTATCTGGTCAATAAAATGCTTATGCAAGTCAGAAATTCTGACCGCCAACGCTATCAATTCGCCCTTGTCAATTTTCCGTTTTTTAAAAATTTCTCCCTCGCGGTAATTCAACGCCCAACCCAATAAAGCCCGCAAGGTGTCTTCGTGGCTCACCAGTAAAATATTTTTATTCTCATATTTGCTGTTCAGTTCCCGATAAACCTCTTGCATTCTAAAAAGCACCTGCCCGGCGCTTTCGCCGCCGGGATATGGCCAGCTATAATCGTTTTGCCACCGCTGCAAATTTTCTTTGGCCAATGCGTCATTGTCTGCCCGGCCTTCAAATTCGCCGGCTTTAAGCTCATTGAGGCGCCGGTCAAAAATTAACTCCGCGCCCAAGTCTTGGGCCACAATCTCCGCCGTTTCCTTGGCCCGCAAAATCTCTGACGAAACAATTAAATCAATTTTTTGCCGCCGCAGCCGCCGGGCTGCTTGAGCCGCCTGCCGCCGGCCTTGGCCGGTAAGCGGGTAAGTATCCAGGCCACTGGCAAAAACATGTTTGATGTTTTTTTCCGATTCGCCGTGGCGCAAAAGAAAAAAATTGTTCCGGTTGATTTTTTCCTTCTCCAGTTCCGCCACCGAGCCCACGACTCTGATTTCGCCGCACTGGCATTTCCAAACCGGCATCACGCTGGCCCAAAATCTTTGGCGGGAAATCGACCAGTCGCGCGCGCCCTCCAGCCATTTGCCGAAGCGGCCTTCTTTAATATGCGCCGGCGACCAATTGATTGCTCGAGCGTATTTCAAAGCGTCCGCTTTAATCTCTACAATCCTCACAAACCAAGAACTGGTGGCATAATTAATGAGCGGCGTATCGCAGCGCCAGCAATGCGGATAACTGTGCTCGTATTTATTTTTGGCAAAAAGCAAGCTCTTATTTTCCAAATATTTTATCACTTCAAGGTCTGTCTTTTGAGTGTCTTCAATTGGTTTGACATTCAGGTCTCTAAAATCGGCCACTTCCTTAGTGAAATTTCCGCTTAAAGTGACATTCTGAATAAAAGGTAAATTTTTCTCCCGGCCCAATCGCATATCTTCTTCGCCAAAAGCCGGCGCAATATGCACCACACCCGTGCCATAGTCGGTAGTCACAAAATCAGCCGACACAACGGTATAAAGATTCTTTTTGTTTAATAAATCTTTATCTAAATAATAATCAACCAACGGCTTATATTTTTTGCCCTCTAATTCTGAACCATTAAATTTATCCAAAATTTCATATTCATAATCAACTAGAATTTTTTCCGCTAAAACCTTAGCCAAAATAAAATTCTTATTCTGTTCTTCAGATTTAACTTTTAACTTTTGACTTTTGACTTTTACTTTAACGTAATCAACCTCCTCTCCCACCGCGAGCGCCACATTGCCCGGCAAAGTCCATGGCGTGGTGGTCCAAGCCAAAATATAAGTGCCCGGCTCATCAACTAACTCAAATTTGACCGTTATTGACCAATCCTTGACATCCTTATACCCCTCACTCACTTCCTGCTGGCTCAAAGTCGTCTCGCACCTAGGGCAGATGTGCATCGACTTATAACCTTCATAAATCAAGCCCTGATTCCATAATTCTTTAAACACCCACCAAATGCTTTCCATGTACTCCCAGTCCATGGTTTTGTAAGCGTGCTCCATGTCGGCCCAGCGGCCAAAACGAGAAATGGTCTTCTGCCACTCCCAAGCATAAGCCAGCACTTTGGCGCGGCAATACTCGTTGAATTTGTAAACGCCGTATTTTTCAATGTCTTTTTTGTTTTTAAAACCCAACTCTTTTT
>Ga0233422_10000923_pt1 | contig 13760 bp, 19 predicted proteins | sample Watercolumn_Mata_2_FD_182724 | JGI IMG/M metagenome (GOLD analysis project Ga0233422, IMG submission 182724) | Freshwater microbial communities from Lake Matano, South Sulawesi, Indonesia - Watercolumn_Matano_2014_110_MG | ecosystem: Environmental > Aquatic > Freshwater > Lake | place...
CGAGAACCTTGTCCTGATCCGGATTGTCTCCGAGCGCCTTCACTTTGTCGGGCGCAACGGATTCGAGCAGTTTCAGCAGTTTTTCCAACATCTGAAAATCCTCCAATTGTTTTTGGTTTTCACTTTCGATCATTTTGAGCAACCCCCCGCCGGCGGCCGGGTCCACCACCACGTCAACGGAATTGACTTTCAGGATTTTGCCAACCCAGTTAACCAACGTGCCGCCCATCTTTTTTGGATACGAGGTCCCTTCGGCTACATGGGAAAGGCCGAGGATGTCGCGTTTCCCTTTCCTGAACGCGCTCACCAACATGGTTTTCATCCATGCGGCGTTTTCAAGGATGTTGAACGTCCCGTGGTTCGCCTGGGCGGATTCATTCCACGTCACACCGTCGATGAATCCCACGATGTCCTTGACCTTCTTCCCCGTGCCTTTCGAATGATCCTCATCGGACCGGGCCAGCACGCGAGCGCCTTCGTACAGGGGGGCTGCCTCTTTCAGGACTTCGGGCGGGTAATAATTGCGATTCTTAGACAGTCCGGCCTTGATAATCTGCACCTCCCACGTCGAGCCTGTGTCGTCTTTGGCCTCGACCAAAGACATCTCGACCGGGAGCCGCAGGTTCTTCTCGCGGCCAACAAAATCCTCGAATTTGATTCCCTGCCTGTCGTTGTTCTTCGTGTCGGTTCCCTCCTTCATGACCCATTTTCCATCTTTCTTCTCGGCCATTTTGGACAGTACCGCGTTGGCCGTAGCTGTTGCTTTGCCGTCGTCTTTGTATTCCTCGAAGGCCGCGTTGAACGCCTTGATCCATGCGTCCATCAATTTGGCCGGAAGCTTTTTCACCCAATCGGGAGCAGTTTTTGAAGTGTAAGGCATTACTTTCCCCTTTATGTTGGTACGGCCGGGACATTCGTCCCGACTTCGATTTCGACGACGGTTGACCGGAGTTTCACGCCGGTAGACAGTTCAACGTATGCCTGGATGCGATATGTTCCCGCCGAGGCGAAATCCGTCGCCAGCGTGACATAATACAATTTACCATCAGACCCATCGGTCGTGAAAATCGCAGTCTTTTCCGATGTCACGCCCGTCAAGTCTTTGACGTAAAACTTTTTGACCGTCGCGTTTGAAATGTTTTTCGCCGCAAGCGTCACGGAGTCTTTGATCGTGATCGTGATCGTGACCCCGACATCTCCGGCTTGCATGTCACTCATACGTAAACCGTCCTATCAATCGTCGCGACCATGTATGCATCTTCGTTGATATTAAAAGCCATGTTCGCGCTTTCGCTGATTGTTGTATGCACATACGCATCTTTCGGTAATTCCGGTCGCGTACGAAACCGATGAATGAACGAATCAAGTAAAAGTATAATGCTCATATCAATTCACCGTCACAATGCATTTATGGCCGCGTTGAGCCGAGAGATATATGGCGAAATGTCAATGCCATAGATTGCAATTGCCTGATAATAAACATTTATCCGAGCTACGTTGCTACCATTTCGATTCAGCCCATTTATATCAATTTGATAATTTGGTTTATTCCCCGATGGTAGTGTGCAGTCCAAAATACCATTGCGATACGCATTTAATCCGGCCATTGCCAATGTTCCGGAAGTCGCTTCCGGTGCCGCTGTTTTCCCTGTGCCTCCGCCCGCAAAATACCAAACATCATATAAGATCGGTGGGCCTGTCGCTTTAACATGGGCTGGTTGTATACCATAAAGATAGCTCAAGGAATAATCATAACTACCAAATATATAAAGGGATGATGCAAATGATGTCATATTAGAAAATCTTATTATAATACTATAATTCGTTGCGGGAATAATTCCCGATCTTAGATATTGCGAGGTATTAAACTTCCACCCGTTTTCCACGTCCCACGTTGGAGCAACTCCCAGTGCCGCATTATTAACTCCCGGCGTTGCCAAATTTGTGTAACTACCGGCAAGACTGGATGCCCCCTTGGGTTGATACGCCGCAAGACAAGCCGTTCTTGGTATCCCTCCCGCCAGCCACCACGGGGGAGATTGCATTATCGATGTCCTGCGCATATTGAGCATCAGTTCCTCATGAATCCGAATTGAATTTGCAGACCGGAAGCGGTATACGTCCCCGTGCCCCTGCTCACGCCCGCAACATAAAGCGATGTCGTAGCGGCCCCGGCCTTCATCATCAAGCCGATTCCTCGGACGCAGGCCACCCGGTTCGCGCCAAGATCGTAATAATCGGCGGATGAAATTGACACCCTGCCGATCACCGTCAGGACTTCCGTGTCGTTGATGTCGGGGGCCGAATTTTCTGTCCCCAGACTCGTGTTTGCATTGAAAAAAATCAGATCGAACGGCTGGCCCTGGTCGCTGATGTCACTCACCATAACGGATTGTAAAATAACCGTTCCCCCATTGACCCGTGCTGCCGATGCAATTTCCTGCGTGTCGAAAAGTGTATCACCGTCCGCATATATACTCGTGTCGAGCGAAGCAGTGATGAGAACGACCGAATCAGGCGAAACGGTTTGTCCGATCATGTTCTCGCCAGCAGCCACGGATGCCACGTCAACGTTGCCTATGTCCACGCCATCGTTGGACGCGAGTTTTCCGATGGCATTTGTTCCCGCCGGGAGGGATGTCATGCCCGCGATCCCGGAGGCCGCTAGATGCCGGAGCTTTGCGGAAATGCTTCCCGTCGCGCTGGCTGCATCGGCGTTTGCGCCGAACGGGTCCGTCGGGACCGAGGCTACGTCCACATCCCCAATGTCAACGCCGGAATTGGCAGCGAGTTTGCCGATTGCGGCAGAGCCGGCTTGTAATGTCGCCTGCACCGCAAATGTGCCGGAGTTTTTGACGTTGCCGATTTCCGCGGTTCCGGCGGCCAATTTCCCAATTTCAGCAGACCCTGCCCCAAGCACCACGGCCTCGCTATCCAGCGTGATTTTGACATCCGATGCTCGAAGTTCCGCATCGGTCACCGGGCCAGAGACCGGAACCGCCGTCGCCCTCAATTCGGTGTCGGTTAGCGGCGCAATGGCCGCGCCTGTGGTCGTCTTGACAACGATGACCTTCTGGTACTTTTTCGACGAAATTTCTTCCGTGGCGATGGTTTCGCCAGTTGCATCGTTTTGCCTAATCACTTCTGCCATCGGATTTCCTTTATCGTTTTAAAAAAGAGGAGCTGGCGGAGGCCAGTCTACCAGCTCCCCCTTGATGCACCCCGCCGAGGAGAGGGGACTTACTTCAGCTTCTCCACTGCATCCCGTACCCCGACGAGACCCAAAACGCCCGCGATCCCATAGATGAGATCGTAGGGGAGTTTTACGCCCATCGTTTCGCATACGGCGACTGCAATCACGACCCCGACGGCCGCGTAGGTTTTCCATCCGGCATTCCCGGAAATGTCGGCCATTGCCGAGCGCACCGCGCCGAGACCCAAGGCGGCCAACACTGCATACGCGGCCTCCGGTATTTGCACATTGAAAATCACCGGGACCAATACGGCCACAGCCAGCAACCCGGCCATAATGTAAGTTTTTCTGCCCTTCAACATGATGCTCCTCCTTTTTGGGGTTTATTTGATCCAACGGTCCGCGAGAACGATTCCCGAAACCAAAACCACCCCGACAGCTACGCCGGGCCAGAACTTTGATTTTGGTTTGATCTCTTCGGCTACCTGTTTTTTAATCTTTTCCATCGCGGCAAATTCGCCGCCGGGAAAATAAATCGAATCACTTAAAGCTGTTGACATGCAGGGTCCATAATTCCGGACCAATGATTTAATTTCACCGAAAGCACTCTGTTGCGAAAATTCCTTTTCCGAAACAATCGTTTCGGCCGCTGCCGTGTCACCCTGGATCAAGACATATTCCGTGTCCGGCTTCGAGGGAACCGGAACGAATTTGATCCGTTGCTGATAGACGGTGTCGGGCTTTGCCGGCAAATACGTAACCATCGGCACGGGTTTCTCAACGATCCGCTCGCGTGGATGTGCCCAATACAGCGTCCCCATGATAAGTGCCGCTGCCGCAAAAAGAACAATGACAAATGTCGTGAGCTTCATCCGGTGATTTCCAGTTCAAAAAGTTCTGCCCGGTCCAGATACTGCAAAAGCGCCTCGTGCGCGATACCGCTCAACCACACGCCCCAATCGCCCCGTTTCCCGGCCTGCATGCCAACGGCCACGCATCCCCGCAGATCACGCGCCGGGACATTGGCAATGTGGATTTCAACATCCGTATGTCCTTCAACTCCCATGATCTCGTAGGCCGGATAAGACTTATTACGTCCATAATGGGTTTGCAGCTTGCACGTGTAGAGGCCGGGCCGGAGAAACGTATCCGGGATTTCCGCAGTGAAAAACATCGGATGGTGATCCGCCGAACACAAAACGCCCCAGGTCCCATCCGGCGTTTTCGAAAAACGCTTTAAAAACAGGCGGGTCATCTATTCTCCTCAGTATGACTGCGCAACATTTCTTTGATCGCGGTCGTGTTGTCCATGATCCTCGGTATATCCGCCACGGCCTTTTCCACTGCCCGTAATCTGACCTCGTGATCATCGACCTGTTTGCATGCCGCATCGTATTTCGATGATCGCAGCCCAATTGTGTAAATCAGATTGATAATTACTAGCGCGACCGTGACGATAACGGTTCCGGCAATGCCAAATTTGACTTGGCCCGGCCTTAACCTTTCGATGTGAATGTGGGAACCGCCGTCCCCGTCGGACTGCATTGTTGCACGCGGAGGGTTCATTTTTTGACCACAACTTTCTGGCCGGTTTTCTTTCCTTCGACGTAGTACACGACCTTATCCGGGTATTCAGTCCATGTTAAAATTTCTTCGTCCGGCGCGAGCGTGACCTTGATGCTGCCGAGCTGGACATCTTTTGCCACCACAACCTTTTCGACTTTTTCGATGATCTTCGCGGCCGGAACGGGGTTCTCGGCCTCTGGCTTTTCTGCTTTTTCTTTTGCGGCCATGATTTTTTTCCTCTCACATGATAAGTTGGAGGGTACACCCGCAATTGATTACATCCCCTGCGGGCAAACGTGGATCATAGGGGCCGTCACACGCGACCCCGTTCACGTCAAATTCGTAGTCCATCGGCACAGGGCCGAGTTCTTCTTGAGCTTGATGTTCGGGCCTGGAATTCAATTTGTGCGTAGCCTTCCACTTCTTTTTTGCGTCTTTGTACTTCTCGGCTACCTGCGCAAGCCTGTCCCGCGTAGCCGCGGCATTGATTCGTCCCATTTCGGTCCGGGCAATCGCTTCGGCCCGTCCGAATGCCGTCGAGGTCATGTTGCCTGCATCTTTGAGCGGCGGGATAAACGAGGACAATCGTTGCATCACCTGGTACGGCGACATATCGCCCATGAGCCCGAGCGTGATTTCGGTATTGACCCGCCGAGCCATGTCGTTCGATAGACCCGTGATGAGCTGAGAAGCCAATGCCTGAGAATTCTTTAAGGATTGGACCGGGATATATGGCAGATACGGGACTACACCTTGAGCAAGCAACACATCGTCGACCTGTTTGATTCCTTTCGTAAAGGCTTTTTCTTGCCGAGTGGTTAGATCGGTTATGGCGCCATTCCGCAAGTCCTCGGCATATCGTTCCGCAATGCCGTTGATTTCACGCAGGTTGGCAATCGACCAATCGACCGTTGCGAAGCGCCGCGCAATTGCAAGACGAAATTCCTCGACATACTGCTTGATTCGAGTCGCGGCCGCATCCTCGATTTTCAGGTAATCCCCGCGAACGCGGGCAAATTCCCGTGAGGGAGTTTTCATTTTGCCGCCGTCCGGAACGGTTCGGGTACAGGTTTCTTTCCGTTTCCAAACAATGCCATGACCTGATCCGCTGTGATACTCTTGTCTTTGGCAATCAAGCCCTTGATTCGTTCGATGGGCAGGTTTTTATAATCCTCTCCGTCTGCATCTTCGGCGGAGGCTTGGGCCTTTTCCAATTCTTCCGCGGGATCAACTTCCACGCCTACGGCTTCCGCAGCGACCGCAATTATTTTCAGTGCCGTTTCGTCTGAGATCCAGCCTTGCGTTTTCGCTGCCACCAGGCCGTTGATGATCTGCTGGAACGATGCGGCATTTTTCGAAATTTCGCGCTTATTCAATTCTGGCATCTGGACTTCAAATGAATCGTCCTCAATCGCCTTTCTCCCCGCCACTTCTTTCAGTGATCCGCGATGAATGAATGCCTGATCAATCACATACTTGATGATGGTCTCGATCATGTGCTTGATGAATGCCTGGCGTTCTTCGAGCATTTTGTACGTAGGCCAGCCCATTTCGCCTGCAGTCGCAAGGTTTGCGTCGGAGCCATCGCCAAACCAATGCAACGGGAATCCCATCCCGCCGATAATTTGGGTTCTGAAAATCTTGAATAGCTCTGCCGAATCGGATGATTTAAGATCGGGATTAACGGCTTCGAGCTTGACTTTTTCGTTTGTGTAAAGCATCCCGCCGTTATTGGGGAGTCGATTGGCCTTTTTAAATTCTTCGAGCTTATTTGAATCCGCTCCCTCGATCATGAAATGCCAAAGAAACGCATTGAGAAAATAAGATCGATCCACCATGTTGAACAGGAATTGATCGTACCCGTCGAGCCAGTCGGCGTTTGCTAAAATATCAGAGAATCCGCGGGAACCATTGGGGAGCGAATTGATCTTGAAATAAAATGCATCTCCGACCAGCCTCCCGGCCGTTTTGCTGTTGGGATCTTCGTCAACCTGGATAACTTTTAATCGTTTGCCTTCTTTCCCGCCAGTGCCCCTAAGCACAACTTCTGTCGGCCTCTGTGCATCTTCTGGATCCGTTGCTATACTGGCAACAGATTTCGCGTCTACATATGCCAGATGCACGAGCCCAGTCTGGTCGTTAACGAACGGCGCAAAGATTTGCTCGCCGAACACCGACAGGGCTTCGCAGTAATCGGGAAGCCGAAGGTTCATTGCATTTCTGGGGTCACTCCAAAAACCGTCAATGATCTCCTGGATTTTTTGGTCCTTCGCCAAAATTTTGACCCCGCCGCCGACCGAGAAATTTTTGAACGTTCGGACAAGCTGTTTTGCAAGAGGATTTTGGAGCCAGAGTTTATAGGCAATGTCGATATGGCGGTCGTGGGCAATCGGCGAGAGATCGCGCTTGTTGTTGGGATCAGTAATGGATCGATAAAGATAATCGTCAGAATCGGTTGCCGTTTGTGCCTCGCGGAGTTTTGCCGCGATGATTTCGTCCAGCGCCCGCCCCGCAAGGAGGCGGCCGGCCTGTGTTCGGAAAGATTGGAAGGAGGGAAATCGCATTAAGCCCAATAATAGGGCAAATCAAAAATTTGTCAAACTATCTGTAGTGTTTTCTTGCTGGAAAAGACTATTTATGGCAATTTTTAGGTGAGCTCAACTATCCGTAGTGTCATGCTTTGACTGGCCTTGTCCGAAATTCATTACTTTCGAGGGTCCACCACACCCGCCCGCAAACCGCACATTTTCTCCGACGACGCAATCCCTCATCGTCATCTGTGCGCCGCGTTTCGAGGACTTTATCCTTCCCGCGCTCTACGAGATGATTGCATTTTGGGCAACGCATTTACTCACCCTGGTTTAATTTCGGTTTCGCCTCGAACTGTTTGTTTTCAGAATATATTTCTTCGTGCCATAACATCATCCCGCAGTCGCAAGGCATTCCTTCAAAGGGTCGTTGATTTGTTCCGCCGCCGGAATATATCCAAACGTGATTGCCCTGCTAGCAAAGCGGCGAACTGATTACATCATTCTGTCCCAAATGGACCTCCGTGTTTTTGCTGTATTCCGATCAAAGTTTTGATTGATCTGATGCGCCGGCGGACGGTCCTCGGCGACATGCGCGATGATATACCGGAGTGCATCGAGCAGATGAAATGAATTCTTGTCATCGATTTCTTCCGTGGATTCGCCGCGGTCATCCAATTTTCTTGAATAGGTTCCGATCTCGTCCAGCACGCCGCAGCAATCCGAAAACACGAAAAGTCGGTTCGTTTTCATGAGGCCGTACACCCGTTGAATCCCCACCTCGACATCTGAGATTGGTGGTTCCTTGACCGGAATTCCGGCTGCCTGGAATTCAGCCCGCCATTGCTCTTCGGATTTCGACCCGCCGACCCAATTTGCAACGACTTCGCCCGCCGACCGCTCCGTGAAGCTCTTCGCATGTTCCTTCGCCGTTTTCGATCCTGCCAAATACTCCCGGTAAACGTACCAATTCGTGACCAGTTCATTGACCTTTTCCTCCGCCACCCAGACCGCCGCTGTATTGATGCTTCCAAAATCAAGCCCGACGTGCCGAGGAAATTCCGGGTTGATTGAAAACCGAGGGACCCGCTGCTCATCTGAGAAACAGTCATAAATCATTCCGGCGGGCCGGTCAAACTGGGCCCGGTAAAACATATTGAATTTCCAGGACGGCAGCGTTCGACGCGCACGGTCATATTCCGCGCGGGGGAAAGCGGGATTTTGAATGCTTTCGAATTGAATCACGTCGATGTCGGGATCGCCCGATTTCCACCGATCATAAATTTCATTTTTGAGCCAGCCCAAATTGTAAATCGTCGTCGTCCCAAGCACCCGGCCCTGGTGGATTGACAGTCTGCGAAGCACCGCCTCCCATGACGACAACCGGAAGGATTTCTGCCCAATTTCGTCGAGATGCGCCGCTTTCGCCGTGGCGGATTCAAGAGAATCCGGGTTGTCGGCAGACCCGAAAAATAGATTGACGTTTTCAATCCCAGTGCCGTTAATAAACAGCACTCTTTCGCTTGATTTGTATTCCCCTATTTTCAAAATTTCGCAGAAATATTTCAGGTAGATCGGCAAAAGTTTTTTCTGCATCAAGGGGTACGACGGAGATGCGGCTAAATAATCACCCGCGCCGCGGCGCTTCATTTCCCGCATCATCCACAGAGGACCGAATTCTGATTTGCCGCCCTGGGTCCCGGCGAGTACGAAAACCATCCGCTTTTCCGAATTCCAGGCTTTCGTTTGTCCGGGATGTAGATTAACTTTCAGCTTTTCATGTTCGAGTTCAAAAAGATGATCATTCATTTTTCACGACCATGACTTCGGTGATTTTGATTTCCTTGTTTTCTTCTCCGTCTTGAATCTGTTTTACGACGCTGAAATTTTTCTGCCCAAATTCCTCCGGTTCCGTCCTCTCGGCGAGCCAGGCGATGGCCTGCCACTGTTTTTGTGAAAGCTTAACTGGGAATTTTTTATGACATTTCGGACATTCAACGTCGATTTCTCCGAGGCCCGCCGCCTGAATGATTTCCGCATAAAGATTGCATTTTCTGGCGCGTGCTTTTTTTATTCTCTCCGAGAATTCCGGATGCTTTCGAAGCCAAATATAAAATGTGTCTTGCTGAATCCCGACCAAGTCGCAGGCTTTTTTATTCGATAGACCGTTAAGGATGGCTTTTTCAAGGTCTTGAACGATTTGTTCCGAATATTTTCCAATCGCTCCGCGCTTCTTGACAACCACCAGGGCCTTAGACTTCTTCGGCTTTTTCATTTTCCCCATGCCCTTTTCACCCTCCTGTACAATTGCTTCCATTCTTACGTTTGGCTTTCCCGCCATAGGGTACACCCCCCGGTCTATGATGTTAAACTGTAAAGAGTTGTGTCTTTCAAAATGGATTAATCCTCGTCAGGATTCCATATTTTTTAAACTCCGTTGCACGTTTGTCGTACTCAGCGATGGACCAACGCCGCAGTATCTTCGCCCGCTTGCCCCTCATGCTTTTTTCTCCTTCGTTTCTTTCTTCAGACGATACGCCGGAATGAGCATCATTTTCCCGGAAATTGCCAGACGGTAAACATATTTACATTCCAATTTATTGGCAGAATGCAGGGTTTTTAGCATCCCCCTTACTTTCATCTTTGAAAGACCAAGGGCATCTTTCATTTCGTTCACCGTGGTCCAGTTTTCATTTTTCTCCGCGGCTTCCAAAATTTCCTTCAGCGATGCAAGCAGATCCGACATATTGCCTCCCTTTAATCAAGATAAACAGGCATTTCGTAAACCATCCTTCCATCGGGCCTCCACACGATGAGCATCTGCTGGGGAGGTTCGGCCGGGAATCCCATCCCGTATGCGAATTCGTCATATCCCTTTACCGACCCAGTGAAAATGATCCCGCTTTGATTGATCGTTTGATGCCAATGGCCGCCGACAAGAAAATCATACGGCTTGTTGATTGACTGTTGACGTTTCCTCCGGCGAAAATCTCCGATGAACAAAGGCGACCATGCCCCTTGAACTCCGGCCCCGCCCTTGAATTGGTCTCCGTGAATCACCCTGAAAATTTTCCCATACAGAGAAAATTGCGTTTCCGTGGAATCTGATAACTGCCATGTGATACGCTTGTCATCTAGCATCATCAGGCGGACAAATTGAAGCAATAGCCAATCCCAATTTCCCCAAACATATTGTTTATAATATGGCTTCGATCTGTCACGGCCATGATTTCCAACAACAGAGACGATCCGCACTCGTTTAAATTCCCTGGTCATCGAGGAAATTATCCATTTGTAAATCGGGGCCAACCTTAGAACGGCCTGGGGAATCGTTGAATCGTTTGTGATTTGAAGCTCCTCGTGGATATTCCCGGTAACATTATCCCCCACGAGGACCAAATCGATTCCGTCGTATTTTGCATATATATATCGATGCAGTAGAGACGAACATTTTTCGACCATCGTCCGAAGCCGCGATTCCGCTATGTCGGAATCATATTTGTTGATCCCTTCGATTGCCCTGGGATCTACGACTTCCCCGAAATGCACATCGCCCATAATCAGCATGGGCATGAGGTTAGGGTTTTTATGGGGGGATGAAGGAACCCGTGCCGGCCAGGATATGGGTTTCTGGTCAACGAGGCCGGCCTGTGCCCCATAGATAATTTTCTTGATCGTCGCCGTGGTTACCTGTTGTTTTTCGGATGCCCTGATATTGTCCTGCAATTTCCGGATTACTTCCCTGAGATGCGAGTTCTCGGCTTGTAAAAATTTCAAAGAGCTATTCATTTTGTCCTTTTTATCTGGTGAATAATTTTTATTCCGTGTTTCTTGCGGAGTTCTTTCGTTGCAGCATCGTCCCGTTCGCAGTCAATATGTATTTCATTGTTTTCTGTGGATATAGCAAAATCAAATACATGGACAAGCGAACAATCACAACATTCCACCCGCAATTTTTCCGGCGGATGAATCGTTACAATTTCGCCATCTTCCCAATAAGTGAATTTATGTTTTACAATCTTCTTCATTCCCGTTTTTTGTTTTTTAATGCCTGAATCAACGCCTTGAATTCGTCCCGCATGTGAATCAATTCGAAGGCTTTAATTTTTTCGGGCTTCGAATCGATCTGCTTTTGCAACATTTCCCCATATCCTCCCTGCCTGTCGTTTCCAGGCAATCCCGGAGCCGGATGTACTCCGAAAAGACTTTCCAGGTTTTTTTCTTTTCGGCTGCAAGCCCCATTATTTTACCTCACGCACTCAGTCATAAAATGCTTTTTCACCTTACGTAGAAAAGCAAGCTCTTTTAGGGCGTGTTTAAGAGTTAAGCGGACAGCCCACAATTCATAAGGCGTTCCACAACACCCAGCTGCTCGGGTATACTCAGCAATTAAACACATGCCCCGACAACCTCCCCTTATTGTATAAAGACAACACCCACAAGTTGTTATCCCACCATCATCACTTATTGGCCAATGCTTAACAATGTATTCCCATTTTGCTATTGACCAATCCAAAGCTTCCATCTTGTTTTTGGGTTTACCCACCGTCAAGATTTCTAATGTTGGTTTCCCACACCAAATAATTTTTTTGAATGTAGGTTTCGTTATGCTTACCATGTTTCTCCTTTTCTTTTGGTTGCAATATCTTAATTTCGTTTTATTATTTCATTTTTATCTTTGAAGTTTTATAATTCAAGTGTCCCCTGATTTAAAATTCGTTCAACTCGCTTTACTGCCACTTCGCAATATTTTTCTTCGATTTCAATGCCTATGGCTTTACGTTTTTCAATTGCCGCCGCAACCAAAGTGGTTCCGTGCCCCATAAACGGATCAAGGCACAAATCACCACGGTTGGAATGAATCTGTAAAATTTTTTGCATTAATTCGACAGGCTTTTCGGTTGGATGCTGTCCCGCGCTCGGGATTATTCTGTTTATTCTCCAAACGTTGGCCGTTTTATTCCCGCCGTTCCACCGATGAGCCGGGGTCCCATTCTGTGCAATTAAAACAAATTCATAATTTCTTCGATAGTGTATTCCCATTCCAAGCCCGCCCTTGTCCCATACCACGGCGTGTTTAAAGCCGATTATTTCATCCATTAACAAAGCCCATTCGGCGAATAACGGCCTCGGTCCACCGCCGCCACCACAACAACAACACGCTCCGCCCTTAAGCAATTTATTTTTTGAAATCTTTAAAAATTTTTCAAATAATTTTATAGCCTCCTTGCCACTATCTTCCGCAATTGGGCGAGTTCCAAAATTCTTTTTATTGCCTCCGAAAGCGAACTCCCTTCGAGAGGCTAAATCGCCATCGTCATTATAATTCACTCCATACGGCGGATCAGTTAAAATCAAATCAAATTTCCGTTCGAGCCGTGGCATTATTTCAAGGCAATCCCCATTATAAACTGTAATTCCATTGTTTTCATAATAAGGTTTAATCATTTCATTCTATCCCCATTATTCCACATTTACCGTTGTCGGTACATTTGGTTTTTCTATGGTTCCCACTTCTTCAATGTTCAGCGAGTCGCACAAAACATCGTCTAAAAAATAGATTGACACTTTTTTGACCCCTGCCGATACCTCTACTGTCCACTTATATTCTGACCAGCTTGGTGCTAAAGGAAAGTTGGCCCTATCTTTTTGATCTCCAATTTGTAATAGTACCGATCCATTAGTGGCATGGAAGGTCAATGTGTAAAAAGTTGTTTTTGGAAAAACCAGGTATTTTGAAATGCTCTGCCCTTGCGGAACCGATATGCCCCACGTCTGTAACCCACGATTGGTCAATACCATTGCGCCGGTTTTGTCCCATTTCCACAATTCCGCCGTATCTGCATAATATGGCACTTGGGTTCCCTGTACCGGAGGAGGAACAACAGGTTTGAAGATTACCGTAACTTTTTCCGATGGATCAGACTCAATTCCTGAATTAATCCAATAAGCCGTAATCCATAGACCTGTCGAATCCCGTAGGTCGGTTCTGGCAATGCGTTTTCTCAAAATGGGAATTGATAAAAAGTGCGTTCCGTCAGTATAAACATTGTATCTACAGAGGGCTGGAGTATCATGTTGCCATGAGACCGTTATGCTGTCCCTTGTTGCGGGAATTTCAAACCGTGTCTGGCAATGTACTACCCCCGCACACAACAGGAAAAGGGACCATGCGAACACGCAAAATGCCAGCAATGCGAAATAGATAAGACCGTGTTTGATGCTGTCAGGTTTCATTTCGGCACCTCTCTATTTTTGTATTTTGGATTTATTCTGAGACTGTCTTCCCAATCGCCGCTATAATTAGCCGGTGCTAATCTTTTGTGAATGGGCATAGTTTTCCCAGGGGTACACAACCAAACAGTTAATCCTAATTTCGGGCTTTCATCGTAACACCACCATCTTTTATCTTCATCTTGAGCAATCGCGTAATCACACCAAGGAGGAAGGCAATTCCAATCAAACTTAATGTA
>Ga0233422_10000925_pt1 | contig 13756 bp, 10 predicted proteins | sample Watercolumn_Mata_2_FD_182724 | JGI IMG/M metagenome (GOLD analysis project Ga0233422, IMG submission 182724) | Freshwater microbial communities from Lake Matano, South Sulawesi, Indonesia - Watercolumn_Matano_2014_110_MG | ecosystem: Environmental > Aquatic > Freshwater > Lake | place...
ACACGGGTGTTGGGACCGATGTAGAAGGTGCCGCGGTCCTCGAGACTGCCGATGGCGTACGCGACGGAAACCCCGGTTTCGGTCACCACGAGCGCACCGGTTTCGCGCGAGGGCAGCTTGCCCTTGAACGGCTGGTAGTTGTGGAACACGTTGGAAAGGATACCTTCGCCTTTGGTGTCGGTGGTAAACTCGAGGTTGTAGCCGATCAGGCCTCGGGTGGGAATCTCGAACTCGATGCGCACCATGCCGCCCCGCAGGGTGCCCATGTAGACCATTTCAGCCTTTCTGCGCCCCATTTTCTCGATCACCACTCCGGTATACTCCTCGGGTACGTCGATGGTGACATGCTCGACCGGTTCGAGCAGCGTACCGTCCTCATCCTCCTGCATGATCACCTCGGGCCTCGATATGGCAAGCTCGAACCCTTCGCGGCGCATGGTCTCGATCAGCACCGAAAGGTGCAGTTCACCCCTGCCGGAAACACGGAAGGTATCCGCGCTGTCTGTCTCCTCGACCGAAAGCGCCACGTTGGTCATGATCTCCTTCATGAGCCGTTCACGGATCTTGCGGCTGGTCACCTCCTTGCCTTCCTGGCCGGCAAACGGGGAATCGTTCACCGAAAAGAGCATCGAGAGCGTTGGTTTGCTGATCTCGAAAGACTCCAGCATTTCAGGCAGTTCCGCTGCGGCAAGCGTCTGGCCGACATTGGCGTCTGCTATGCCTGCCACCGCGATGATGTCGCCGGCGGAAGCGCTTGCTGCCTCGACCCGCTGCAGTTTGTCGAAAAGGAACATCTTGGTGACCGTACCCTTGCTCACCACACCTTCCGGGGAGACAACCGCAAGCTGCTTGCCGGAAGTGACCGATCCCCGGTGAATGCGGCCGATGGCGATCTTGCCGATGTACTCGCTGTAGTCAAGACTGGTGACCAGCATCTGGAACCCTGCATCCTCGTCTCCCTCAGGAGGCGGAATCTCCTTGATGATCATGTCGAGCAGGATGCTCATGTCCTGATCCTCGTCATCCATGCTGTGCTTGGCAATGCCGAGCTTGGCCGAGGTGAAGAGGTAGGGAAAATCGAGCTGGTCCTCGTCAGCGCCGAGCGTGATGAAGAGATCGAGCACCTGGTCGTGCACCTTGACGGGATCCGACTGCGGACGGTCGATCTTGTTGATCACGACGATCGGCTTCAGATGCAGTTCGAGCGCCTTGCGAAGCACAAACTTGGTCTGGGGCATCGGCCCCTCGAACGCATCTACCAGAAGAAGCACGCCGTCAACCATCTTCAGGATGCGCTCCACCTCGCCGCCGAAATCGGCGTGACCGGGAGTATCGACAATATTGATTTTATGGTCCTTGTACAATGCCGCGGCATTCTTCGAAAAAATGGTGATGCCGCGCTCCCTTTCCTGGGGGTTCGAATCGAGAACCCGCACACTGACCTGCTGGTTCTCCCTGAACACACCGGTTTTCTGAAAAATCGAATCCACAAGCGTGGTCTTTCCATGATCAACGTGCGCGATAATGGCTATATTTCTGATATCTTCTCTCTTGCTCATCTTTTTTACTTTCCAAATAAGTATATATTATTTCGTAACGGGCCGAATATACATATTTTTCTTTGTTTTGCGCCCACAATCTTTACGGCCCGAGAAACCGGTGCCGTCCCGAAAAAATCTTTTTTCGGGTTTTACCTGAAACCCGCTCCGGTTGACGTTCCGACATGGATAATTTTGTTCACAGCAATATAGCACTGTTCATCCTCATACAGCTTGTCTCGCTGCTCTACCTTGTTACAACCTTCCTGTACGGGGCGCATTTCTTCAAGGACATGGCGCTGGCTGCACGGTACAAGCAACCCGCACTGGCGCTCACTGTGCTGGTTCATGTGGTCTATCTCGGCCTGCTCACCTCGATAGAGGGGTACAAGCTGAGTTACTCGACATTCAACTTCATGAGCATGGTGGCGCTTACCCTGGCCATAACCTATGTTTTTATCGAATTTACCACGAAAAGCGACAAGACAGGGTTTTTCGTGCTGGCATTTTCTGCCGGCGCACAGCTTATTTCCTCGATATTCACCGCACAATCTTCCGGCGAAGGACCGGCATTTACCGGCCTCGGCATAGGGGTGCATCTTATCGCCGCCATTTTCGGCTTCAGCGCCATCGCCATTGCCGGCCTCTACAGTTTCCTCTATCTCCTGCTGTTCCGCCAGATACAGAAAAACCGTTTCGAACTGCTGTTCCAGCGTCTGCCGAACCTCGAGGTGCTCGAGCGCCTCACCATGCACGCCGTGGCTTTCGGGTTCATCTTCCTCTCCGTCACGCTTTTCGCCGGCATTATCGAACAGAAGGCGTCAGGAGAGGCAATCACCCTTTTCGAGCCTCGCCTGGTATCCCTCGTGATCGTCTGGGTGATCTACGGAGCAAGCATCTTCGTACGCCCCATTATCGGATGGGATATCAAGCATATGGCGTATCTGTTTATCGCGCTCTTTGTCTTCATCACCGTGCTGATCCTCCTGATGACATTCTTTTCGCCCTCTTTCCATGGTCTGGCGCTGCAAGCAGGGCTGCATTATTTCACAAGCACTTACATTTGATAATTATAGGCTTTTGCGATATATTAAGTTTCTGGTTCGTTCTTACTGCGATTGAGGCGCTCTTGCTGTTACCCAAAATCTGCTCATTTAAATCACGCTTGCCATGAACATCATTTCAGTCGGTGTCAACCACAAAACTGCACCCATTGAAATTCGCGAAAGAATTGCTCTTTCAGAAGTTCAGAACAAGGAATTCATCACGGACCTCATTTCAAGCGGCCTTGCTCACGAGGCAATGGTCCTTTCAACCTGCAACCGCACGGAACTGTATGTTGTGCCTGCCATGTCGGAAGTAACCGGCGAGTACCTCAAGGAATATCTCATTGCCTACAAGGATGCCCGAAAGGAGGTTCGCCCCGAACATTTCTTCAGCCGCTTCTACTGCGGCACCGCACGTCATCTGTTCGAGGTCTCCAGTGCGATCGATTCACTGGTGCTCGGTGAAGGCCAGATCCTCGGACAGGTCAAGGATGCCTACCGCATCGCTGCCGAAGTGCAGGCTGCAGGCATTCTCATCACCCGTCTCTGCCATACGGCATTCAGTGTCGCAAAGAAGGTGAAGACCAAGACCAAGATCATGGAAGGTGCGGTTTCGGTCAGCTATGCAGCTGTCGAGCTTGCCCAGAAAATCTTCTCGAACCTGTCGATGAAGAAAATCCTCCTCATCGGAGCCGGTGAAACGGGTGAACTCGCCGCAAAGCACATGTGCCAGAAAAATGCCCGCAACATCGTCATCACCAACCGGACGATCTCCAAGGCAGAAGCGCTTGCCGAAGAGCTCGGAACAGGAAAGGTTCTGCCTTTCGAAAGTTTCAGGGAACATCTGCACGAATTCGACATCATCATCACCGCGGTCAGCACAAAAGACTATATTCTCCGGGAAGCGGAAATGCACCAGAGCATGCAGAAACGCCGCCTGAAACCGGTCATCATTCTCGACCTTGGACTCCCCCGAAATGTCGATCCCGATATCTCCAGACTGCAGAACATGTTCCTCAAGGATATCGACGCGCTCAAGCACATCATCGACAAGAACCTCGAGCGGCGCCGGGCCGAACTTCCGAAAGTCCATGCCATCATCGATGAGGAACTGGTTGCATTCGGACAGTGGATCAATACCCTGAAAGTCCGTCCCACCATTGTCGATCTCCAGTCGAAATTCATTGAAATCAAGGAAAAGGAGCTCGAACGTTACCGGTACAAGGTCAGCGAGGAAGAGCTGAAACGCATGGAGCACCTGACGGACCGCATCCTGAAGAAAATCCTGCACCACCCCATCAAGATGCTCAAGGCCCCGATCGACACCTCCGACTCCATTCCCAGCAGGGTCAATCTCGTCCGCAATATTTTCGATCTCGAAGAACCTAATCAATAACCTTCAATACAAATCTGTAACTGCTTTGAAAAAACAGCTTATTATCGGTACCAGATCCAGTCCTCTTGCCTTGTGGCAGGCAGAATTCACCAAGGCAGAGCTTTCGAGACATTTTCCGGAACTTGACATTACCCTGAAGCTGGTCAAGACAACCGGCGATGTGCTGCTTGATTCACCGCTCTCGAAAATCGGCGATATGGGTTTGTTCACCAAGGACATTGAAAAGCATCTGATTGCCAAAGAGATCGACCTTGCTGTCCACAGCCTGAAAGATGTGCCAACCAGCACGCCTGAAGGCCTTATCATTACCTCGTTCACCGAGCGCGAGGACACCAGGGATGTCATCATCTCGAAAACCGGAGCGAAGCTGCTCGATCTGCCGCAGAATGCCAAGGTTGCCACAAGCAGCCTCCGTCGCATGTCGCAGCTCAAGAGCCTCCGTCCCGACCTTGAAATCCGCGATATCCGTGGAAATCTCAACACCAGATTCAAGAAGTTCGACGAAAGCGACTTCGATGCCATGATGCTGGCCTATGCCGGCGTGTACCGCCTTAACTTCAGCGACCGCATTTCGGAAATACTGCCGCACGAGATCATGCTTCCTGCCGTGGGCCAGGGTGCTCTCGGTATCGAGACCCGCGTCGACGACGAACAGACCAGAGAGATCGTCAGGATCATGAACCACGCGAACACCGAGTATTGCTGCAAGGCCGAAAGAGCGCTCCTGCGCCATCTTCAGGGCGGTTGCCAGATCCCGATCGGCGCCTACGCATCCTTCAAGAACGGAACGCTCAGGCTGCTTGCGTTCGTCGGTTCTGTTGACGGCACCATCGGCATCCGCGACGAGATCACCAGAACGGGCCTCACTTCTCCCGATCAGGCAGAGGAAGCCGGCATTGCACTTGCAGAAGAACTCCTCAAGCAGGGCGCAGACAAAATCCTCTCCGAAATACGCAAGACCAGCTGATGAAAAGCGTTCTGGTAACCAGGCCGAAACACCAGGCAGAGCCTTTCGTGAGGGAACTGGAACAGTACGGCCTGACCTCGTTTGTCTTTCCGGCAATCGAGATCAGGCCTGTTCCCGGATGGAAGGTTCCGGACATTGCCGGGTTCAGCGGCATGTTCTTCACAAGCCCGAATTCCGCACAGTTCTTCATGGAGCGTCTGCTTGAGGAGGCTCCCGGAGAACTCGAGAAGCTGCAGAAAGCCAGGGTCTGGGCAGTAGGAAAAACCACAGCGAAGGATCTGGCGGCGCATGGCGTGGCAACCGAGCCGCTCTCGAAGGTCGCCGATGCCGTCACCATGATGAATGACATCGATCCTGCGATTATCCGCAACAACTCGTTTCTCTTCCTCAGGGGAAACCTGTCGCTGGGCACCATTCCGGAAGTGATTGCCGAACGAGGCGGAAGCTGTACCGAAATAACCGTGTACGAAAACATCAGGCCTTCTGCTGAAGACAGCGACACGCTCAGAAACATGCTGTTCCGTGGACAATTCTCCTGTATCTCTTTCACCAGCCCGTCGACGGCCACCAACTTTTTCGAGGCAATCGGCACAACCGAACTCCCCGAAGAGGTGCTCGTCGCCGCTATCGGAACGACCACGGGAGCGGCTATTGAAAAACTCGGCGTGAAGGTAGATATCATTCCGCCATACTTCGACGGCCCGAGTTTCGCAAAAGCCATCGCCGAAGCGCTCGGGGCGAAGGACTGAGAACACGACGACCCCCGGCCTCCTTACCGGGATAATCCTCCTGCAACCATCACCGTCATCCCCTGACGAACATCACCTTGAACCGTCAGCATGCGGCGTCGCGGCATCCGGATCGAACGGCGGATCGAGATCGGGATCAAAGGACGCCCCCGGAACCCTGATATATTCCACAACTTCCTCTTCGGGTTCAGTCTCCGGCAGTTCACCGGAACGTTTTCCGGACGTTTCATGGAAAAGCGACAGCTGACGCTTGTCCCCCGGCATCCCGGAGCCTGCACGTTCATCGCCTGCTGCGTGCGATCCCGAAAGCTCCCGCTGACCGGAAGGCTCCATTGCGGCCAGGAGCGCGCTTCTCTTTTCCTGAGCGCCTTTTTCGCCCCGTCCCTGCGACAGAACCGGCTGATGGATTGCCGTCAGGCGTTCAAGCCGCTCGGTGATCCCTGAAAGCGCATGCAAGACATCGTCATGCGAAAGCTCGTCGAGACCGATCTGGATAGCACGCAGGGAGCGAACCATTTCTGCACGGAGTTCGGCAAGCTCACGTCTGATCTCCCGGATGGGGGCATCCGTTTCCTGCAACCCTGCCTGCAGATATCCCTTTGCCTTCAGGACTGCCAGCACGACAAGGCCGAGCAGGAAAAGACCCGGCAGAATCACGATCCACATCATGAATGATCCCTTCGCCCCATGGCATCCAGCAATTCCTTGCCGAGCCTGGCATTGCTGCTCACCAGCCCCTCCCCGTCGATCACGCACGCTCCCCGGTAATCGAAGCAGTATCCGCCTGCCTCGGTGACAATGGGAATCACCGCAGCGCAATCCCAGGGACTCATGATCTTGTCGATCGCGACCTCCGCGCGTCCCGAAGCCACAAGCATGTGACCGTAACAGTCACCCCATCCCCTGACAAGTCCTGCCCGGACGCGCAGAAGATCCAGAGTGTGATCAGACACCCCGTCGAGCAGATACTCCTTCTCGGTGAAGACCACCGTGGCATTTCTGATATCGGCAATGGAAGAGACTGAAACGGGCGAGCCGTTCATGAACGCCCCGCCCCCCGTCTCAGCATGAAAAAGCTGTCCGAGAGCAGGAAAATTGATCGCCCCGAGACGCATCGATCCCTCTTCCTCAAGAGCGATCATGACACCGTAAAGCGGAACGCCGTGAATAAACGAACGGGTCCCGTCTATGGGATCGATGATCCAGCGACGCGAGTTTCCGGAGGGCTTTTCATCGAACTCCTCGCCAAGAAGACCGTCATCGGGAAAACGCGATGCTATCGATGACCGGATCAGTTCCTCGGCGTAGCGGTCCGCCTCGGTAACCGGAGTTGCATCTCTTTTGGAAAAAACCTTGAGTGTTTTCCGGTTGAAATACTCGAGGCTCAAACGGCCGGCACGTTCGGCAGTTTCAACAGCAAGTTGAAGCTCTGGAGTCATCGTTCAGGGTTCCTGTGGGGGCAAGATGTTGAAAGAGAGAAAAATACATTCTATCCTGGGGACTGCAAAACGATTGCTCGATATTCCCCTTTCCGGAACAGGAACAAGGCGCGCCGCGAGAATATCAAAGGCATGGAGGCATGAAGGACAAACAGAAAAAAACGGGAGAATAGCGGAAAACAAAGGATGACACGCCGGAAAGGGCAAAGACGGCATCAGATAACCTGGAGAATTTTCTGCTGCATGAGCAGCCGGTTGACCGGCTTGACAAGATAAGCCGTCATGCCGCTCTGGATCGCTTCCTGGATGATCGTACTGTCCGATTCGCCGCTCATGACCACGATCGGGACCGTACGGTTGATCGACGAACCTGTCCGGATGCGTTTTGCCACTTCCAGACCGTCAAGCACCGGCATCTGGATATCGAGCAGCAGCAGATCCAGCGGCGTTTTTGCAATGATTTCAAGCGCATCGATACCGTTTGCAGCCTCGATCACCTTATCGATTCCCAGATGATGGAGCATACCCCGGACAGCCGTACGGTTTACGGAAGAGTCATCCACCAGAAGCACATTCTTTCCTGAAAGATCCTTCTTCTCGAGACGGGCGGATTTCAGGGCAAGTGCGGCGGCAAGCGATGAAACCAGCGGCTGGAGCATGAGCGGCCGGGAAAGCAGTTCGGCGATACCCGATTTCTCCGCCCGGCCGAAATAGAGATAGGATGGCTCATCCGAATAAGCCACGACTGGCAGGACCGGGTTTACCCCGTTGCCCCCGTTGATCAGGTAATTGAGGCGATACGCGTCATTGACCGGCAAACCAATCTCGCAGAGCAGCAGGTCATAATGGCTGGAAGCGATCATTTCAAGTACCTCTCCCCCGTCTCTTGCCATGTCCATTTCAAGACCAAGAGGCCTGAGAAAGACGGCAACCCTTCTGCTGTGGGCATCATCAGAATCGGCAACAAGAAGACGCTTGCCGATAAAGAGCTCCCGATTGTCCCGGTAAAGCTGTTCTTCGAATCGGAGCAAATCCTCCTCGTTGATGACCGGGAAGCTCAGGGTGAATTCGGTATACTCTCCCTGCAGTGACTCACAGGTAATATCACCCCCGAAAAGCCGCATGGCCCGCTTGCAGTAGGCAAGACCGAGCCCGGTTCCGCCTTTCTTGCCGGAGGTGAAGAAAGGATCGAAAATTCTGGTGATGTTCTCTCTTGAAATACCAGGGCCGGTATCCCTGACGACCACGCTGTTCATGCGCTCTCCCCGGCTTGTCCTTATGAAAATGCCCCCATTGGGATAGAGCCGCAGAAAATACTGCGCATTCATGACAAGGTTGAAAATCACGAACACGTACATCGACTCGACTCCGTTGAACATGAAATCTTCCTCGCCTGAAAAATGCACCTTGCGCCGCTCGTCGTCCGATTCATAGCCGTACTCGTCAAGCGCCCTGCGGGTCACTGATGCAGCGGAAAGGTAGGTGCTGCCACTCCTGAAAGGATTTTCATTCCTGACCTCCTCGAGAATCATGTCGATAACCTGTACCCCCCTGTTCACCGCCATCTGCCCCTGCGCGATTCCTGCATAGATCCTGCCGAGGGCATCCTCGCTCACCTCGCGCGAACCGTTGCCATTTGCCGCATGGTACACAGGAAGTTCGTCCTGGATAGCCTCGAGATTGTAGCGCACCTGACCCAGAGGATTGCGCATTTCATGCGCGATGCCAACTGCGAGCGCCTGCAATGCCGCATTTTTCTCCTGTGCAAGCTGACCTTTCTTGTTGCTGTAACTGAAAATGAATCCGGCTACAACCGTAAAGAAGATAACAATGGAATAGAGTGGAATATCGAACTGTGGATTGAGCACCATGCCGTTCGACAACAGCAGGAACATCAGAATTGCTGCTGTAACCCCGATGAGAAGATCGGCAAGAAAAATCAGCCAGTTCGGAATATAGGTTATGAGGATAAAGAGCATGAATATTTCCCAGTACAGCCAAAGCTCATGAAAATTATTCATCAGCAGGTAGAACGTGAAAATGAAAGGGAGTACGAAGATGATCGAAAAATGCCAGTAATAGGGAAAAAGCTTTTTCAGCTTTTCAGGAAACCGTTTCCTGAAAAGCACTGAAAACGACAGCAAGGTGGCGATAATTCTTATGGTCGCGTTTTCGTAGGGAAGACTGAATACGTATTTAAAAAGAAAATAAAAGGAAATATGGGCTGGGGCACCAAGCAGCGCCGCTGATCTCAGATTGAAATCCGAGATCATGGTGCCTTCCTTGAATGCTTTTTTGAGGTAACTCCTCACCATCAGAACGACGCTCCCTGCACAAGCTGGTTTACCGTTTCCCCGGCAGCAGTGAAACACGCCTCGATAGATGCCCCGCGGCAATAGTCGCCGGTAACGTACAATCCGGGAAAGGCAGCGAGCTTCTCCTGCAATTCCGAAAGGAGCCTGTGATGAAACGGAGAATACGCGCACAGGCCGGGGGAAAGGTACTTGTAGGTCATTGCAAGGCGTTGGTTGTCCGCAAGGGAGAAATACGGAAATACTTGTTCTTCCGCCTGTAATATAACATCTTCGGCAGCCGATTCAGCATGTATTTGTCTTCTTGCCGTCCTGCCGCTGAAGGTATAGCGGACAAGATTGAGGTCATGTATCCCGTAGGCCCCGGCATTGCTCAGTGAAGAGGCCTGATCGAAGACCATGGCACGCTGTTCCTTGCGGAAAACGTTTTCACGGTAGGAGACGACGGCCACGGAAACCGGATAGTACGTGACACGTTCGAGCAGCCGGGAGATATCGGAATATGCATGGCTGAGAAGCGGAGCGAGCTGTACTGCAGGAAGTGCTGCCACGACACGCTCATAGCATGCCGACCCGCGAATGCCGTTATTGCTGAATACCACCTCCGTGCCGCCCGAGACGCCGCGGCTCGAAAGCTGTTCGACCCGGTGCTCCGTCCTGATGGTGACCTGCGGTGCGCAACCTGCGGCAAAGGCATCGAGAAGCTGGTGCATGCCGCCCTCGAGCTGCTCATAGCTGTCAAGGACAAGCGCGAGATTCGACCCGAAATTCCCTGGATAGCACTCGTCCGGCTCGGCGCCGTTCATTCTCACGGTTACCGGCCGGACAAGATTGGCGGCACAACGCCCTGGACAGCAGGAGGAAAGCGGAGCATGATCCAGCCGCATCGAAACATCGTTGAAAAACGGCGTATTCAGCATCCCCTGTCCCTTATCCTTCATGACAGCCCGCACCCACGGATAAAGGGTAGCGATACCCTGGATACCGGCCAGCCTGGCAAACCCGTACAGATTCGCCAGCTTCTTGCCCTCCTTGGTAAGACGCACCACCTTACCGCCGACGACCTGGGAGGTATTGAACCCGAAATACTCAAACGGAAAATCGCCCGTCTGTCCGACAAACTCGCGGAACCGGCGGTACTTCCGCCCGATATTCTTTCCACCGAAATCAAGCCATCTTCCCTGCATCTGCTCGCTCCCGATCCTGCCTCCGATCCTGGAGCCCGATTCGTACAGATCGACTGAAAATCCCCCTTTTTTCAGGTAGTGTGCCGCGGCAATACCGGAAATGCCGCCTCCGATTACAGCGACTTTCTTCATGAATGGGCGGATTGTGTTTTCAGAAGATCGAGTTTGGTGGCAAACTGCCTTTTGATTCTTTCGGTTATACGCCCCGAACGGATGCGATGCGTTGCGTAGCCCTCCTTGCTCATGAATATGAAGGCTTTCAGGGAGGCTTCAGCACAGAGTTTCCCCCACTGATAGAGCTGACAGACCGCATATGATTCTCGCTCTTCATCGTTTGCGGTACAACTGAAATTGCTGTAAGTCCTCAAAATGACAGGTGAGGCATTCTCGATATAGTTGTAAAAACTCGTCTCATAGGAAAGGAGCGTCATCCCACCGTCAAGGGGAAGCTTGCCAAGAATATGGGCTGCAGAAATGGAGGCCTGCCGCATCGCTTCGAGAATCAGCATGCCCTGAAAATGGTCGGACTCGTGATCGAACCTGAATTCTTCGATACCGTCAAACACATTGAAATACAGGAATTTCCCTTCAATCAGCGGAGCAGAAATCAGAACATTCCGGACGCTTTTCTTGTGAACGAACTCCTTGTTGATAGGTTGCAAAAGACGATCACCATCCAAAACGGCAAGCGGACTCTGCAGAAGGCTTTTAAGGTTGAGCGGCAACCTGCCGAGCAATCGTTTTGTCGTTTCCGCGTCAGGATAGGGATCCTTCTTCATCTTGCGGAGCCCTGTCAACCCCAGCTTTCCGGAAATTTCGGGATGCGCTTTCGAATAACCGGCTGATAGGTAGAGCTCGCACGAGTCGCCAAGAAGGTTGTGGTATCCGAGCACGTCATCAATCGATGCAACCCTGACCGACTGAATACCAGAGACATCCGAAGGCAATGTGTCATCCTCGAAAATTAGCGTATATGCCTTCTTGCCTGGATATTCGGTTATAAAGGAAGGTTTTCTCGGCTTGCGTTCAATCTGCAGCAGCGAAGGCCTTGCTGCCAGCATCGGCCTGAAAGGAAGAACATGGTTCTTTCCGGAGTGCAATTCGATAACTGTTCTTTTCATGGAGGTTTTTTTGTTTTGATTGTTGTTGTTTACAATTGAAAAACCATAATCCTGCGTACGCAAAAAAACAGCAGGAAAAGTCAGGGCAAAACATGATTCCCTTAAAAGATACCTCGAAAAAAATATAGCGATTCACACGGCAAACCACAGTGCCTGTCTGAAAGAATTCGCACGGTTTTTTCATTCCGGCCCCTTCCTGAAGTTCACAGCTTTTCGTATTTTATGGTTTTTTCAAACCAAACCTCACGAAAACCATGAGCCAGCTCGATCTCCTCAATATTGTCCACCGTCCCAGAAGGCTCCGGAAATCCGCAGCGATCAGAAACCTGGTGCAGGAACGGACCCTGACGGTCAACGATCTTGTTTTCCCGCTGTTCGTCTGTCCGGGAACCAATGTTGTGGAAGAAGTTCCATCCATGCCTGGCAGCTTCCGTTACTCGATCGACAACGCCGTCAAGGAGTGCCAGGAGCTCTGGGACCTCGGCATCCAGTGCATCGACCTGTTCGGCATTCCTGAAAAGAAAACCGAAGACGGCAGCGAGGCATACAACGACAAGGGCATCATCCAGGAGGCTATCCGCGCTATCAAGGCGAAGCTTCCGGACCTCTGCATCATGACGGACGTCGCACTCGATCCGTTCACGCCGTTCGGTCATGACGGTCTGGTGAAGGACGGTATCATTCTCAATGATGAAACCGTCGAGGTGCTCTGCAAAATGGCGGCATCGCATGCCAATGCAGGCGCTGATTTCGTTTCGCCCAGCGATATGATGGACGGACGTATCGGAGCGATCCGCGAGTCCCTCGACGATGCGGGATTCTCCGATGTCGGCATCCTGTCCTATGCTGCAAAATATGCATCGAGCTTCTACGGCCCATTCCGCGATGCGCTCCATTCCGCGCCGCAGTTCGGAGACAAGACCACCTACCAGATGAATCCCGGCAATACCGACGAAGCCATGAAAGAGATCGAGCTCGATATCATGGAAGGCGCCGATATTGTCATGGTCAAACCCGGTCTCGCCTATCTTGACATTGTCTACCGCGCCAAGGAACGTTTCGATGTTCCGGTTGCAATCTACCATGTTTCCGGCGAATATGCCATGGTCAAAGCCGCCGCTGAAAAAGGATGGATCGACGGAGATCGGGTCATGATGGAATCGCTGCTCTGCATGAAGCGTGCCGGTGGCGATCTTATCTTCACCTACTACGCCAAAGAGGCAGCAAAAAAACTGCGTTGACCGCTTTCCCGTCGCCATCGATGACTTTTTTTTCTGAAAGCCCGGCTGTTCCAGTGGCATAGCCGGGCATTTTTACTATCGAGCCATGATACGATACTTTACTGCAGGCGAATCGCATGGGCCTGCCCTGACAACGATCATCGAAGGCATTCCTGCAGGTGTTCCTGTAACGCAGCAGGCTATCGACACGCAACTGCAGCGCCGTCAGCAGGGGTACGGACGCGGCGGGCGAATGAAAATCGAAAGCGACCATGCGGAAGTGCTTTCGGGCATCCGTTTCGGAAAAACCATCGGTTCTCCGGTCACCCTGCTCATCAGAAACCGCGACTGGGAGAACTGGACGACCACGATGTCGCAATTCGACGACCACAGCGCTGAAACAGCAAAAATCCAGATTCCCCGCCCTGGCCACGCCGATCTGGCAGGACGGATCAAATACGGACTTGACGACATCCGTCCGGTCATTGAGCGCTCATCGGCAAGAGAAACAGCCGCCCGTGTTGCCGCCGGCACCATGGCCCGCATTTTTCTGAAAACGCTCGGCATTGAAATAGGAAGCTACGTCTCATCCATCGGCCCTGCAGCAGAATCCGTCCCGTCACCCGAGCTGGAGCTTCTGCTCCGGAACGGAGCAGAAGCTGTTGCACTCAAAGCGGATGCTTCGCCGGTCAGGATGCTGGACAGCAGGACCGGACAGGAGGCAATCGCAGCGATTGACGAGGTGAAACAGCAAGGCGATACGCTTGGTGGTGTCATTGAA
>Ga0233422_10000926_pt1 | contig 13753 bp, 16 predicted proteins | sample Watercolumn_Mata_2_FD_182724 | JGI IMG/M metagenome (GOLD analysis project Ga0233422, IMG submission 182724) | Freshwater microbial communities from Lake Matano, South Sulawesi, Indonesia - Watercolumn_Matano_2014_110_MG | ecosystem: Environmental > Aquatic > Freshwater > Lake | place...
GCTGCCCCAGAAGGCAAAGGGACCTGTTAAAAAGCCTGTTCGAAACGTTGCTGCATCGTTGACGTGTTGCCGTCGCTACTCTTCTTCTTGAATGATAGTACACGTGTACGCAAAAATGCCCGCTGTTGGGCTCTTCCAGCCGTTCCAGTCCAACCCTGCTTTGTCCCGGGCACAATGGCCAAGGAACTCCTCCAGTGTCCAACCTGTCTCCGTGGCTACTTGCGGCAGGAACGTTCCACTTCGACCATTGTCAGTGATGACGATACCATCCCGGCCCAGCTCGATCTCCTTGAGCGCATCGACCACCCGTCGCATCGGTGAGAGCACGGAAATCTCCACCTGCAGTTCGGGCACTTCTCGCGGCGTGATCGGGTTGGCCCTGAATCGCTCGTCCATCGTCGCGGACTGTATCGCAATCTCTCTGACCGTCCTCCAGAGCGGAGCATCCGAACTGAATGTTCCGATACACCCTCTCAATTCTCCTTTATTCTTCAATGTAACGAAACAGCCCGCTCGCACATTGAGTTCCGGGTTGTCGGTCGCATCAAATGCTACCCATTTCCCATCTACCGCTGCCTGCACAGCGGCCCGGACCATCCCGGTCAATTCCTTCTTGCTCTGCTGACTAAAACTCAGCGTCTGCGGCCCTCCGTCAGTGACAGCCCCCGAGATGCCCGCGCCGGTGAACACAACCGCTCCGTACCCGACGACCCGACGGCTGTCTCCCCCTGACATGCCCGAATGGGTGTAGTCGATTTCCTTCGCCGCCGTTATTCCCAGTCCCTTGGCGGCACGCTGAAGGCACACCACCGCATTGAGACCGCACATGGTGACGGACAGACCGGCGTGGCCCTCCTTCATGAGGCGTCTGTCCGTGCTCTCGAGGACGGCGGGATCGAGAGACGTTACCGCCCCAAGTATGGCCTTGTCCACCTTAGTTGCCGCGTCCGCGGTCGGATAATGGCTCAAGTCGGTAGACAAGACAATCAGCGTCCGAGGAGTTCTCGCGAGCCGGACCAGCGCCCGGGCAAGAATCTCATGATCCACAGGATCGGCGCTGCTGGTCACAATTGGCACGATAGAGAACGGCTTCCCACCGGACGCGACAATGAGGTAAGGCAGTTGGACCTCCAGGCAATGCTCCCGAGCATGCGCCCTGTCGTCAAATTCGATCCGGGGATTATGGTCCGCGAACCGCCGCGAAAGCTCCGCATCAACCCGCACCGATCCCAAGGGGGTTTGCCAAGCATCCGCGGAACTCAAGGCCGCAGCTTTCGTGGGGAACCCGTGGCTCGGACCGACGAGCACCGCGGTGTCATAGGGGAACGCCGCGGCCTCGATCTGCTTGTACGCGGCGGCCAGGGTCCGGCCGCAGCACACGTATCCTGCGTGAGGCGCCATGATAGCCCTGATCGGTTGATCGAAGCGTTCAACCTGAGCCGCGGAAAGGGATTCGCTCACGGTCCGTTTGAGCGTCGCTGCGTCCGCAGGATAAAACATTCCTGCGACCGCTGCTTGCCTCACTTTCGGCCCCGTAGGCGTCTCGGCGAATATCAGACCAGCAGCCCCCGAGACAACCGCGATCACCGCAGCGATGCCAAGACAGAGAGCGGATTTCCTCACGGCAACCTCACAGGGATCTTTCTCGCAAACATCGCTTTCGTGGCCGAAAGCCCACGAATCAGACCCGGCTGCTCCGCCTTCCCAAGGAAGAACAGCGGGGTAGCAGCCAGCATAGCGAGGACATCCCGCCTGCTCAATGCCTCCCATGCCGCTCCCGACACGTGCAGAAGGTGGTGGCGGGACCGTTCTCGCTTGGCAAGGTACTCACGCTTTCGAACAGACGCCATACGATTCACCCCTTACGAGTCCACACTCCGGGGATTCTCCCGCCGCATTTGGGGCACGAGCCGTCCCGAAGGTTGTTTTCGAGTATGACGTACCCTCTCCGTTTGATGAGCAGTTCGCCGTCATGGGGGCAATAGGTATGCTCGGCGTCGGTCCCCAGCACGTTCCCAACGTACACGTGTCGGAGTCCGATCTCAAGAGCTTCTTGCCTGGCCTTCACCAGAAATTCCACCGGAGTGGGCGGAAGGTTCCGAATCTTGTACATCGGAAAGAAGCGGCTGAAATGCAACGGGGTGTCCGCGCCGAGGTTGGCCAGCATCCAACGACACATCTTGCGGATCATGTCGAGGTCGTCGTTCAACGTGGGAACAATGAGGTTCGTCACCTCGAGCCAGACGCCCCGTTCCTTCATCAGGACCATCCCGTCAAGCACCGGCTTGAGCTTCGCGTCGCAAAGGTCGCGGTAGAAAACGTCGTTGAAGGCCTTGAGGTCCGTATTGGACGCATCGAGCACTTTGCACCACATTTCCATCGGTTCGCGGTTGATGTACCCCGCGGTGACCGTGACATTCAGGAGCCCTTTCTCCCGCGCCAGCCTGGATGTCTCCAGTACGTACTCGTAGAACACTACGGGTTCGGTGTAGGTGTAAGCGATGGAAAAACAACGCTTGGCAAGAGCAGCTTCCACAACCTTCTCCGGCGGGAGGTCGATGGAGCTAAGGTCTTCGGGATTGGCCTGCGAAATAGTCCAGTTCTGGCAGAATTTGCAGTGAAGATTGCACCCTGCGGTCGCGAGGGAAAGGATCGGCGTCCCCGGCAAGAAATGGAAGAGAGGCTTCTTCTCTACCGGATCGATATGGACCGCACACGGTCGGCCGTACGTGACGGCTCGAAGTTCGCCGTCAACAACGATCCGTGAACGGCAATCACCGCTATGACCCTCGGAGAGCCGACACTGTTTCGGACAAAGCTCACAGACAAAGGCGTCCGATCTGGGCATGGCGCTCCTCGGTTACGCGATGGGCCACGGTTTGGCTTTTACTATAGGGTTGACACGTAGGAAAATCAAGGCAGTCCGCATGCCATACCCGAAACCTCGAACTTGGTGTATAGATGGGGTCTCCGTGATCGTCTCCTCTGATGGGATGTGCCTCACGCGGTGAGGTTATCGAGCGATCGGACGAGAAACCCTCTGAAGGGAATTCTGCTCACCGATGTCCTGGATGTTCTTCCTCTTTGGCCTCGGGGCCCTGACCGGTCAGATCCTTCTTCTCCGGGAGTTGCTGGTCATCTTTCACGGCACCGAGATATCCATCGGAATCTTCTACGGGGCCTGGCTGGTGGGCATCGCCGTGGGAGCATCGTTCGGCGCTTGGTTAGTGCGAGCACGGGCAGGCGGTTTCCACGATATTTTCATCCATGCGCTCGCGGCACTGGGTTTTTCCGTTATCGGCCAGATAATCCTTATTCGAACCACACCCGGCTTGTTCGGCGCCATGCCCGCAGAGCTGACTCCGCTCAGGGGAGTCCTTGCGGCAGTGCCAGCGGGGACGTTGTTTACCAGTTTCCTGACCGGGTTCCTCTTCCCGGTGGGTTGTCGGTCCGTGCAAGAGGCCGACGATCGGTTCATCGCGCGTATGTACGTGTTCGAGGCGTTCGGGAGTCTTGTCGGTGGCTTGGCCTTGACGTTCCTGCTCCTTCACGTCCTCTCTGCGCCGGCCATTGCCGCGCTAACCGCTTTGGCCCTCGCTTCGGGCGCCATAGTCTACGGAGCTCGCTTGGGACGTCGAGCGTGGCTCTTCAGTGCCTTGCCTCTCCTTGTCCTGGCTATCGCGGTCCTTTCTCCCTTTGGCCGGTATCTGAACGAATGGTCGATCCGTGCGAGGTGGAACGCGCTCCACCCCGGACTCCAATTGCTCCTTTCAGAGTCCACCCCGTATCAGCAGGTGGAAATCGCCCGACTGGGGAATCAGGTCTCGCTTTTTGGCAACGGGAAGATCGTTTCGTCATTTCCCGACCCCCATACGGCAAACCGCATGGCGGCCTTGATCGTGGCGCAAAACCCGGAAGCAAAACGGTTTCTCCTTATCGGCGGAGCAGTTGGAAGTCTGCCCTCTGCCATGCTGAAGTACCGGGTTGACCGCCTGGACCTCGTCGAACCCGACCCTTGGGCCTTTGAGATCGCGGCTTCACGACTGCCGACCCAAGAAGCCGAAGCACTCCGCGATCCGCGAGTGCACATGGTATTCAGCGACGGCAGGTTTTTCGTCAATCGCCTGGGAGAAGCACAGTACGACGTGATTGTTGCACTCGTTCCCGATCCGGTCTCCGCTTTCTGGAACCGTTACTACACGCTGGAATTCTACCGAGGGGTGTATCGGGCCTTGAGACCCGACGGGCTCTTTATCACCTCGGTTACGTCAGCGGAAAACTTCTGGGGCGCGAATGTAGCCTCCTATGCAGGGTCCGTGTACCACACCCTCAAGAAGGTCTTCCCGTCCGTGATCGGCACACCGGGCGACGAAACCCTGTTCTTTGCCTCAGCTTCTCCCGATGTGCTCAGCTTGGACCCGGGAGTCCTGGCTGAACGATACCGGACAACGGGCTCGGATCAATTCGATCCGGCGGGCTTTTTCACGATCTTACCGCCTGAACGCTCTGAGTTCGTGCGAACAGAGTTGGAACGCTCGCCAGCCTTCATCAATACTGACTTCAACCCTGTTTCGGCCTCGCTTGCCATGATTCTGTGGGGGCGGTTTTCGGGCACCGACCGGATGGAAATGCTCAACACGATCCGTCAAGGAGGGCTGCTCGTCTACCTGATTCCCCTCATTTTCTTCCTCGCTGCCAGGGTGGCCTTCAGGGTGCGGTGGGGTCCCCGGCAGTCACAGGATGCGAAATTCCAGGCCGCGCTGGCCATGGCCGCGGTCGGCGCCGCGGCTATGGGGCTCCAGATTGTGCTCATCTACGGGTACCAGAGCCTCTTCGGTTACGTATTCGAGCGCATCGCGCTCATGGTCGCCATCTTCATGGTGGGCCTTGTCGTTGGAGGTTACTCTTCAGGCCGATATCTGCGAAGCCCCGTGAACAAACCGGTGTCTATACTTCTGATGCTCGTATTACTGGCCCTCGTCTGCATAGCTACGCCCTTGACGCTCTCCCTGCTTTCCGGCCGCGAGCCCTGGCAGATTGAGACTGTCATCCTGGGCCTGGTGTTTGTCTCAGGGTTACTTACGGGAGCCGTCTTTCCGCTGGTGGCCTCCCGATATCTGGAAATCACCGGAAACGCCGGTACGTCCTCCGGGTGGACGGACGCGGCCGATCACTATGGCGCAGCCACAGGAGCATTGATCACGGGCACGCTCCTTGTCCCGTTGTTGGGAACGTATGATGCGTGCACTGTCTTAGCCTTGCTACTGGCAGTGCCCGCAGTGCTCCTTGCCCTCGAATTCCTTTTTCTGCGCATGGACCGCCTTCTCGGACGCTTTCGTACATCGGGCCGGACTTCGTTTCCTTTTGTCCAGACCTCGTGGGCACTCTCGTTTGCGGTAGTTGCAGCCTTGACCTGGAGCCTTGCCATAGGTCCGCCAAGGACCGCGCCGATCGTCACGTTTCCCCAGGATGTCCTAGAGAAGATTTCCAATTCGACTCAGTTTGAATTCCGCGAAAACCCGTACCCGCACTATCGCGGGACATCCCCATCGGAGCCCGGCTCGACCGTCAGCCTGAGCACTTTACCTGTAGCCGGGGAAGTCAAAGGGTACGGCGGCCCGATCAATCTCCTCCTATCGGTCTCAGAGGATGGCGCAGTCAGAGGCGTCAAGATCGTTGAATCGCGGGAAACGCCATCCTATCTGAAGGGTATGGACTCCTGGCTAACCATTTTTCAGGGGCGTTCCCTTTTTGAGTCCGCAGATGACGGAATCGACGCTCTGAGTGGCGCGACCATAACCTGTCGAGCTGTCACGGAAATCCTCAGCAAGACGGGAAGCAGGATACGAGGCCCGCTGCTCGGGCTTCCGGAAGCCGCTTCGCCGACTTCCGCGTCGGCCCCGGCTTGGCGGGCCGCGTTTCAAGATTATCGTCTGTGGGCGGTCCTCGGCCTTCTCACTGTCTTCGTGGTTGCGTTCTACCGGCGCAGTCGCAGGATACGATTCGCTTGCCTCCTGGCGTCTTTCGTACTCATCGGACTTGTTCTCAATGCTCCGTTCAGTTGTCTCGATGTCGCTTCTCTATTAAAAGGAGAGATTCCAGCTCCAGGCACCTGGTGGCGAAATGCCCTTTTTGTCGGAGCCATCGTTCTTTCGGTGCTATGGGGCCAAGCGTTCTGTGGGTTTCTCTGTCCATTCGGGGCCTTGCAGGAACTCCTGTCCGTGAAGGGTCTCAGACGAAGGGTTTCTCCAGCAGTCGATCAAGCCGCCCGGTATGTGAAGTTCGTCCTTTTGGCTGGGCTCCTGGTTCTGTTCCTGGTGACTGACGACACCGTCTGGTTCTCGTTCAGTCCTTTGCAGCATTTCTTCGGATGGCAAATGGACTCGTGGGTGCTGATGCTATCAGTCACCGTCCTTGTTGCCTCGGTCTTTTATTTTCGCTTCTGGTGTCGGTACCTGTGCCCAGCCGGCGCGTTTCTCGCGCTCTTCAACAAGCTCTCCTTGTTGCGAAGACTTGCCCCGCGGCCGATCCCCGCGGCCTGCGACCTGGGAGTCCGTTATCCTCAGGATGTGGACTGCATCCGCTGCCACCGGTGTCTGTTTCAAGGGCACCCCGCCTCGGAGGCTGACTCATGAGTCTCTCCATAAGGGAACGGTTCAGGCAGGACCCCCGAGACCTTGAGCTCGTGGCGGTTCTCCTTTTCTGCCTGGTTTTGGCGGTCAGCTCGATCTATTCGAGTCTGAGCAAGCGAGAGGTGGCGCTCACCGAAGGTGGCCCGCGCCAAGTGGACCTTACTACCATCCGAAAGCAGATCTCCGACGGCGACCTTTCGGCGAAGAAGGCGCTTTTCTACAGGAGAGTCCCCAAGTAATCCAGCCCCTACTCCCATTGTGCGAGACCATTTCCTCGAAAAGAACTTGACGATCGCGGGAAAGACTGTATTCTCTTGTATCACGATATGGTAATATCTACTTAGTTGTATGACCGTATAGACAAGAACGTCGGCCACGACCCGGGTGGCCGGTCAACCATGACAGGAGCTCTTCGAGAGCTCCTCACCACGAAGCACACTCACATCTGGAGGATTCGATGAAGCGGAAGTTGGTCACCATGGTGGCAGTAACCGCCGCGTGCGCGGCCTGGGTGCTCCCAGGCGCAGCCGCCGCGGACGAAGCGCTGCCGACCAAGTCGGATGAAAGCTGCCTGAAGTGTCATCAGTACGACAAGCAGGCAGGGCTCTTTGCCGGAAAACTGACCGATGTCTCCAACAAAGCGAAGACCATTCAGCTCCAAATCGGCAAGGAGATGGAAGTCATCTACTTTGAGGACGCGACGGTCCTCAAAAACGCACCGGCCATGAACGAGATCCCAAAGGGCGAGTCGGTCAGGGTTGTGTACCACAAGAAGGACGGCAAGAATTTCGCCAAGGAAGTCGAAGTCAAGAAGGGCCTGAAGGTCCCACCGGAGCAGCTTGCTTCGGTGGAAGAGGTCGCGAAGTTGGTCGCGCTTGGTCCTGAGAAAGGAAAGTACGTGCTGCTGGACGGCCGGCCGATGGATATGTACAACGCGGGACATATTCCTACAGCCAAGGGGATGCCTTTCTTCGCATTTGACGACCTTAAGGATAAGCTCTTGCCGGAGGACAAGGACGTTCTGCAGATCTATTACTGTGCCGGCTTCAGTTGAGTGCTCAGTCCATTAGCCGCCAGGAAGGCGGAAAAACTCGGGTACAAGAACATCAAAGTCTTTCACGCCGGTCTGCCCGCATGGAAGAAGGCCGGCAATCTGGTAGTGTCCAACACGGCAAACATCGAGAACCTCAACAAGCAGGAAGCCTCGTACATCCTGCTCGACCTGAGATCCAAGGCCCAGATCGAGAAGGGCCACATTCCCAAGGCGGTCGCCGCAGTCGATGGCAAGGTCGATAACCTGAAAGCCCAGTTCCCGTCATTAAAAGCAGCGACGATTATCCTCTACAATCAGGACGGTAAGCTCGACGCGGCCACCGCTGCATACAAGGCCATAGCGCAGTGGGGCTACAACCAGGTCAGTATCCTTGACGGCGGCTTCGCAGCCTGGGAAAAGACCGGCAAGGAAATCGCCAAGGGCCCGGCTGCGTCGGAAATCAAGTACGTCCGCAAGCTGTTGCCAGGCGAGATCGAGGTGGCAGAATTCAAGACACTGCTCGACAAGCCGAGCAAGGACAAGATTGTGCTTGATGTGAGAGGCGAAGCAGAGATCAAGGAGGACGGCGTACTGCCCGGAACGATCAACATCCCTCTGGAAGCTCTCGAAGCGCGTCTCGCCGAACTGCCCAAGGACAAGACCGTGGTAGTCCACTGTAGCACGGGAGTCCGAGCGGAAATGGCCTACAATGTCCTGAAGAAGGCCGGCTTGAAACCCCAGTACCTCAAAGCCAACGTCGACTTCGACAAAGAAAAGAAGGACCAATTCAAGATCACGGAGTAAAGCCACCTCCCCAGGATGAGCGTCGCCAGGCGCCCATCCTGGGTTGACTCGACGCAATAGCATGGCCTGCGGGCAGGCCTGAACAAGCCTCCGTTGTAGGGGCAACCCTCGTGGTTGCCCCTTTTGGGCAGGCACGAGGCCTGCACCTACGTCATTCCGGCGGAAGCCGGAATCCAGGCTCTGGGGTCTCGTTCCCAGGCTCCAGCCTGGGAACGAGAAGATGCGATGGGGGGTCGCCCTATAGGCGCCCGAGCAGGTGAAGCGTGAGTCCAGCCTGAACCAACGATGATATCAGTCCAGCGGTGAGGATCAGCAGAGACATCGGCGTCTTGAACTCCGGGTGTCCCAGTTTCATCAGAATGACATGGATGACGAACGCCGCTATACCGCCGACGCTGAGTATTAGTGACAGAACGAGCCCCCCGAATGCTCGTTGGGAGACTAGAACGATCCCATATAGGATGAGAAAGACCAGCGGCAGGTGAATGATGAGGAATCCTGATATGCCGCCGGGTAAGTGGAACAGGTCCCATTCACGCCAGTAAGCCGAGTCGATCTCATGGTTAATCACGAGTGTTGCGGTAATCATGTAGACCCATGACAGAGTATCCCACATCGCGCTCCTCCTTTATTTCACTCACGTTTTCAATGCCATCTGACGGCCATGCCAAGCATAATACCGTTTGTCACACTCCGAAGTAATCCTGACCGCTTCCTTACTTGCCGAGACGTGCAGGCTACTTGCCAAATTGCAGGCGAAATGATACTAATCAATTGATCTGTCTGAGCGCAATCGCGACCTTGCGCGAAGCTTTGATTTTCGTCGGATAGGAAGCTTTCTGCATAGGCGCCCTGAACCGAGCTACTCCCCCCAAAAAAAGGAGCCGACCATGGGGATCTGGGACTTTGTGAAGAGTGAACTCATTGATGTCATCGAGTGGCTCGATGACTCCGCAGACATCCTGGTCTGGCGCTTTCCCGACCAGGACCATGAGATCAAGATGGGAGCCAAGCTGACCGTGCGGGAAGGGCAAACGGCCGTCTTCGTCAATGAAGGACAGATAGCCGACGTATTCCAGCCCGGATTGTACACGCTGACTACCCAGAACATGCCGATCCTGACCACGCTCCGATCGTGGAAGTACGGTTTTGAGTCACCATTCAAAGCCGAAATCTACTTCGTGAACACGCGCAACTTCCTTGATCTCAAATGGGGGACCCAGAATCCCATTATGATGCGTGATCCTGATTTCGGCGCGGTCCGGCTCAGGGCTTTCGGCACGTACGGGATTCGGGTGGTGGATGCGCGGGCCTTCATGAAGGAAGTCTTCGGCACGTCGGGCTTATTCACCACCGACGAGATCGAAGGCCAGTTGCGAAGCATGTTGGTCTCCGCGTTTGCCGCTATGTTGGGCAATGCCAAGATCGCAGCTTTGGACCTGGCCGCGAATTATCGGACCATGGGGGACTCCGCCCGCGCGGCGATGGAGCCGGAATTCCAGAGGTACGGCGTCGCCCTCACACTATTCGTTATCGAGAACATATCCATGCCCCCGGAAGTTGAGAAAATGCTCGATACGCGCACGCAGATGGGCATCGTGGGCGATATGGGCCGGTTTACGCAGTTTCAAACCGCCCAAGCCATCACCGACGCTGCCAAAGCCGGTGGTGGCGCCGGTGATTTCATGGGCATGGGCGCCGGTATAGCCATGGGCCAGCAGATGGCCTCTGCTATGGCGATGAGTCTCTCGAAGCCTCAGCAAGCCCAGGAGCCCCAGCAGTCGGGCAAGGTATGCTCCCAGTGCGGGCACGCGGTTGCGGACAACGCGAAATTCTGCCCTGAATGCGGCGCGTCAATGCAGCCTAAGTGTCCTCAATGCGGCCAGACCAACGCGGCTGATGCCAAGTTCTGCAAAGAGTGCGGTCAAAAGCTCAAGTGAAGAAGCGCGATCCGGGGGAAACTTCTTGCAAGAAGTTTCCCCCGAGCTCTCTTCAAGAACTCCTAATTAAGTTCCGGCTTGGCGGTTTCCTCATTGAAACCGCCAAGCCGGAACATGATAGAAGTCATTGAACCGGTGCCTGGGAGGAACTTTTTTCAACATACGTCTCCTCAGATTACTTTCTTGAAAGTGCATCACTATAAGAATAAGTTCAGCGGACATTGATCGCACTTTGGGGTCTTCTTGCAGTAGTGGTGTCCCACCGCGACGAATTGTGCGTGGAAATCGTTGTACAGAGCAGTGTCTTTCGGAAGATTCGCGTGGAAGAGATTCTGCACGGAGTCGTAGTCGGCTCGATCGTCCACGAGCCCGTGTCGATGGAGAACTCGTTTCGTGTATGCGTCCACCACAAAGATCGGCTTGCCCGCCGCATAGAGGATGATGCTGTCGGCCGTCTCGCGTCCCACGCCCCTGATTGAAAGCAGCTCCTCTCTGAGATCAGGTACATCAGAGCGAAAAAGTGAATTCAAGTCAGCCACGTGCCTTTCCACAAGGTGGCTCACGAAGTTCTTCAGCCGAACCGCCTTCACGTTGAAATAGCCCGCCGGGCGAATGAGCGCCGCGAGTCGATCGTGCGACATCTCGTAAATGCTTAATGGGTCCAGCACGGAGGCCTCCTTGAGGTTCCGAATTGCTTTCGCGACATTTGTCCAAGCGGTGTTCTGGGTTGACACCGCGCCGACGCAGACCTCGAAGGGCGATTCTCCCGGCCACCAGTTGCGATGCCCAAACCTCGCCATGAGCGCTTCATAATAGCGCATGAGGAGTCTATTTCGTGCTGTCGGCTTCTTCTTTGGCAACGACCTACCTATTCCTCCCCTATATTCAACCATCGCGGTGTGTAAACCATGCGAAGGAGGACGGTAACCGCTGGAGGCTCCATTGTCAACCCGCGTCCGGCTCCTCGCTGGATCGAGTGACCGGCAAGATGCCGGTCCTACTATGGCGCCTGAACCGCCATCGGGGGTTGTTAAACGTGTAACCGCACGCTTGCCTGGGCTGCTGTTCTTTCCTGGACTCTTCACAGACTCCCTGATATAAGATAGGCTTATTCATCTGTCAGGAGAGAGGGACTTGCTGAGCGCTCAAGTTCTTGCATTGACGCTGATTCCGTTGCTCTCCGGTATCGTACCGGCAGAAGGCGCTCCTGGAGCGAATATTCCCCATCTGCTCGGCGCGGTCACTCCTGTGACGAAGGATTTCATGGTTGGTACCTGGAAATACACGGATCATTTCTTGCGATGGGGCATCACGGACAAGAAGAAGGCCAGCGTTCTCAGGGTGGAGAGCAATGCATTCATGTCTCTGCGGGAAGACGGCACCGTGAAGATGGTCAACCTCTTTTGGCCTTCCGAGGGGCGATGGGATATCTGCGAACAGGGAATCATCATCCACGACCCGAACCGCCCCGACCGCGGGTCGCAGTTGATCCCGGTAAGGAAGCGAGACGACAATCGAATATGGTTACTGCTCCCCTACTCCGGGGGAGCCAACGGAATCGGGATGGTCAAAGTCACGGAGGACGAACAGGGTGTGGCTGCAAAGAAAAGCAAACCCCGCCGCAGATCGGCATCCGGCGTTGACCTTGATCCCTCGCAGTATCCCTCGTTAAACCCTCCGGCGTGGCCTTCCTCAACGGAGTCGCCCTGAGCCGTTGAACGCTGTATACGCTTACTATGATACCGTAAGATGCGGTGATTCCGCGTTCCGAGGGAGAACCGTCTCACGGGTACGCGGGATTCGAGGTCTAATCGCGACAGATGCGGTTCGCTAAGCTCACCGCATCCTACTTGAGAAAACGCAGGGTGCCACTGCTGGCTTGTCCAGCAGTGCACTTTCATTCCACGTGAACTCTTAAGAATTCCTATACATACAAAATACCGATCCTTCTTCGATGGCTACAATTCGGCCGCGCAGCCCCGGCATATCCGTCGTCCGTCCTTTTCGACGAGTCTGCTGGTCATGGTAGCCTCGCCGCATAGGTCGCACGGCCGGCTCTGCACCACTGAGGCCTCCTTGGGCATCTCGACGTCCACGTCCTTGACCTCGAAAAAGCGATCTGCCGGTGAGTCTATCAACTCCCGTACCGCCTCAGTCCGCAGCTCCTCCCACCTCTTCAAGTCCGCCGGGCCGGCGGCCCCGGAGTCGATCTTCGCCTTCATGGCTCGGCGTTCCTCGTGACCTGGCAGACCAGCGCCTTTCAGGGACACTCGCACACCACGACCGCTGCGCCTTTCGAGAACCGTGAACACCTGCTTTCCCCAGTCACGAAAGATGAAGTTTCCCTTGCCAAAGGTGCATCCCAGTATAACCTGGATCGCGTCCGCAGCGCAGGAATCGTTTTCCACAATGGCCACGACCTCTTCATCCGACGACCGAGTGATGCCCAGATGCGCCACTGCGGCTCTTGCGGCCGCGTATCCAATCGCCAAGCCGGGACAAAGGTGCCCGTGGAAACGGACACATGCCTGGAAATCTTCCGGAAAATCACTCAGATGCTCCATATTACCTCTCAATCGAATGAATCTGACTACTGGGTGCGCTCGGGACCGTCACATCCTTTTAGGACCCTACAACTCTCCGTCAACACTCCTGTGAAATGGTCAAGGATTCGCGCAGTCGCGCCCCAGATGTTGTGGCCGCGCCAGCGGTATGAAATCATCGGGAATGGCTCGTTGTTCAGCATCCAGGTCTCGTCTGTCCGGAGGTCAGGGTCGAAGAAGACACCCAGGGGCACCCCGATTACCTCTTCGATTTCCGATGAATCGGTACTGAATTCGTACGGATACGGGATGAAACCGACAAAAGGAACCACGAGGTAGTGCGTGGCAACAGTGTAGAAATCATCGAGTTCTCCGGCAATACGCACGTCCGACGGCCGCACTCCGACTTCCTCACATGTTTCTCTGAGCGCGCAGTGGACGAGGTCCGGATCTGTGTCATCCAATCTGCCGCCAGGAAATGAAATCTCACCCTTGTGGTGTTCAACCGCCTGCGAGCGTCTCGTAAGCAGCACGTGAAGGTCGCCGTCCTTGCCGAAAAGCGGCACGAGAACAGCAGCTACCACCTTTCCTTCTCGGGAAAGCGCTCTTTTCTCTCTCGTTCGGAGGACTTTCGCCAGCCCTTCCTCGAAGCATGGGAGGTTCCATTTCCGTTGCTCGGCAATGTTCATTTCTTTTTACCTATCCGCAATTCCTGTCTATTTCCGCATATCCTTTCGCTGTAAGTCATCGCAGCGGCGGCGAGATACCGATTTGCCATAGAGTTCATAAAGTCCCAGCCAG
>Ga0233422_10000929_pt1 | contig 13744 bp, 10 predicted proteins | sample Watercolumn_Mata_2_FD_182724 | JGI IMG/M metagenome (GOLD analysis project Ga0233422, IMG submission 182724) | Freshwater microbial communities from Lake Matano, South Sulawesi, Indonesia - Watercolumn_Matano_2014_110_MG | ecosystem: Environmental > Aquatic > Freshwater > Lake | place...
AGCGGGAATGATGGAGTGTTTCCCTGCGAGGGCCACGTAAAGCACGTTCGCGCCCTTCACATCCAGCGGAATGGCATTTGCGCCAGCCTCGCCGCGCCACCTTTCGATCACCTCGGCTTCAAGCTTGCGTACCGCCTCGCTGAAATTGGCTTTCGTCGCATCAATGTTCTCGCCTTTGGCAATCGACACGTCTGCGAGCATGCTGAGCACTTTCGGTTCCATGTCCGCGCCGATGAGCATGAGCTTTGCGATGGACTGGATGAGTTGCGTATCAATTCCGAAGGGGCAAAAGGTCATGCACCGACGGCAGCCGGTACACGTGTAGGCTGTCTCGTTGACCTTCTCCATCCAATAGTCGTCAAGCTCCACCGCTTCGTTGAGCCATGGAGCCATCTTACCGGAAAGCTTGAAGTACTTCTCGTAGAGCCGACGTATGTTCTGGGCGCGGCCCACGGCAGTGTAACGAGTCTCCGGAGACGAGGTATACACATGGCAGGCCTCGACGCAAATGCCGCAGCGCGAGCAATTTTTCAGGTACATACGCGCAGCCCCGGTCAGTTTTTCGGAGAAGAGTGCAAGCAATTCTTGGCGCTTTTCCTTTTCCATTGTCTCAAGCCCTCCGCAGAAGGTTTAGCGGCACCGCAAAGAAGCTGTGCATTATTTTGCTGAACGGCAGGACTATCAGGAACAGGTTGGCCAGCAATACATGCGTTCCGACGACCACATAGTGGGAACCGGAGAGCACGCTGCGGGGGTCTTCAAACGTAAACCTGACCAGACCACTCAGGTAAGAGCCAAGGTCCTGCTTGGTGATGACAAAACCGTCCGGACTCCAGGAGTTGCCCCAACTGATGACGTCTCCGGTAAGGAGGACGCAAAAGAGAAGGCACAGGATCAGATAGTCAGCGGGTACGGACAGCTCGCGTACCGGCGTGCGGAATCGCCGCAGGAGGAAGTAGATCACTGATACGGTGAGCACCACCCCCACAGCCCCGTTGCCGATCATATGCGGAGAATCGGGGTCTGTAAGCCTCAGTTGAGGTATCAGATCGAGGTGCGCGATGATGAGCAGAGCTATGGCTGCATGGAACGCCATGAGGAACGCCCAAAAGAGCGGCCGGTGCTTTCTGACCGTGGGCATGGTGAACGCGTCCTTTACCGCGGCCAGGAAAGGGGCCTTGCTTTCAGGGAAGATCTTCAGCGTGTTCGGCAGCTTCGGGGACCTGACAATCCCGATGACCTTCGCCGTGATGCCTATGATGCACCAGACAAATGCCAGGTACACCATGGGCACCATGATGAAATAGAAGATTTTGTCTGTCATTGCTAATTACCGTAACGGCTATTTGAGCCTCTTGACGAATATCTTGATGACGCCGTTGCCTTGTTCGGATTCAAGCACCTCATTACCCGTGGTCTTGGCCCAAGCGGGGAAGTCCGACAGAGAGCCCGGATCGGTCGTATGCACCTCTATGACCTCACCGACTCCGACGGAGTTAATCTCCTGGCTAATCTTGACAACGGGCATGGGGCACGGAAGTCCCTTGAGATCCAGGACTTTCGAGACGGTATGTTCTGACATTGTCTTTCTCCCTAAATGAAGAGCTGATTGCTCGATTCCTTGGCATGGGCGAGAAACGTGGCCACGCCTACATACTCGAGGTTGGGGTAGTCGATGATCTCCTCGTGCTTGAAGCCCATGAGATCCATCGACATTTCGCAGACCTTGATTTCCACACCCAGTTGGGCCGCGATTTCAAAGAGCTGATCGAGGCTGGGGGCGTTCTTTTTCTTCATAAGGCCCTTCATCATGGCCGTGCCCATTCCGCCCATATTCATTTTTGAAAGCTTCACCTGGTTGCGGCCCTTAGGCAGCATCCAGCCGAACATTTTGGACATGAAGTCCTTACCGTTTACATTGGCCTCGGGCTTGCGAAGGGCCGCGGTCCCCCAGAAGGTGAAGAACTGCACCACTTTCATCCCCATCGCGGCCGCGCCGGTAGCGATAATCATTGCTGCCAACAACTTGTCGAGGTCACCGGAGAACACGACCATCGCCAGTTTGTTCTGCTTCCCGGCTCCGAGTTCCTCGACCTTTCTTTCCAGCTCTGCGAGTTGAACCGCTGCATCTGCCGTCATCTCTTGTTCCTCCATTTTGTTTGCGGGATCGAATGTGGTATTTCGACTACCTGCCGAGCGTCGGGGTCAGGCGGTTAGCGCACGCGGCCCAGACATACAGGTATTGCTATATCTGAATACTATAATAGAAAGATGTTTTTGAGTTGTCAACCGTTTTTGTCAAGAAAATTCACCCCGGAGGAATTTCCTGTCCGGCGCTGAAGAAGGCCGCTCGGGCAGCGCATGTCAAGTCCGTTGACATCCGTCGCGGCGTCGTCATAATAAGTCTGGAGCAAGCCCCCATGAAGAAGCGGTCCCAAACCCGAGAAGAACTCATTCATGAATTGGACGGCCTCCGACGACGCGTTGCGGAGCTAGAGGCGACCGCCCCGTCGCACGAATCCATTGCGGGCGCTCTTATGCAATCCGAGGCGAAGTTCCGCAAACTCGCGCAGAAGTCGGTCGTCGGCGTGTGCATTATTCAGGACGGGGTATTGAAGTACGTCAACCCGAAGTTTGCAGAGATATTCGGATACAAGGTCAAGGAGATTGCGAACAAGATAGCCACGAGGGCCGTGGTTGTCCCTAAGGACTGGTCTCGAGCTGAATACTTCATCAACCAAAGGATGTCAGGCGAATACGATGCGGTGAGCATCCGGTTTCGGGGCATGAAGAAGGACGGCGAGGTGATAGAAGTCGAGGCGTACGGAACACACGCGACGTACGCCGGTCATCCGGCCATGATGGGCACTATCGTCGAAATCACCGATAGGATGCGTGCAAAGGGAGAGCTGGAAAAGCAACTCAAGAAATTTCGGGCCCTGTACACTCTGGTGGTCGCAATGACGGCCGAGCGGGGGCTTTCCGATAATTTGCGGCTTTTTGTGGAGACAAGCAAAGAGCTTCTTGGAACGGACACTGCCTCATTCGCGATGCGGGACGAGGAAGCCGGTGAGCTGTACTGGCAAGCCACTTCAGGGATTGTCACCCAGGCTTTCAAAGATTTGAGAATACCGTTGGGCGCAGGTCTGGCGGGGTTGGTGGCAGAAACGGGCGAAAGCATCGTGGTTGAAGATTATTTCCGTCAGAAAGGCCCACGATTCCACGAGGTTGTTCGCAATGAAGGGTTGATCTCGGGCATCGGCATTCCGGTCGTGATGGGCGGCATTAATCTCGGCGTGCTCCTCGCGTTTAACCGGACCAAAACCGTATTCCATGAGTCGGACCTGAACACGCTGTCGCTGCTCGCCAATATTGCGGCAGTGGAGATCTCCAGAAAGCGCTACCAGGAAGGTTTACGAAAGAGTCAGGAAAGCTACCGCGATCTCTATGAGAAGACCAAGCGCGGGGAGGACCTCTATATTTCCTTCCTGAATTCCTCGGCGGACGCGGTTGCCATTGTCGACCGGCAGTTCAAGACGCGCTTCGTGAGCCCGTCCTTCACCCGAATTTTCGGCTGGACCCTGGACGAGCTGCGAGGTAAGCGGCTCCCCATTGTGCCGGATTCGGAGCAGGAGTCAGCACAGGCCCTCATGGACAGGGTTGTCCGCGATGGCATGCCGGTGATCGGTCTCGAGACGAGAAGGACAAGACGCGACGGGAGCCTCCTTGACGTGAGCATCAGCGCTGCTCCGTATCACTACAGGGGGAGCACGGCGGGGATGTCGATCGTTTATCGCGATATCACGCCTTTCAAATCAATAGAACGAGCGAGACGCCGTGCCGTCAACCACCTGTCCCACGAGCTGATGACCCCTCTCGCGGTAATCGAAGCGTCAGTTCACCGATTGAGGAGGAAACTGCAACCTGAACAGGGTATGGAAAGAACCCTCCAAAGAATTCTCCGCAACCTCAAGCGCCTCAAAGACGTACAGGAAATTGTGCAGGAAATCGCCGTACCTCGCCCGCATAGACCCCGTACGTTTGACATAGAGGCAACGATTCGCAGCATCATTGAGGAGATGCGTGAAAACGCCCCCCATCGATCCATCAAGGTGGTCACCCGATTGGAGCGCGTGCAAACTGACGGCATAGATCCGGAAGCCTTCAGATAATCCTCTCGACGTTGATGAAGAACGCTATCGAGAACACTCCTGACGAAGGAGAAATCACACTTTCCCTCAAAGCTCCCGATTCGGACGTTCTCCTCACGGTGGAGGATACAGGGGTGGGCATACCCGCAGGGGACCGGGAGTTCATTCTGGAAGGGTTTCATCACACCCAGCCGACTGACAGTTACGCAACGAAGAAACCTTTCGACTTCAATGCAGGCGGTAAAGGATTGGAGCTGATGCGCCTGAAGATTCTCTCTGAAGAGGGCTGGTTCGACATTGTATTCGACAGTCACAGGTGTCGTTACCTCACGACCAATGCCGTACAGTGTCCTGGCCGCATCTCGCTCTGCACCCAGGTGGAGAACTCAGAAGACTGTCGGAGAGCAGGCGGCACTACTTTTACCGTCCGGTTCCACCCCAGAGAAGACCTGACAGAAGGCAAAGCCTCAACGATGCAGGAGACAACAACCATTCCCGACAACCAGCGCACGATGTCCGGCACTGAGTTTTCAAGCCAGTGAAGTTTTGAGGACGGTGCATGACCGGAATGTGCAGCCGGACATCCGGTACCGATTCCGACTCAATGCCAGGCCTTGATCGCATTCCCCAGCAGCGGACCGGAACAAATCAGTCGAGAGAATGACCAACAAGAAAAAGGTCCTCGAGGAGAACATGAAGCGCCTGCGGACAATTGGCGTGCTTCTTATTGCGGTGGTCGCATTGCTCGCTATCGCGGCAGCTTTGGTCGCCCTCCTGCTGCCCGAAACCGACCTGCTTCGGAAAAACGTGGAAGAACAGCTCACCAAGCTCACGGGACAGGACGTGGCCCTCGGCGGCTTGAAGCTCTCATGGACCTTTCCGAAATTGGTGCATATCAGCCTTGAGAATGTGTCCGTCCGGACCAAAGACGGCGAGCAACTCCTGGCCGCGGACAAAGTGACATGCTCTCCAGCATTGCTTTCCCTAATTCAGGGAAAGGTCATCATCGAGTCCATCTCCCTGGAGGGATTTCGAGCGCAGATAAGAAGGCTCGCGGACGGAAGCATTCGTTCGCCACTGGTTCCACTGCCAGGGTCCCATCCGACTGCGGCCATGCAGGAGAAACTTCAGGAAACGGAGGAGGAGACAGGTCTGAAAAAGCCCGCCGAACCTTTAGAGGCCGTGGATATGTCGAAACCGCGGTTGTCCATCAAGCAGGTGTCGTTTGCTGAGGGTAAAATTGACTGGGTCGACGAACACGTGAACCCTGGTCGCGATACCAGGATTTTCATCAGTGACATAAAGGGCCGAGTGAGCGTTGCTGACTCGGAGCAAGATTTTGTCTTCACTTTCTCCGCGATAGTGGGAAGCTTGAAACCTGGCGAGAATGAAGTCCGGTTCGATGGATCAGTTGGCCTGACTCCCGAGCTTTCGGCCTTCCAGCAAGTCCGAGTGTCAGTGTCGACGGAATTGTTCTACTTGGAACCATTTTTGGCTTACATGCCCAAGAATGTGCCGATTGGCCCCGGGACGGTTATAAAGGGAGGGCGTGCACATCTGAACTGGTACAAGGATCGTCCGCCCGTCTTCGCCTACGAAGCTGAGTTCATGCCATGGATTAAGGATCGCACGCGGGTGCGTCTCCAGGGTGACTCGAAACTTGCCACGGATTTTTCCTCGGTGAAGGAGGCTACGTTCACGGTGGAGACAGACGCTTTTCTGCTCGATACAATATCCCGTATTCTTCCACCCGGCTTTCCGTTGATAAGCGGTATTCTTAAAGGACGGTTCAACGGCAAATGGTACGGACCAGATGCTTGGAGTGTACAGGCTGATGCGCAAATAGAAAGGGCCTTTCTCGAGAAATACTTTCAAGCTCTACGCAAAGCGCTGGCCGTTTCCGTACAGGCAACTGTTCAACCCAAAGAGATCCTGATCGAACGTCTCGATATTGCCGAATCATCGAAGATAGCCTCCGTTAGCGGCAAGATAAGGGAGCCCTTCTCAGAAAAAATGCCGGTTCTGGACCTCAACGGTGAAATAAGCTTGAATCCACGCTGGCTCCCGGCTTTGGGTGTCCATCTGACCGATAACCTGCGCATCGGCGGGTCCTTCCCCGTTCGAGGCGCCGTGAAGGGAAAACCCGACGATCTGGAATTCGACGTCACCGGAGACCTCACGGGTGTTCCGATCGAGTGGCAAACGCATCTCACTAAACAGCGAGGGCAAAAGGGCAGCTTTTCATCGAAGGGAAGATGGCTCCCGAAAGGAGGAAAGGCTGCCGGGCAGGTGCGACTGGATGCGATGACTCGTCTGGAATTAGCCGGCCTCAGCCTGCGACTCGCGCCGGAAACCGGGACCTTGCAGCCCGCTTCCTTGAACTTGGCCGCCAGAGTACTGGTTGACGGGAAAAAGATTGACGCACGGGACGGGACGTTGGGGCTTCGGAAAGGCTCTGATGCAAAAGACTTCCTTACGATCAAAGGGACTGTGACAGACCTTTCCGCGGCCGATCCCGTGATTGACGCCCAAGCAACGACCACCGTTTCCAGCGAGCTGTTATCCCTTGCCGGCCTTGATTCTTCTCGCGGAGTCTCCATCAAGGGGAGCGCTCCCCTTGCCGCCAGCTTCTCGGGCCCTCTGTCCAGTCTGAGTTGGCGCCTTCAGATGCCGATTGACCACCTCGACATCGCGGTTGGTAAAAGCTTTCGCAAACCCAGCGACGTGGCAGGATCTCTCAAGGCCTCCGGCAAACTGGCTGCTGGAGAGTTGACCCTCGACCAGGGGCAACTGACGCTCCCTGGCGCGTCGGTGACAGGCCGTGGCCTGGTGCGCGACCGGAACGGAAACCCCGGCCAGCTCAAGTTCGACCTGAAAAAAGGCGAGATAGACAAACTTCTCAAATACTTCCCCGAAGTTACCTACAAAGGGCTTTCAGGACCGGTAGAGGCCTCTCTGACGTTGACGCCTTCGGACAAGCGCTTGATCCCGGTCGCGGTTGTCAGACCCATCGCGATCTCGTACCGACCGGACAAGGCTGACTGGCATCTGGAGGGGCTCTCAGGCAGCCTCGACATCAAAGACGACTCCGTGGCGATCCCTGAAATCGTGGGGAAGGTAGCCGGAATTGTGGAAGCTCCATTGAAGATAACCGGCGCGCTCAAGGGCGTAACATCAGGCGAAACCGCGAATGGGACCATTTCGATCGCCTTGTGCAAGGGGAGAATCAAGTCCAACCGCGTCCCAGCAATCTTGCTGCAGATTCGGGGACTTGTCGGGCCGCTATTGGACCCGGAGTTTGGGAAAAGAGGCGGGGATTTTCTCGGATTCAATTCCCTTACCGGTGACCTTCGGGTCAGCGCCGGAACGGTTTCCACGGACAGTATTCAGCTGAAGGGATCGGACCTGAACGCCGGGGGCATGGGGTCTCTCCGCCTGGACTCCCTCCACCTGGACATGGTCGTCGGCCTTTACACAGAGGTTGTGGGAGGATCGGCTATCGGAAAGATTCCCGGCGTAGGTGAATTCCTGAAGAAGCACCAGGAAGTGCTGAAAGGGACCGGTCTCGACAAGGAACTGAAGAGATGGGGGATTACCCCGCCAGATCAGCAGGAAGCCTCCGCCAGTCAATCGGGCGTCACAAGGACGCCGGTCACCGTCTTTGCCAGAATCCGGGGCCCACTGTCCTCTCCGCAGGTCTCTCCCGTGCTCGAGAATGCGTTGAAACAGGACGAGCTCTCTCGTCTCAGGTCCCTCATCCATTGATTCGGACATCAGTATAGTGACCCCCGTCATTCTCGCGGAAGCGAGAATCCAGTCCCGCGTCCCGCGGGACTTCCATATTTCCTGGGCCCCGGCTTCTACCTGGACGTGCGTGCACTTCATGCGGGAGCGGAGGGGAATTTGGTGCCACGGATGTGCCGAAGGCTCATCCGTGCAGGCAAGGGTCTATTGACAACGGCAAGCACGGATGAGTCCCGAGGACGGGACGCATCCGTGGCACCAGGCTGGTCACAAGCATTTTCGTCCCCCGTTGTGACCGATCGGTCATGGCGGTTCGCCGGGGTGACGGCCTTGGCCCGTGGTGTCTCCTCTGAATGACCTGCGTTGAGCTCTTTTCCCCGTGTGAAGGAACGGTCGCCGCACAGCCCGCTTTTGGCTTGACAAAAAGCTGGTGATCTCATATGCTTGGGTGGGTCTGTTCTTTCCCGTTACTCCACAAGACAAAACCAAATCCAATCTCACGTCTCCCCCCCTGGAGGTATGCAATGTCGAAGAAGTTCTGGGATGAGAAGTTCGAGACCATGTCTGACGCTCAGATGAGGGCCTTTCAGACTGACAAGGTCAAAGAAACCCTGAAATGGGCCTACGACCGGGTCCCCTACTACAAGAAAGCGTTTGACGAAAAGGGAGTCAAGCCTGGGGACTTTCAGAAGCTCGAAGACCTCGCCAAATTCCCGTTTACGGTCAAGACCGCGCTGCGTGACAACTATCCTTTTGGATTGTGCGCGGTTCCCCTGTCTGACGTGGTGCGTATCCACGCGTCCTCGGGCACTACGGGCAAACCGATCACCAGCCCGTACACGAAAGAGGACCTGGACCAGTGGATCGATTGCATGGCCCGCGGCCTTTGGGCTCAGGAAGTGCGGCCCGAAACCATCTATCAAAACGCCTATGGAATGGGCTTGTTCACGGGCGGTCTCGGTTTCCTCCAAGGCGCCATGCGAATAGGATGCGCGGTGATCCCTTCCGGCGCGGGCATGACTGAACGGCAGATCCTGCTCATTCAGGACCTTGGCTCGACCGCTCTCGGCTGTACACCCTCGTACGCGCTAACCATCATTGAGCGTGCGGAAAAGCAGGGCGTGGACACGAGCAAGTGGAGTCTCAAGACAGGGCACTTCGGCGCAGAGCCCTGGAGCGTAGAGATGCGCGAAGAGATCGAAAAAAGAGGGCACATCCACGCATATGAGCACTATGGCCTTACCGAGCTGATGGGTCCCGGTGTTTCCTTCTCGTGCGAGGCCTACAAGATCCACTTCAACGAGGACCATGTGTACCCGGAAATTGTGGACCTGCAGACGCTTGAGCCCGTTCCTATGGGCCAGGAAGGCGAATTGGTGCTGACCTCCATTCAGCGCAGGGCCATGCCGATGGTCCGTTACAGGACCAGGGACATCTGCACACTTCGCCGCGTGAAATGCGATTGCGGTCGGACTTTGATCTTGATGGACAAGATACTCGGGAGATCGGATGACATGATGATCATCAGCGGCGTCAACGTCTTCCCCTCCCAGATCGAGTCAGTCCTCATGGAATTCGAGGAAGTGGAGCCAATCTACCAGATTCGTTTGGGCAAGAAGGGATACATTGACACCATTGCGGTCGAGACCGAGGTAAGGCCGGCAATATATGCCGCAGGGCAGGAAAAGGTCAACGAAGTGGCCAAGAGCGTTTCAGCGAGAATCCAGCAAGTGATCGGCATCAATGTGCCCGTTATCGTGCTTCCCGCGGATTCCATTGTACGAAGCGAGGGCAAAGCCAAACGGATCATCGACGAAAGACCCAAGTAACTTTTTCGGCGCCTTCAGGCGCAAGAGCCTCTCGTGGGGGGACAAGGGCGACCCCGTGCAAACGCGGGGTCGCTTTCTTTTCCCGGGCAAAATCTCAAACCAACCCTCGTACCGAAGCCCGCCATCTCTGGCGTTGGATTGATATTCCTGGTAAATTGACACGGGTTTTCCGCTGAGGCAAACCGTAAAGAGTAGATCCTGCGTGATTTCCGGAAATGACTGCCGACCTTATTCACATCGAGTGGACAGATAAGACGGGGGCTCCGTTGGGCCTTTCAGAGGGGACCCCGGAAGATTCTGCGACCTTGATGGAAATGTATGACACCTTCACCCTCAAAGGGATGTATCAAGGCTTGCCGCCCATCGAGCCTGACGCAAGGGCCCAGTGGGTTGCAAAGTTGCTCCGGACCGCCGAGAATTTTCTTGCCTGGGATGGCGGCCAAGTGATCGGTCACGCGGCCTTGATCCTGGACAAGGAGAGGAACGACGCGGAATTCCTGATCTTTATACTCTCTTCCCACCGTAACCGGGGCCTGGGGAAAAAACTGACCCAAATGGCAGTCGAAAAGGCACGAAAACTAGAACTCAAGGCCGTTTGGTTGACCGTAGAAGCTTTTAATTTCAGGGCTGTCAGCGTATACAGGAAATGCGGATTCGTGTTCCTGGATACGGGTGAGCCTGAACGCCACATGCGCATTGATCTGTGAGCGGGGCATGGCACTCAGGGTAGGCGTTGTTCGGGACGATCGATACCTCTTGCATCAGCCGGGACTGGTTCATCCGGAACGCCCCGATCGGCTTAAGGGTATCTACAAAATGCTCGATGCGGACTTCGACGGTAGGCTGCTTACCATCCCGCCCGAGCTTGCAACCTTGGAACAACTCGAACTGGTGCACAGTCCTAACTATGTGAGAAAGGTGCTGAAAACCGCGGAGCGAACGTTCACCAATCTTGCTCCCGACACCGCGGCAAGTTCGCAGTCTTATCTTGCGGCGTACCTTGCGGTCGGCGGATGCATCAAGGGCTTTCAGGCCCTTCTTTCAGGGCGATGCGACGTCTGCTTCGCCTTTATTCGTCCTCCGGGGCATCATGCCCAGCGAAATCGTGCCGGAGGTTTCTGCCTGTTCAACAACTTGGCCGTTACCGCCCGGTATGCCATGGCTCGGCACGGTCTCCGCAGCATTCTCATCGTGGACTGGGATATCCATCACGGCAACGGCATCCAGGATATTTTCTACGAGGAGAAAGAAGTCCTTTATTTCTCTACTCACTTCAGGGGATGGTATCCTCAGACCGGCGACTGGGAGGAAGCCGGGGAAGGTGAAGGACTTGGGTACACCGTAAATGTTCTGTTGCCCAAGGACGTGACTGATGACGACATGCTTTGCCTCTATTCACGAACGCTCGAACCCATCGTCACCAGGTACAGGCCGGAGGCAATTCTCATCGCCGCGGGGTTCGATGCACATCATCTCGATCCTTTGGGCAAGACTCAACTCACCGAGAAGTGCTTCGGTGGTCTGACTCAGTTGCTCCTCGAGCTTTGGGACGCCGCTGCTCGCCCGCCGCTGCTACTGGCCCTCGAAGGAGGATACGACGTGACCGCGCTGGTGGCATGCGTGAAGGAAGTCATGGACGTCCTGACCGCAACGGGCCCCGGCTCAAGGAGTTCCTGGCCTGTATCGGAAAAGGGATTGGAGCTTTTCGAGAAGGCGTGTCATATTCATAGGCAGTTTGGTGTGTGGATTGACTAAGGACCGGAGCGCGCGAAGTCTGCCCGCCCGTCGATCCGCCCGCAAGGAGGACAATCGTGATAAAAGCACGAATTGAACCCGCAAATCTCGACGCCAACCTCAAATCGTACGAAGAGACGTACGCGAACTTTTCGTGGTCCGACGTGGAAAAGGAATTCACCTGGAGCGAAACGGGAAGGCTCAACCTTGTGCACGAAGCGGTGGACAGATGGGCCGACGACGAGAAGAAACGAGATCAGAGGGCTCTGGTGTTCGAGAAAGGTGGTCGAGTCAAAGAATACACATATGCTGAGTTGCGCGACATCTCTTCTCAATGGGCGAATCTCTTTATCGAGCAGGGCTTTGGATCGGGAGACCGCATGTTCATTCTGTTGCCGCCGTGCCCTGAGGTCTTCTTCGCCATGCTGGCCTGCGCCCGTCTCGGCATCGTCTTCTACGTGCTATTTCTCACCCTGTCCTATGACGAAGTGGAAGCGCGGCTGGAACAAGCCAAACCCCGCGGAATCGTCACCCATCCGGACTTGGCCGAACGGCTGGCGCCTCAGGCCATGGGGAGCGTCGAGCACATATTCTACACCGAGGGAGTCGCTCTGGATGTCTTCCCCAGCGAGATAGTCGTGGAAGATGTCATCGGAGATTACTCGACAAAGAGCACGATGAGATGGGTGAACAAAACGACGCCTCTTTACCTCATCTATACCACTTCGGGGTCCCAGGGCCCTCCAAAAGGAGTGATTCACGGCCACGGGGACATGGTGGGTCACCTGGCCACCGCCAGGTATGTACTCGATATCAAAGAAGATTCTGTGATATGGACTGACGGAGGAGACCCCGGATGGGTCACAAGCGTCGTTTACGGCGCCTTCGCGCCGTGGCTGTGCGGAGCTACCGCGATCCAGCAGGGGGACCAGTTCTCAGCCTCGACGTGGTACCGGACCCTGGAGAAACACAAGGTCACCGTCTGGTACACTACTCCCCGAACGCTCACCCGACTGATGCAAGCCGGAGATGACGTGCCCGCCCGGTATGACTTCTCACATCTCCGACACATCTGTACCGTGGGGGAGAAGCTCAGCCCGGAGCAATTCTACTGGTCCCGGCAGGTATTGAAACGGTCACCCCACGACACCTGGTGGATGACCGAGACAGGGATGATATGCGTTGCCAATTTCCCGTCCATGAGTATCAGGCCGGGGAGCATGGGCAAGCCCGTGCCGGGAGTTGAGGCTGCGATCCTCGATGACGACGGCGAGCCGGTGACCGAGTATACGATGGGCGAGCTCGCGCTCAGGCCTGGCTGGCCGGCCATGATGACAAGCCTGTGGCAAGACGAACCCCGCTATCAAGAGTATTTCCGTTTCAGAGGATGGTTCCTCACCGGCGACATGGTCACCATGGATGAGGACGGCTACTTCTATCATGACGGCCGGAACGACGATTTGATCAAGGTCGGTCAGCGGGATACGGGGCCGTATGAAGTGGAGCAGATTATCGGTCTCCATCCTGCGGTGGCTGAAGCCGTGGCCATCTCGGTGCGGTCCGTGGACGGGAAGGCGATGTTCAAAGGGTTTGTCAGGGTCAAGGACGGATTCACCGCATCGAAGAGATTAAACCTTGAAATCAAGAATTTCGTCAAAGGGAATTTCTCCCCCGAGATTCCCGTGGCGGAGATCGTGTTCCTGGACGAGCTTCCCAAAACACGTTCGGGCATATTGCTCCGACGAGTTCTCATGGCCAGGGAACTGGGCGTCCCCAGCGGCGATCCCACGCAGTTGAAGGAATAGTCCCGGACTTATTCAGTTAGGGTCCGTCACAGAAAAACTGTAACAGCTCAAAGGCGGGCGGACTGAACCGTGGACTGCCCCTACCCCGTCATTCCCGCGCAAGCGGGAATCCCGTCCCGCGGGATTCCGAGTCATGAATATCTGGGTCCCTGCCTTCGCGGGGACGACGGCGCACTATTCTTCGGCACCGCGTTCTTTAAGAAGCTCCACCAGTTCGGCTTTTCCTATGGAAGACGCCCACATCAGCGCGGTCCATCCGTTTCGATCCTTTGCGTGAACATTCGCGTGGGCGTCGAGGAGCAACCCCACGCATGCGGTGCGGCCCTCGGCAGCGGCTGCTATCAATGCGGTTGCTCCATATTGGTCTCTCGCCTGGGTATCGGCTCCCGCGGCAAGCAACAGCTTGACGATGCGGGGATTGTCACGCCTTGCCGCGCGCATGAGGGCCGTCCGGCCGAACTCGTCTTTCGCGTTAACGTCT
>Ga0233422_10000930_pt1 | contig 13739 bp, 19 predicted proteins | sample Watercolumn_Mata_2_FD_182724 | JGI IMG/M metagenome (GOLD analysis project Ga0233422, IMG submission 182724) | Freshwater microbial communities from Lake Matano, South Sulawesi, Indonesia - Watercolumn_Matano_2014_110_MG | ecosystem: Environmental > Aquatic > Freshwater > Lake | place...
GGAACAGCCTGTGGTGGAACGCATCGCGTGGGCTGATTGCCGACCCTCGAAGATGGTGATCGACTCGCCATCGATGAGCGAAACAACGTCGCCCGCCGGTTGACGTTCGCCATCAACATCAATGATGTCAACAGTGGGATCATCGAACACGACCTGCAAGATACCGGATTCGACGATGATCGTTTCAGTCTTGCAGTTGTGCCAGTGAATGCTTGTGCTCCAACCGGCATTGAGTTTCAATCGCTTGACCAGGTATGGTCCGTAGAACAGGATGGTCTCCGAGCCCCACCGCTTAGAAATTATACGTTTCATGGCTACCTCCAACAAGTTGCTTCATCAGGGCGATCTCGTGGGCGAGCGTCGCCACGCATTCGTTGTACACGTCCTCACGCCACTCGATATGCCGGAAGTGGTAGTGGCCAACCATCTCCGGACCAGCACCCCAGCGGATGTGGTTCTTCTCGTCCGCCTCGCACGCATCGAGCCACGACTGGATGTCGTACCCGCGACTGCGAGCTGTCATCAGGTAGTAGCACGACTGGATGACACCAAACTGCGGTGCGACGTTGACGCCCTCCACCAGTCGGCCGATGCGGCGCATCAGGTGAGGCTTCAAGTAATCGCAGTTGTGACCGCGAATCGGCTTCTTCCACTGCTGACGTTCCCACTCGATCCGCGTCTCGTCGATGCGGCCGATGTTGGTTCCGTTGGCAATCAAGCAGCCCGTCGGGAACGAGATCCAGTCGCACGGCAATCGCCAGAGGTCGGGCGAAATCGCCTTGCTGCTGTCTTCGCCCGGCCCAAGTTGAATCCTGAGCCCTTTGTCCCAGGCGTACTCAACCGGGTCCTTGGCCGTTTCGACGTTGAAGTAGTGGAGGTGGACGCCGGTGAAGCCGTGCTTAACGTCTTCGTCAATCCACCACCGCCAGTCTTCGCCGCCTTTGCCTAGGTGGTCACGTTCGACGTAGACATCCGGGTTGTTTCGTTCATGCAGAAAGCGAGCCCAGCTCTCGTGCGTGAACCCAGTGTAGGCCGAGGGTCCGACCTGATTGATCGAGCAGACGAAGCCATCGACCTTGGCGATGAGGCAAGCGTCTGCTACTTCGCGTGAAATTGGGCAGCCGAACAACATGTCAGATACTCCGTGTAGGACACAGGGGTTCCAATATCCCACCATGCCGTGTCCTGAGGGAGCACGATGGGACGTACACCGATCCGATTCAAGAACTCGACGCTGGACTCATCCGGCACGCCTTGCGACGCTTGTTCCCGGGTGAGCACGTAGAAGCCAGCGATACGCAACATCGATCCGTCGGGATGTGTTACCCACTGCGATCCGTCCCAGCCGTCCAGCACGTTACTGGTGCGCATCAGGGTCGATACACCAGGCCGGGATGGCGGTTCGTCAAAGTGGTCATAGATGTTGTCACAGAATAGGATCAGCAGCATGGTGCCCGAGGCGAAATCCAGTCCACGATAAATAGCGTCCGGCACGCCCTGCGGTTTTGGCTGGATACACAGATGGAAATCCCAGCCACGCAAGGTGAGTACGCGGCTGATGATCTCCGCACTGTTATCGACCAGAATAGGCAAGAAGCCTGGACAGAACGTCTTGGCATACTCCATCGCCGATTCGATTGACAACCGTCCGCCAGTGATAGGCAGCAGCGGCTTGTTCGGCAATCGGGTCGCCTGTCCACCTGCGAGGATGATGGGTTGGATCATTCAAGTGCACCATTCCTTTCCACGTTCTTGGCGAAGGCCGAGTAGGCTCCGCCAGTCTTGATGTCGTTGATGAGTGTTCGCGACCCGTGCGGCAGACCCATCAACAACACGTCCCAGAAGATGCCCGCGGCACGAAGGTCGGCCTCGAGTTTGGGCCGGCACGATTCCTTGCGAGCCGTGGTCAACACGATAAAGGCGCCTTCCTTCTCGCGGGCATTGAGCCACTCAAGGACACCCGGTAGAACGTCGCACGTCTGCCACTGCTTGACGGCGCCTGAGCCATGATGCCGGAGAAGGGTACCATCTAGGTCTATGAAGTACGTGTGCATGTCAATTCCTCGATGCGACGATTGGCGAAACGGAAAGCAGCCTCATGCCACGAGACATGGGGCAACATACGGACGTAGTGAGAGCACAACAGAGCGAAGTGCGCCGGTTTGAACGTGAACCGCGGCATCAGGTTGGGCTGCGGCAGTCCACGGAAGATCAATCCGAATCCATCCAACGATTGCATCATCTTCGACTCGTCCATCTCCCGGCAAGGCAGTCCGTGGCAGCCGCACGGGTCGATGAAGATCAGATCGTGTTGACTCTGAATGACGTTGTAAAGCGTCAGGTCGCCGTGGCAGAATCGAACCGGCGTGAGGTCGACCAAGTTGGCCCGGATGAAGGCGAGAACCTTACCCGAGCGGGAATCGTCATTGAGAACAACTGCCAGATGGTGCATGTACTCTTCAACGTCGATATGGGTATCGACCTCGCCCAGCCACATGGCCTCATTGGCCGCTTCCCAAACCGGCATAATATCGACCGGTGGCCGGCCATCGGTGTAGTCCATCGACAAGGTGCCGTCCTTGAACTCGAGATTCCGTGGACGCCATCGTTCCTTAATTTCCATCAGGCGTACGTACTCGTCTTCACGAGCGGGTTTCGAGATGCGAAGCGTGTGGATCATAGCTGGTCCTTTCTGCATTCATGGGGTTGCTTGTCGTCACGCCAGCGGACGAACCTTGGATGCCGCAAGCGGCCGCAAGCGCCGACATATTGGTACTCAACTTCGACAACACGACCCAGCACGGCATCAGGGTCATCCGACATTAGGATTCGTTCGGCGTCGCTCATGCCGCCTACGTTCGCTATTTCGATCAATGAATCTACATCGCTTGCATATACGCTACAGACCAGCGACCCGACAAGGCCAGCGTATTTGCCACGGCCGTCGGTCCAACCCGTTACAACCGCATCTAGCGTCTGCTGGACTTTCAGCTTTCGCCAATTCAGCAGGTTTCCGTCCTTTAGAACGTACCCTTCCTGACCGGCAGCCTTTGCTGTGTCTAGAAGCGCTTCTGGCGACCATCCAGACTGGAGCACGATAAATTGGGCGAATTCCACGCCAAGAGGCTCTAAAATGGCCTCCAGGGCCTCTAATGGGGCGGTTTTCGGCTCTGTAGCGATTGCGAATGCCGTAAACCGAGCCGACCCGTCCCGGATGGCAGTTGGCACGGCCGAGGCTGGACGAAACGGCGCCCAGAGTTCGCCAAGGACTTCCATGCCGTGTGGCAACGCGGGCCCCTGGAAGCCATCGACAACGTGGCCGCCGGAGGATATGACAATCGATCCGCTGTCCGTGCCGGAGGCCATTACATAGTGGCCGTCCAGCTTCAAGTGGGCATAGACCGCGGGTTGGCCTTTCCACTCGTAGCATTTGTGCTTCATTGCGTGGTCTCCAAACACACCCAGGCCGCCCGGCGCCTTTCGGGGTTGCCGGGCGGCCTGGCACACAGGATTTACTTGACGGGTGACCAGTAGAACGTCGGAACGGGGTTGATCCCAGTCTCGTCGACACCAGGATCGCTGATTTCATATTCGTCGCCGTCGGGCGTGCGACACACGCACGGCATCTGGACGTTATGCGTGAGGGCGAATAGCAACGCAGCGATGGACTGCGAAGGTTTGACAAGCCCGGCCTCGAGAACGCCCTCGACCTGCTCGACAAGCCGGTTGCGATAGACCTGCAGTTGGTCCTCTGGCGAATGTCCACCAAGATCGGTGTCGTCGAACCTCATGCCGCACCTTCCTTCAATTCAATGCGGGCCAGCTGGGCGACGGCCTTCACCACGGCCGTGGGGAACCCATGCGCCTTGGCCTTGGGTCTGGGCTTGAAGCGGGTCGAGGCCATGATCGTTCGCCAGAGTTCGCCGTGGAAGGGCGTCTTCCAGCCCATGTGCTTGGCCACGATGAACTGGACGTGATGGGCAACCTCATGTGCGACCGTTTCGTCGAAAGCGTCGCCTTGCAACATGCAGAGGGCGATGTTGTAGGCGCACATGGCGTCCTTCGTCCGGTAGTGCCCGAACTTATTCACTGATCCGTTCGAGAGCATCTTGATGGCGGGCACCGGGATCAAAGCCATGTCGCCAAGCACTGGGCCCCAGATGCTGTTGAGAACAGTTGTCCAGTGGAGAGTTCGATCCTCGCAGAACGTCTTGGCCTTACTCGCATTCATCATTTGTAGTATCCTTTATGCTGTTTACTTTGTGGACTAGCTTGAGCAGCCTCTCGATCTTGTCCTTGTGTTGTTCGGCCTTGATTAGCTTGTTAAGCTGGTCAAGACGCTTGAGCAATTTCTTCAACCGTACCGGGCCGTTTGCCAGCCGATCACGGGCATCGTCGATTCGACGCTGGATCACTGCGATAGTCTTCTCGTCTTCCTTGATTTGCTTGAGGGTGTACTCAGGTCGCTCAATGTCGGTTCGTGTGCAACGAATCTCGGCCTTGATGCCGTCCCGCAATGCAATCAAGTCTTCAAGCTTTGTCGGTGGCTTTCGCATTGGGCGTGGCCTCCCTTTCCAGCTTGAGTTCCTTGATGTACACCGCGTTCGGATCAGACCGTGTGCGGCTTGCGTTGTCGCACACACGGCGGCAGCGGAGCCAGTAGCCCGTGGTTCGACCCCAGCCGTTGAACGCGAACAGCAACTCTTGCTCCAGCTTGGTCAACGCCTCGCGGGGTTTCGATTCGATCAGGCTCTTGACCAACCTGTAAGCCTCTCGCAGTCGAGGCAACGACTTGGTCTCCCAGTTGGGATGGTCGATCTTCACGGCCTTGATCTCTGTCACGAAAGCGTCGAGGACCAGAGGCAGGTAGCGACGAAGACAGGCGTCTTCGCGGCGCTGGACGCCATCGAGGAACAATTCATAGGCGCCTTGACGATTCATTACAGCACCTCCCGTTCTTCGACGGTGAAGAGGCGGGCGGGCAATTCGCCAAGCTGCTTGGCGATAAATACAGCCGCCTCGCTGAGGGCGACGCCGCGGGTGCCAACGATGTCAGTGGTCGGGCGATGACCACCAGTGCCGACCTGCAAGGTCCAGGTCTTTGCCCGGCCTCGGAGGCTTAGTATCGCCAGCTGACCGAACGTCCGGTCGATCAGCCTCCACCGCTCGATCCCATTCTCGAGTTCTTGTTCCCATCTCATGTCGTATCTCCTGTGCGAGTGTGTGCCCTGTCGTCATCAGGCTGGGTAGGGCAACTCCCAGCGACGCGGGCGCCGGCCCGCGTTTCGACTTACGCCAACTCGGCGATCTTGGCCTGCATCTTCGCGATGGCGTCAACCAGCCGCGTCTTCTGCTTGGCCTTGCGTTCTGCGGCCTTGCGGTCGCGGTCCAGCTTCGTGGCCGTGCGGTTGGCAATCGTCGCCATCCGCTTGATCAGCTTCGCGAACATCGTGTCGAGACCAGCCTCGGTCAGCGTGCGCTTGTTGTCGTCAGCCAGTTTGCGGACCACGTCGCTCAGGTCCAGCAGGGAGAGGGCCTTGACCTCGGTGCTCAGTTTCTTTGCCTTCGCCATGATTCGATCCTCCAGCAGTGAGTAGTGATTTGCCCTGTCATCGTCAGGCCAGGTAGGGCAGGGTTCCTGGCGACGCGGGCGGCCGGTGACCCGCGTTTCGACTAGCCCGTTCTGTTGCCGAGTGGGCTAAGCTCCTTGCCCTGGGTTACAGAGCACTGGCGTGATAGGTCATTCGTTGTTCTCCGGGGTCCGACTGGGCTCGGGCGGGTGGCGATCCCGCCCGAGCGACCAGCACGTGATCTACTCCTCCGCACCGTCCGCGGCGGCGGCCTCGTCGCCCTCGGTCTCGGGCGCCGTTTCGCCGGCGGCGGTCAGCAGGGCGGAGACGTCCACGCCAGCGGCGGACAACTGAGCCTTCAGTTCCTCGATGCGCTTGGTCATCTGCATCAAGCGCTTGGCCTTCGCCCGCTCGGCGGTGCTGCCCAGGCTGCGAGTGACCTCGGCCCGCTTCCGCAGGTCGGCGGCCTCGGTCTCGAGCATGCTGGCCCGGTAGTCCAAGAACAGGTCCTCGCTGGCGAAGTTCTTGCGGACCAGGTTCTTGTGGACCTTACGATCCCAGTCGGTCGGGACCGCGGCCAGGGCGACGGCCTTGCCTTCCGCGTTCAACAGCCCCGGGTACGCGATGCGGCCGACCTTCTTCTGCTTCTCGGGGCTGACCGGGGCGGGCGTGCCGGGCTTCGCGGCGCCGGCCGGGGCGGGGGCAACGGGGGCGGCAGCGACGGGAGCCTTGGGGGCGGGGGCGGGGGCGGCGACCTTGGGTTGAACCTTTGCCATGATACGAACTCCTCAAACTGAGAGTAATGTAGTAGCCCTGTCATCATCAGGCCGGGTAGGGCTGGGTTCCCGGCGACCCGCCGTAGCGGGTTTCGACGTTTAACCTTCTAAGGCGGCGAGGGCGGCCTGCATCTTTGCCAGCTTGGCCTTCATCGATTCGACGCGGGCCGTCTTGCGGGCCTCGGCCTTCTTCGCCCGCTCGGCCTTCTTCGTGGCGGCCGCGTCCTTCTTCGCTTGGATCGCCGCGGCCCGCTGTTCCTTCTCGAACCGCAGGTCGGCGGCCTTCACGCGGATCGACGCCTGGCCGTCCAAATACTTCGCATCGGCCTCGAAAGCCTTGGCCTGATGTTCCAGCCCCAGCTCCCTCATCGTCGCGGCGTAGCCGAGCAGCTCGGCGGCGACGTGGCGAATCTGCATAGCCTTACCGTTGGCCTCTCTGCGGGCGCCTTCCAGCTTGCGGGTCGTGGCGGCGTCCAGAGTGACGGTGGCGGCGACGTTGGCTGTGGTGGTTTCGGTGTTCTTCATTGCAATTCTCCCTGTGTCGTAAGTAGTGTGTTGATCCTGTCATCATCAGGCTGCGTAGGATCAGGTGCGCAGCGACGGGCTGTTGTCCAACCGTTAGCCCGTTTCGACGTTCTATCCCTCCGACCGAGTTCGGTGTCCCGCCCGGGGGTGGTCGCCGGATCTTTGGTTCCCTCGGGCAGGGCCCTCAGTACTTCGTCACCGACGTGCCGTCTACGTTTTTTCCAAGTTGTCAAAGAGCAATCGAACTACGTAGATTAGATCGACAATCCAGGCCGATTGCAATAGATCCGGGCTCATTTTTCACCATTTTGTGGAAAATTCTTTTGGACCCCGTATTTCCCGGGGTTTACGAGCGTTTCGACGTCCCAACCGGCTTCTAGTATATATTGTCAGATTCCGGTCGTTTTACGGGTAGGGGTCCACGCAGAAGCCACCTTGCTAGCGTCCAGCCAATTCAACGCTGACCAACCGACGGCACAACGTATCGGCACGCGGAGCGGTTTGTCGACCGTTTCCATCGTCGCCACCAGTTGGTCGATGAAGTCAACGTCCAGCCGATCACTCCGAACGGCCAGCAGCATTTCGTCGTGGACGTTGGCAACGAACAAGACGTCATCACTGCGATACTGACGCCACGCTGCGACTAGCCGTTCTTTCATAATGTCAGCCGCTTCCGACTGACACAACGAGTTGAACGCTTTGAACGCCTTGTCTCGAGGCAGGTGCCGGCGGCGCCCGTGCCAGTTGTAAACATACCCGCGTTGCTCGAGGGCCTGTGAAGCCCTCCTCGCAGTGCGCTTGAGGGTCGGTAGGTTGGAGTGGTACCTTTCATACATAGTCTCGGCACGCTGCTGGCAAGCGACGTTGAAGGCCGCGGTCATCTGTTCACGCTGAAGGCGACCACCAGCAACCATTTCCTCTAGCTTGGCTTGGATCTGTTCCATTACAGACTCATTCGTCGCCAGCGACTTGACGCATCGCTTGCGGCCGCCGCCGTAGCCCATCATGAAGTTCAACGTCTTAGCTGGCTTACGCGGTACTTGGTTCGTATCAGCGACCCACTGATGAAAGTCGGTGTCGGGATCAGCCTGATAGGCAGCGATGGCGTTGGGATCTTGGATGTAGTGAACGATGATTCGGAATTCGATCTGCGAGTAGTCAACAGAGACGAACGTGTAGCCCTCATGCGGCAAGATCAACGCCTTGGCTTCCGGCGACAATTGCTGGGCGTTAGGTTTCTTGCATGACATGCGGCCTGTACGCACAGCTTGGTTGTAGGACGGGTGCATGATCCCGTCGATATGTTCGATCAAGTATCGCTTGATGAAGAAGTTGATCAGCGTATTGATATGCCGGTACTCGGCGATCAACTTGACAACGCCCTTCGGCGCCGCTGGATGGACCAAGTACAGCTTGAGGGCGTCCTTGTCGAAGCTTGGGTTACCGGAAGGCTCATCGTCCTCGCCTTGTGTCCATGCGAGGATGGGCAGCCCGTACTGGTTGCATAAGACGTCAAAGCAGTCCTCGTTCACGTGTGGCCTAAACGTCCGACCGGTAAGACGCGTAAGCTGTTCTTCAATCGCCAGCAATCGATGATACAGCAGAAGCTCTTGTGTTTGAAGCAGCACCGGGTCGACTCGCATGCCCACCCGTTCCATATCGAATAGGATCGTGGTTAGATCGGTTTCGATTCGCACAACGTCAGCGCATTCCTCTGGCGTGTTGGCGAGGATGTAGCCCTCAAGACGGCGGTTGGTCAATACGTCTTGGCAGGTGTACTCGCCAAGCAGGTCGGCTGGTATGCGACCATAGTCCTTGTTTCGATACAGGTACGGTGCGAAAGCTTTCTCGTACTTCTCGATGTCCTCTCGCAGCCACGCACGACTGAGAGCGTCCAGACCGTACCCGCCTTTGAGCTGGCGATCAGAGTCAACGATCTTGGCTTGAATGACGGTGCAAAACACTGGGCATGTCGGCACGATGCCGGTGTTATTGGCAATCGTGTGCATGTCGTACTTGACGTTGTGATTCGTCCAGCGACCAGCCGTGCCGATGACGTCAGCTAGCCAGTTGAACACCGCGTCTTGAGGCAGGTTGTCAGCTGGGTTCGAGTGTCCTACCGGTATGTACCATGCCCCTTGTGCGTCATCAATCGTCGCTGCGATCCCTGCGAGGCCGCAGTTGTGCCATACGTCAAGCGAATCTAACTTGGTATCGCCCGACGTTGTTTCTGTGTCGAGGTACAGGGTCTTCGCGTTTCGTAGGTCAGGCAACTCGTCAACTGAAGTGACGAGCCTACCGCCGTTGTCGAACTCAATCATTCCACCACCTCTCGAGGTCAGTCGTATAGTGTTGTACTTCGATGCCAGCGTCCACCAGCAGCTGTGCTCCTTCAGTCAGTCTGTATTCGACCAGGTACAGCACATGCTGGATGCAACCTTTGTTGATGATCAACGCCGCACACGCCGGGCAAGGGCATGTCGTCGTGATCAATCGACAATCCATATCAGTCGTCTGTAGCTTGATTGTAGCATTGGCCTCTGCGTGTACGCATCCACATTGGCCCTGTATGCCAGTGCAGCGGTTATTGTCCAACCCTGCCGGTGGACCATTGTATCCGATGGCGTAGACCTGCGAGAAGTCACGCGGTACGATAACACAACCGACAGAAGCTCGCTTGCACGTTGACAGCCCTGCGAGCTCCTGTGCGAGGCCTCGGAACACGTCGATCTTTCGCATTATCCGCGTACCCATGTCGGTATCCTTGATCGAAGTCTATCCAGCATATCGAGACGTTCGCGGTACATGCTGACGATTCTGCGAGCATCGCACAACATCGGGTACGGGTTGACGACATTGCAGTAGACCGACGTGTCGATTGTCACCGGGTACTGTCCAATGCGTTGTGTTCGCCAGCCGTCGATGAACACACGGTTGACTCGCTCGATCTCGTCCGCTGTGTACAACTCGCCCTCGCGATACCGGGTGGTGATCAATCCAGGCTCAGCCAGAACCACGACAGTGAAGCAGCTCTTTGGCAACATCCAAGCTTCAAGCAGCTTGTAGTGGAACGGACTGATGCAAACTGGCTTGTCATCCATCATACGATACGCCAGCTCGCTAAGAACGAAACGATCTTGCACCGCTCGGCGACGGATCAACTCAATGTATCCGTAGAAGCCGTTGAAGCCATTCGGTAGCGGGCCTAGGTGGGCATAGGTATACCCTTCCTCGGCTAGCAGCTCGAGCAGCTTGTCGCACAACGTGGTCTTGCCGACGAGGTCAGCTCCTTCGACGATTAGCATTCTCAAACCCTTTTAGTATGTCACTGCTGGCGATGAACTTAAACACGTCACGACCGTACCATTGATGACCAACCGCCAGCAGCACGTCGGTGGTCAGTTGGCCGGTTTGACGTTCACGAGCCATCCGCAGTAGTTGGTCAAGGTTGACGCGGCCAGTACGCATATCAACTTCGCGGGCAACAGCCCATCTCAAATCATCTAGCTTGTCAGCCTCTGTAAGCTCGATTGACGGGGCGCACGATCTGGCCGCGTCGATTGACTCACGTGCCGCCGTCCAGTGCTTCTCATACACGTGCAGAGAGCCTGCGACATGTGTATACGTTGCGGGCTGGGTATGCAGTTCTTTTGCCAAGTATCGCAGGACCATCGTGTTGACCCACGTATCATACGGCAGACCAAGCCAGGCGTCGGACGACCGCATGAAATTGATCATGTGCAACCCATCATCGCGAAGAATGAATTGCCACGCAATCGTACACGGGATATCGTTCACGTTGCCACGTCGACCCGCATTGAGATCATACGGCTTCCACAGGCTGCACACTACCTGGCGACTGTTCGGCTTCTTCACCAAGACTTCAAGTGCAAGGTCCAGTTCATGCCAGCCAAAGACGTTACTGGCAAGACGATGACCATAGGCGCCGTAAGCCGTGCGATCAGTCTGTGCAAACTTGACGTATTGCGGCGCATACGCCACGATGCTCTCGATGTTGTTCGACTCGCTAAAGTACCACAGTAGCTCGGCCGCGGCATACGTTGGCGACAACGCCCGACGCTCGTTAGTCAGCCAAGTCTTCAGGAGAGATGTGTTCAGCGAGGCGGCCCAACCGAGAATCTCCATTGTGCTCCCGATACGACTGGGCGATTGCTTTCCATGGGCGAACAAGGCCCCCAGTGCATCCGTCCACATTGAATCGATGTCTTGGAATACGGGCCTCATTTGAAAATCGAACATCGTCATTATCCTCATACACATAATGGGTCAGGTTGAACGTTTTTTCCACGGCACCCGTTGTATCACGACCGACCCACTGACCGGTGTGATGATTGTAGTTCGACTCGAAGTCATCTTGGCCCCAGGCGTGGTTCGCACTGTACACCACTTGCTGACCTAACCATTGACCGACAGCCGGCACAACGCCTTTGGCCATTTGGGCAACAGGATCGCGACCTGCGGGAATATCTGGTAGGCCCATGATGCGAGCCAGCTCGCCGAACGTCAGCGGCCGGTTGTGCCACGGATGGATCAGTCGCCCTGAGCTGCTATGCAACGTCGGTGCTGGACACCGCCATTGGATTCTAGATGGACAATGCAGGCTGAACGGCATGTCAGAAACACGTGTGTCCCACGTGATCTGATACTTCTCCGGAAGAGCGTCATAATCGTATCGGGCTAGTGAATTCAAACACCAGCCGTTAGGCAATCGGGGTATGATATGCCACTCTTCCGGAGACAGGTTGATATGAGTGTCGAAGTCGTAGTTGTCACGATCAGTCAGGACGTAGACATCACGATCTCGCAGGTCCCAGATGGCATCGTACACAACCGCCGACGGAACGAAAGGCGGTGGTTCGACATTGAAACGATAGGCGTCTTTGTACGCCACGAAGAAGTATCGTCGGCGCCGCTGTGCGTTGCCAAAAGAACCGGCATTCAGCAGTAGATGAGCGATGCGGTAGTTCGCCGGAACGAACAGCTCATCACGCAGGTAGTTCAACAACTCGCGTCCAGTTGAGAACGCTTGTTGAACCGATTCCCAAATGATGAACGGGTAGCCCTGCTTGATGCCGTATCGGCAGAACTGATGAATGTCAATCGTTTGCTTCGCCCAGGCGCCGTGTGTTTCGTCAGCGTACCCTGACGTGATGCATGAGAAGCCTGTGCAACGTGGATTGCCAAAACACAGTTCTGCTTCAACGTCGGGCCAGTGAACGTCGAACCCTCCATCGGGTACGTTCACTACCTCAACGCCCGTCCATTTGCGTGCTGTATCAGCCGCAAACCCGTGGGTCTCTAGGTGGGTATCAAGCTCAAACCCTGCTTGCTGGATACCCACTGAGAACCCGCCTGCGAATACGTGAATGCCGACGGCCTTCATTGCTAGTCCTTCCGTGTGATAAATCGACCCACCGCTGCTTGCAACGTCGTGAACAGGTTCGGTCGCTGATCATCCCTCGGCTGCTTGCGATACGTTTCGAGCACGGCCTTCAGATCAGGCGCTTTGTAGTTCGGGCCCTTGTCACGCAACCGTTCGGCATGCGGATCGGTTGGCTGTTTCGCCTTGGTCATATTCGACACATGAACCTCGGCGAAGGCCTCGGCCAGCGGCAAGTCGAACGTGACCGCGGTGCCGAGTAGAACGTAAAGCAGGTCAGCCAAGGCGTCCAGCGTTGCGACCTCGTCACCACTGGCCATCGCCACGCCCAATTCGCCGGCCTCCTCAAAGATCAAGTGCAGCCTCAGGGCACGCGGGTCGGTGCCGATAGCCGCTTGGAGATCGTCAGCGACCTCCAAGATTTGATGCGCACGCTGGTCCAGCCCTTGGCTGAGATCAGCCGGCATCTGACACTGTGCTGAGACGCCCATCTTGTCGTGGAACGCCTTCACGCAATCAAGTAACAGTTGCATCAGAATTCCTCCCTCAGAAATGCGGGCCTATCGACTAACTTACCGCTACTGAGCAGGCCCTTGAGAAGCTCAATGAACGGTGGTGACTTACGGTAGGATCGTCCTTGTCTCTGCATCGCATGCTTACGAACTAGCAGTGACAACAACCCAGTGGCCTCTTGACGATCCCACCCGCACCAGTCCTGAATATCTTGCAGGTCAATATCAGTCTTATGCAACATCTGCTTGCAGAAGTCAGATGGAAATGGTAGCGATGAAAGCTGGGCTGTGATCGCCTCAGGGTCGTGCAGCTTGCCTCTAATCTGGGTCGCCTCAGTGAAATCCCTGTACCCGAATATCGGCGAGCTGTAGGTTTCGGTCAACCATCGTTCAACGTATTCTACATGGCACGCTCGAATAATGACGTGTTGGTTGTCCTCCGTGCTGAATGTGCGGCACGCCAGCGACGCAGCTAGACGGGCCAACTTGTATCGCATCGAGCCTCGGTCAACCAGCGGCACTGTATCGGTGAACGCTTCTGACATGCGAGTGGCAGCGTCCATCAATTGCGTTGTCGCATCTGGCTCGAATACAACATCATCCGGCTGGCGTGTCCAGGCCCACAGGATGAGGTTACGGCACATCGGAGCGACGTACACATGTGGAACGTCCGGTCGCTCTCGCTGCAAGCGATTCAACGTGGCTGCGTCGATCTCGAGGCTTGATACGATCATCGCTGCGTCGAATCGTCGCACATCCTCTAGTCCACCTATCAATTCGTGAATCGCTTGAATTCCGAAGTTATAGCCGGCGACCGTACAATCGCCACGCGGATTCGACAACGCTATAAGCCGCGTCCTGGCGTGTGCCCTTCGTTTCTCGATTTTGGGTATCTCCGCCACGCCAGAAGACCGCATGTCGGTGAGCTTGGCGATTACCTCTTGACTAGCACCAT
>Ga0233422_10000931_pt1 | contig 13736 bp, 16 predicted proteins | sample Watercolumn_Mata_2_FD_182724 | JGI IMG/M metagenome (GOLD analysis project Ga0233422, IMG submission 182724) | Freshwater microbial communities from Lake Matano, South Sulawesi, Indonesia - Watercolumn_Matano_2014_110_MG | ecosystem: Environmental > Aquatic > Freshwater > Lake | place...
TAATTAAATCTTTCATTTGTGTTGTTTCTTTTTTTGATTTTGAAAATATCCCCCAAGTATCTGCTGCTTCAAACAGCCCTACTGCAGCATTAATTGTTTCCTTATCGCTGTTTGCGTCGTTTTTTAAAAATTCAATTATATTTTTTATTGTAAAATTATCTTCATTTTCTTTTAATTGCGTTAATGTCCTCTCAATTAAGACAGAAACAGGATGAACTAAATCTAATCCGAATGTTAAAATCCAATCTTCTGAATTTAATTCAGCGACATCGAGAGCAAATTTTTCATCTGCAGGAATTTCTTTTTCTATAAATTTGTCATAATATCCGAATGGAACAAAAACTTTTGTTGGTGTTTTTGATGGTTTTAACTCCCATTCATGTAATAACTCTTTATCTTTTTCATTTGAATATTTCATTGTCCAGTAAATTCCCATTGTATCGAATATAACTGAAGCAATGTTTGAGCTTACTTCTTTTGGAAGATTTGCGATTTCTTCTGCTAAAACTCCGAGAGTGTAGGATTTTCCTGAACCCCTTTTTCCTGCAACTAAAACAACATGGCTTCGCGCAACATCCATAAAAATTTTATTTGATAAAGAAGTATATTGCCCCATTTTTACAAAACCTTTTCCAAGATAAACTAATCCCTTTCCTTCAAATTTTTTTTTGTCTGATGAATCTCGACCAATTATTATATCGTAAGACATTTAATCTATTAAAATCCCTCCAACCACTCCCCGACCACCCGCCCCTAAGAACGAGAAGCGAAGATAATTTTATTAATTAATTTCTGCCTCCATTATAATTACTAGTTATCTTAATTTTTAATTGTTTTGAATTTAATAAAATACAAAAAGTAAAAAAATAAAAAATCCCTCCAACCAATCCCTTTATTCGTGAACTCGCTTGTTGGTCGTCTTTTATCGCCTCGCGAGATTCACTCACCACCCACCACTTAAAAATAAAATGAAAAACAAAAGAAAATACCTGAATTTAAAATGAAATTTTAAAAATAAAATCCTGCAACTAATTTCATCGAAATATTTATAAAACACTTTTTGTTAAATATGAAATGAGTAACGAAGAAAATACGGGACATACGCATAAAAAGTCGCTGATGAATACTTTGAAAAAAAATCCATGGGTATTAACTACATTTGTATTCGGTGTTTTAGCAATAGTTTTGCTTTTAGTTTTAATTCTGCCAACTTTAATGTCTTCTGGAAAAGATGCTGGAGAAAATTTTGTTGAATTTATTAATTCAAGAGGCGGAACTCAAATTGATTATATTTCATCTAAAGCATATGGTTCAAGTTTGTATGAAATTGTAGTTTCATCTGGTGATAAAGATCTTCCTGTTTACATTACTAAAGATGGAAAATATTTTGTTCAAATTGTAGCTCAACTTTCTGATGTTGAAGAAAAGGAATCTAATAAAGAAAATGTGGAGATTGTGAAAGCAGACAAACCACAGATTGAATTGTTTGTTATGACTCATTGTCCTTATGGAACTCAAGCAGAAAAAGGATTTATTCCTGCTGTTAAAAATTTTAATAATTTAATTAACGCTAAAGTTAGATTTGTTCATTATTTTATGCATGGTGATGAAGAAGAGAAAGAAACTTATAACCAGGTTTGTATAAGAGAAGAACAATCAGATAAATTTTTGGATTATCTTGCTTGCTTTTTAGAAGATGGGGATAGTGCAAGATGTGTTAAAAAAATTGGTGTTGATCAAAAGAAATTAAGTTCTTGTCTTGCAAACGATTATAAAATAGCTAAAGAATATTATCAAGTTGATAGCACTCTGAGTGAAGAGTATGGTGTTCAAGGAAGTCCAACTTTAGTTGTTAACGGGAAAATTGCTGAAAGTGGAAGAAGTGCTTCTGCGTTTTTAGATGTGTTTTGCCAGGCATTTAATGATGTTCCTTCAGAATGTTCAACAAAATTATCTTCTGAAAATCCTTCACCCGGATTTGGTTCTGGTTCAAGTAGTTCTGGTTCAACAGCAAGTTGCGGATAAATTTATCTTGTGGTTTTAATTCAAAAAATTATTAAGTGATTAATAATTATTTATTTTTATGAAAGAATGTGTTTTATATAAAAAAGAGAAAAATAAAAAAGTTAAATGCTTGGCATGTTGTCATAAATGTTTAATTTGCAAGGGAAAAACAGGAATTTGTCGTGTTAGAAAAAATGTCAACGGAAAACTTTACTTGCTGATTTATGGAATTATTGCATCTGAAAATAATGATCCTATTTCAAAAAAACCAATTTATAACTTTTTGCCAAACTCAATGACTTATTCTATTGGCACAGTTGGTTGCAATTTTAAGTGTGATTTTTGTCAAAATTTTGAAATTTCGCAATCAAAAAAAATTATTGGTAGAAAACTTTGTGCTAAAGAAATTGTTGAAAGAGCGTTGAGGTGTGGGGCAAAAAGCATTTCTTATACTTATAATGAACCGACGATATTTGCTGAATTTTTTAAAGATGTTGCAGAATTAGCAAAATTAAAAGGATTAAAAAATATTTTGGTTACTAACGGATATTTTTCAGAAGAATGTTTTGAACTTGTTTTCCCTTTTATTGATGCAATGAACATTGATTTAAAATCTTTTAACGAGGATTTTTACAGAAAAAACTGCAAAGCAAAATTAAATTATGTTTTGGGAAACATTAAAAAAGTTTATGATAAAGGAATTCATGTTGAAATAACCACTTTAATAATCCCTGGTTTGAATGATTCTGAAGAAGAATTTGAAAAAATTGCTAAATTTATTTCTTCTATTGATAAAAATATTCCTTGGCATATTTCTCGGTTTTTCCCAAGATATAAAATGAAAGATAAAAAAATTACAGATTTAGAAACATTGAAGAAAGCAGAAAATATTGGAAGAAAATATCTAAATTATGTTTATGTGGGGAATATTTAATTACCTCCTTAAATATTCAACTTCCTCTTCTGTTAATTTAAGTTGCTCTTGAACTTTTGAATTTTTAAGAATATTTTTTATTTCATTCCAATCTCTTAATGCTCTTTTTATTCCAATATGAGCAATTTTAGAATATTTTTCTGCAATAGATTTCTTTTTTGCAAATTTTTGGTTACTTAGCCAGATTTTTAAAATTCTTCCTGGTTTTTGATATTTAAAAAAACCTTTTTTTTCTAATTTTTTTGAAGCTGAAATTCCATAACTTAATAAAGCATTTTCATAAACTAAAAATCTCCAATACTGTTGTTTGTAAATTCTGCCTTTGAAAACATCAACTTTGCTTAATCTCTCGTAAGCTTTTGCCAACTCTTCTCCTTGATAAACTTTTGGAATATTTTCTTCAATCCATAAGATTAATTCGTCAATAGACATATCTACTTTATCAAAAATTCCAAGTGTTTCTAATTTTGCATTATCTTGAAAAATATATTTTAGAATGTAAAAAATATCTTCTTCTTTGTTTCTTTCATAAAAAACTATTTCATCTTTTTTTTCTAAATGTGAAATTGTCTGCAAATCATTTATCGCTGCTCTTAAATCTCCTCGTGAAGTGCGAATAATTTCTTCAATAATTTTCATTTCTAAAAATTTATTTTCTTTTTTTAAGATTTCAATCAGATAAGATTTTATATCATGTTCTGAAATGTCGTCGAGTTCCAAAATTTGAATTTTTTTTCTTAATTGCGATAATTTTTTGCTCCAAATATTATTTGCTGTTGCAATTATTGGATAATTTGAAAATTCAATAATAGATATAAGTTCTGCAATTCCCCCCCTATCTGCTTCTGAGATGCCGTCTATTTCGTCGACTAAAATTATTTTTTTATGTTTTGTCAGAGATTTTTGCTCTGTTGCTGGTTTTAATATTGCTTTTAATTTTTCTTTATCTCTGAAATCAGAAGCGTTTAATTCAAATAATTCTGAATTTGTTTCTCTTGCTAAAACTTCTGCAATAGTTGTTTTTCCAATTCCCGGCGAACCTCCGAGGAGAATTGCTTTTTTTGTCCCTGTTGCATCAAAGTTTTCTACAAAATTTTTTATAACTGCTAAAGATTTGTCTTGCCCTTTTATTTCATGGAATTTTGTTGGCCTGTATTTTTCTGTCCAGTTTATCATTTTAGACAGTTATTTGATCTTGGTTTAACTCTTTTATTAATTCTACTAGATTTTTTATTTCTTTCTTGGCTATTACAGAAGAGATTTCACTATTTAATGCTTCTCTGGCAAAATTTCTTATTCTTGATGTATTATGTCTTATTTCTTGTTCTGAATCTGGATAAATTCCTTTGTTTATTTTTGGAGTGTAATCACACATTTTTTCAAAATATTTTGTTTCTATTCTTTTCATTTTATCATCAAAATTTTAATTAAGACTTCCCTAAACCAGCGAGGACAAAACTTGCAAGCAGAGATTCTAATTGTATGAAAGGGTCAGAACCTTCAATAATTCTAAATTCAATTTCTCCTGTTTTTTCTGTTAATTTTACTTTTATTTCTGGTTCAACTTCCAAATTCCAAATTTCTTTTTGGATTGATTTAATAATATCTTGTCCTGAGATGCTTTCTCTTAGCATAATATCTAATAATTTTTCTCTTGCATTTTGAAAGTCGCCTGAAAGAGCGTAATCTAAGACAATTCTTATGTCTCGAGGTTTTGCTTTTGATAAAATTGTTGAAACAAGTTCTTTATTTATTGACGGAGAAACTGCTGCTGTTGATTGCAAAAGATTTATTGAACGCCTGCAATCTCCTTCAGAGCCCTCGTAAAGTAATTCCACTGCGTCTGGATTTAAAATTAAATTTTCTTTTTCAGAAATTTTTGTTATAACTTTTTCAATATCTTTTTTTTCTAAAAGTTTAAATCTAAAAACCGCGCATCTTGACTGAATTGGTTCAATTATTTTGCTTGAATAATTACAAGATAAAATAAACCTGCATGTTGCTGAATAATTTTCCATTGTTCTTCGGAGCGCTTGCTGAGCTTCTGGTGTTAATGCGTCTGCTTCATCTAAAAAAATTATTTTAAAAGGAATTTCTCCGAGGGATTTTGTTCTTGCGAAATTTTTAACTTTGTCTCGCACAGTGTTGATTCCTCTTTCATCAGAAGCATTTAATTCAAGATAATTATTTTTCCAATTTTCTTTATATAATTCTTTTACAACTATTAACGCCAGTGTTGATTTGCCTGTTCCTGCTGGACCTGCGAATAACAAGTGAGGGATGTTTAAAGTATTTGTAAGTGCTTGAACTCGTTTTATTATTTCATCTTGCCCAACAACTTCTTCGTATCTCGACGGGCGATATTTTTCTGTCCAGATCTCTGTTGCCATAAATTATCATAGTAAAATTACTTATAAATATTGTTGTGCTATTATGAGAGAGTTATTTTTTAAATTATCCAAATTTTTTTTAAAAGTTATGTGACTTAAAATATATTTATTTGCTTCTTTCTCTTCTTAATTTACGCTTGTGTTTTTCCTTTTTTAATCTTTTTCTTTGCCACTTCCATCGCATTTGTCTTTTCTTTTTCCAACGTCTTGAACTTCTTTTCATAGATTTGAAAGAAAAAAATAGTTTAAAAATGTTTTGGGGTTGGCAGATTTGTTGAAAAAGTCCTCTGGCAAAGGAGATAACTTTTTATGCACCAATCAGAAAAATAGATGAAAGAATATTTCAAAATAAATAACCAAAAGGATTTTATCGTCGGAAATGTGTGAACCTTCCAGACTTTATAAAAAAAATTCATTCTTTAAAGATATTAAAAAAAGAAGGAATTGAAGAATCTGTTCCTTATCGTCCACCTACATTATATTCTTTGAAGAGCAATATTAAAGATATAGTTGAAATTATTTAATTTGTTTAAATTTTAAGATGCGCGATCCGGGAATTGAACCCGGCTCTCAACCTTGGGAAGGTTACATTCTGCCGATAAACTAATCGCGCTAATTCATTATATACTCTATCACATATATATTTAAAAAGACTTTTAAGTTAAAATTTGCATGATTGAATTAACAGATGCTATGAAAGAAAAATTAGATAATCCCCAAGTCATTAAAGATATTGCAAATGATTTATTAATTAATTTTGGTCATTCAAATTTTTATGAATTAAGTGATGGCCATTCTCCTTCTCCTGACTTTTTTGGTTTTGAATTTAATTTGAGTTTTTTTTCCCGAAGATAAAATTAGACTTAGTGGAAAAATGAACTTTAATGATATTGAATTATTAAATAATTTTTTTATGAGGTATAAACTTAAGAAGGAAATGGGTTCTACATTTTTACCAAATTTAAGATTTTTTCAGGATTTTTTTAAAAAATATTCAGAAATTAAAAATTTATCTGAGATTCGAGTTTATTTTGATGAAGGAATAAAAAAAGAAGAGAGTAAAGATTATCGTGTTTTTGAATTTGAAGAGAAAGTTTATTTTCCTTTTAAAGAGCAACTGCATATTTTTAAAAAAGGAGAATGGCAAGAATATTTAGCTAGAGTTTATTTATCTAGTTTTAACAAAAATGAAATTAATTCTGAAAAACTGAATGTTTTGCTTAGGTAATTATCTGCTTTTCTCAACACCAATTCTCTTACAATAATCTTTGATTGGGCATTTTGAACAAAAAGGAGAAATAGGAACACAAATTTCTCTTCCAAATTGAACGAAGACAGCGTTGAAATCTCTCCAATATTTTTTCTGAATTATTTTCATAAGTTCTTGTTCTGTTTGTTCAGGAGTTTTTGTTTTTACCCAACCAATTCTGTTTGGAACTCTGTGACAATGAGTATCAACAGGAATTACAGATTTTCCAAATGCAAAAGCAAGGACAATATTCGCTGTTTTTGGTCCAACTCCTTTTATTGAGATTAATTCTTCACGAGTTTTTGGAACTTTATCGTCGAACTTTTCTAAAATTTCTTTTGAAACGCTTTTTAAAACTTTCGCCTTTTTTCTATAATGTCCTGTTGAAAAAATAATTTTTTCAAGTTTTTTCACCGGCAATTTTAATATTTTTTCTGGAGTATTTGCAATTTTAAAAAGTTCTTTAGAAATTTTTTCTGTTGTTTCATCTTTTGCTCTTAATGAAAGAAGACAGGAAATTAAAATTTCAAAAGCATTTGGTTCTTTTCGCATTCTATTAAGAGTTGTTTTATCATGTGAATTATATTTTTGAGAAAGGATTTTAAGAATTTTAATTATATCTTTCATAATATATATTCTATCACACATATATTTAAAAGTTAGTTTGACTTGTAATTTTATGGTTGGAAATTACCCTCTCATGAATGAAAGTACTTCTTCTCAAAGAGGCAATTATTCTTCGATAATTCTCTGCCCTTTTAGTGAGGGAGAAGTTTGTATCTTGCCTTGTGAGAGATTTGAATCGTGTTTTCCAAATTTAGAAAAGAAATTAACAGAAGAAAAAACTGGGTTAGAAAGAAGAGAGGAAAATTAAAAAAATATTTATTGACGGAAATTATTTGGTTGTATTAATTTGCTTTCTATGGGTTTTACATGTTCTCTTAATATAATATTTTTTGGTTTAATTCCAAGCGATGTTGCAAAATTTATGTACTCTTTTGGGTTTCTGTTTTTAATTTTTCCATCAGCAAAACCTATAACAAAACTAACATATGTATCAATATTTGAGTCTAGACATTCTTTAACAAAACTAATTAAATTCTGAAAGGCGTTTTTAAATTTTGGTCTGCATAATTGATTATATTCTTGCCCATTTACTGCATTAAGTGAGATTCTAATTTCATCTAATCCTGCTTTTTCCAATTTCCTTACAGGATTTTCATATATACATTTAACTAAACCATTTGTATCCACTCTTGTTTTAATATCATATTTACTTTTCACTTGTCTTATTACTTCGGTTACTTTTGGAAGATAAATTAAAGGTTCACCTAAGCCAATAATGGCGAGTTCTGCATCATTTTTTCTTATTTCAGCATCAATAGAATCAATTATTTCTTCAATAGACGGAGTTTTAGGTAAAAATAGAAATGATCCTGCTTTTCTTTCATAAATATTCGGCTTTCCTATATCCCTCTCTTTTTTTGGTCTGCTACAAAACAAGCAGTTATTTACACATCTATAATTATCAACAAGATTAACATACAAAATATTACTTGGATAAACTGGAGTTTCAAATCTATAAGCTATTTTTCCTTTCATCTTATTGCCTCCTGAATCTTACTTGGCATTTTCTCTAGACCTGTTCCATAATTGGAGATAACTGCATACATCAATCTATTCAATCCTATTCCAGTACAACCGCTCCATAATTCTTCCCCATTTTTGCCATTTATATTAAATCTTGAAGTCATAGTGTTTGCAAGAATTGAACTACCAATCACTTCTAAATATGATTCTCCATTTTTGTTTGAATATCCTGGGCAATATATTTCTAAATCTTTTATTGGGATTTCTTCTAAAGATTCAGGCATTTTGATTTTCCCATCTTTTAATTGGTAGCACCCACTTCCAACAACAATTCTATATTTAAGCCCTAAATCAACACATAATTGTTCTAACTGTGTCAAACATTTTTCCCTTGTTTCAATTACTTGCTCTCTTGTACCCAAATACATAAATTCTGCTCTGTGAAATTCTCTTTGTTTAACGCTTGGTACAATCTTATTAGAATCTTCATTCCTATATGTTGGTCCTGAATGATCATACCATTTTTTTGGACATCTGCTTACATCAATCCTTTTATTTTCATGAAACTGATAAAATACAGTACACTGAAGAGGATCCATTATATATTCTTCTTTCACCCCATTTGTTCTTGAAAAGGGTTTAACAGAAATCAAATAATCGTCCCATCTTCCTAAAATATCAGCTTTTCTAAAGCTATCTACGGGGGCAATTTTTGGCAAAACAACTTCCTCAAATCCTACTGAATCTCTTACATATTCAACTAGCAGATTTTTTAGTCCATTAAGAACCATGGCACCTTTTGGAAGTATTAAATACTGACCAGAATTCTTGACAAATTCACCCATCATTTCAGATTCAAATAAATCATCAATACTTTCAATAGCTTGAGTTACTTCTAATTCAGGTCCCTGCTTGATTAATTCGCCTTCTTCTGTTGGAATTTGTTTGTTTACCATAATATAGTAGTAACTATAAATGAGTATATTAATATTTATCCTCTCTTTTAGGAGTATAAAATAAGAAAGTTTAAATATCTTGATATTCTGTTTAATTTATGGATACCGAGATATTAGAAGATTTGGGGTTAACTCACGCGGAGATAAAAACTTACATTTCTTTGCTTGAGTTAGGAAATAGTTCAGCAGGGGCTATACTTGAAAAATCAAAATTGCAGAATTCTGTTCTTCATCGCGCTTTGAATAGTTTAATTGAAAAAGGTTTGATAAGTTATATTTTAGAGGGAAAGAAAAAAGTTTACAGGGCAAGTAATCCAGATAATTTTCATGATTTTATTCAGGATAAAATAAAGAAATTTGATGATATTTTGCCTGAATTAAAGAGAAAACAAGCTATTCCAAAAAAAATTGATTTTGCAGAAATTTTCAAAGGAAAAAAAGGAATTAATAATATGTATCTTACTTTGTTGAATTCTGGAGGAAAGGAATACAATACTTTTGGAGGAGGTTCTGATGTAACTTATAATCTTATGGGTGAAACTTGGTGGAAAAATTTACATGCTAAAAGAATTTCAAAAAAAATAAATTGCAGACAAGTTTTTGACGAATCAATTAGGAAATTTGGAGATGAATTAAACAAAAGAGCCCATACCAAAATAAAATTTTTACCAAAAGAATATTCTCAATTGCAAGAAACAATTATTATCGGAGATTTTGTTGGAATTGCAATTTTTACAGGAAATCCTTATGGGGTTTTAATAAAAGATAAAATAGTTGCAGATGGATATAGAAAACAATTTGAAATATTGTGGAGTAAATCTAAAAATTAAATCCCTCTCGTAAAAACAGGAATGTTTTTTTGTTTTAATTTTTCAACAGATTCTTTCATTGATTTTTCTCCGAGGAAAAATGCAATAATATGTCCTCGATGAACAGAACTGATTATAATTTTTGCAATTTCATTTATTGGAGTCATTGATTGTGGAGTAACTATTAAAATGATTTGCTCCCCAATTTTTATTTTTTTTAAAATTCTTTTATAATTTTCTGCTTTTGCTGTTCCTAAAACATCAATAATTTTGTTTATGTGAAATCCTTTTTCAGTTAGTTCGTCGGTGAGCAATGCTCCTGCTCCTCCTGCGTTTGTAATTATTGTTAGTTCCTTTTGCGTCAAAAACTTTTCAAAATTTTCTTTTTTTAAATCTAATGCTTCTGCAAGTGAATTTTTTATTTTTACTTTTGCTTGCCTGAACGCTGTTTTATAAATCTCAAAATCTGTCGCTATGCTCGCTGTGTGGCTTATTGCAACTTTTTTCCCTTTTTCTGTTCTTCCTGATTTTACCACGATAATTTCTTTTTTCGAATTTTTGCAAAGTTCTATAAATTTTTTTCCATCTTTTAATTTTTCAATATAGCAAATTATTTTTTTTGTTTTTTTATCTTTAATATAATATTCTAAAAAATCACAAAATTCTAAATCCATCATATTTCCTAAACTTACAAAACCTGAGAAATCAATTTTGTTTAAATCAGCAATATAACTCCATAATGCTCCGCTTTGACTTATGAAAGCAACATTTCCTTTTTTAGGTGTTGTTTTTGAAAAAGTTGCATCTAAATTTATTGACGAGTTAAATATCCCAAAACAATTTGGGCCGAGAATGTTTAAATTTTTTTTCTGAATTATTTTTTCTAATTTTTTTGTTAATTTTGTGTTTTTCTCTTCGGCAAAACCAGATGAAATAATTATTGCATTCTTTATTTTCTTTTTTGCGCATTGTTTTAATATTTTTGGGGTTGTTTTTGCAGGAGTTGCTATTATTACCAAATCAATGTCTTTTTTGTATTTTTTTATAGAAGAATATGCTTTTAATTTTCCAACTTTTTTCTCTTTTAAATTTATTGGGATAATTTTTCCTTTAAAATCTTTTAGTTTATTGATGAGAATTCCCCCGACTTTATTTGGGTTGTTCGACGCCCCCACTATTGCAATTGTTTTTGGGTTTAAGAATCTTTTAATTTCTTCGTGGGTTTTCATTTAATTATTCCGAAAACTATATATAAATAAATTTTGTTTTATAAATATGAAAATATTTGCAGAAAAAAAAGCAGAAGATTTTTTGGAGAAAAATGGTTTTGAGGTTGTTAAAAGAAAATTTATCAATAAAAAATTTTTACTCAAAAGACATATTAGAAATTTTGGCTTTCCTTTTGTTATGAAGGTTTCTGGGAATAAAATAATTCATAAAAATAAAATTGGAGGAGTTAAATTCGGAATTAAAACTTATTCAGAAGCATTATATGAATATTCAAAATTATCGAGAATAAAAAATTCTGAAGGGGTAGTAATTCAAGAGCAATTGAAAGGCACTGAAATTTTTTTTGGAATTAAAAAAACAAATGAATTTGGACAGGTTATTTTATTTGGACAAGGTGGAACAAATGTTGAATCGTCGAGAAATGTTAATTTTGGAATTTTACCATTAAGTAAATCTGAAATTAGACAGATGATTAAAAAAAACTCTTATGGAAGAAAACTTTCTAATAAATCTTTTTTATTTGTTGAAAAAAATATGATTAAACTAAATACTTTGATTGAAAAAAATCAGAATATAGTCGAATTAGATATAAATCCTTTTATTGTCAGCGACGGATGTGGAAAAATTTGCGATGCAAGAATAGTATTTGATTAATAACTTTCGCAAGATTTATAAATAGATTATTCTTATTGTTTTGTAAGAGGTGTAAAGTGAATAAAAATTAATTGTTCTACTTCCAACAGTTCCGTTGGTATTATTACAATAAACAATCCAATTATTCCATGCTTCTGAAGAGATTACATTGTTGAAACTTGTTCCGTTTGCAACATCAGAGGAATTAGTTGTTCCATTATTTGTAGAATACCAGCATCTGCTTAAATTATTCCCTGTTGCTGTGTAATTTATTTGACTTACATTTGAAGTGTAGTTTGTGCTTGTTGGATAAGTAATAGAAACTGTTGGGATTGTTCCTGGAACATCTGTTATTGTTACATTCCAATTTGAAGTTAAATTGCTTATTGATTGATCTGAAGTTTGGTTTGCATAAACATAAAATGAATAATTATTATTAATAGTTCCTGTTGCATTAACTGTCCAATTTATAACTTGCGATTGTCCGTTTGTTAAATTTATAGAATAAGGATTTGCAGTTGTAGTGTAAAATGGAGTAGATGAAATGTTTGTAGAGACTAATCCAGATTTTCCAGAAGTTAAAATAGTAATTGAAACATAACCATCTCCAGAGTTTGTTCCGTTTGTGTTATTTTGGTTTGTTCCATTGTTATAAGATCCTCCGCCTCCTCCAGCATAATTATCAGAATTTCCTCCACCTCCTCCAGAATATCCACCTCCTCCTGCTCCTCCCCAATAACCATTTCCTGCACCTCCACCAAATCCTCCAAGACCATAACTTGAGGTCCCACCAATTCCTCCACTTCTAAACGCTTTTCCACCACTATTAGAATAATATCCTGCTGTCCCATTTCCATAAAATCCTCCACCCCCACCAAAAGAAGAACTATATGTACAACTCATCCATTTTCCGTCTTGACCTGCTCCGCCATTTCCATTTGTTCCTCCGTAACCCCCTGTACAATTATACCAAACATTACTTCCTCCACCACCTCCTCCAAAACCTCTGCCAGAAGCATCAAGTGTTCCAGAAATATTTATTGTTGTTGCAGAAATAGTGACATTTCCTCCATAAGCAGTTTTTTGAAATCCATCTACATAAATTGTATATCCTGAAGAAATCGTGAATGTTCCAATATTGTAATGATACCCTGAAATATTTGTAAGATTGTTTGGAGTCCAACTTTCTCCAAGATGATCCCCTCCACCAGTATCTGTCCAAGCGAACGCAAAGTCCAAAGAATTAAATAAGAATATTAATGAAAAAATTATTAATATAAAATTAAAATGTTTTTTGTTCATTTTAATTTTAACTCCTTTTTTAATCTAATGATTTCTTCTGCGTCGCGAATTTTTTTCAAAGAATTATTGTAAAAATTAGAAACAGCTGGTTGCGAAATTTTAAGTTTTTTAGATATTTCTTTTTGAGTTAACCCTATGCTCTTTAATTTAAGGACTTTAATTTCTTTTTCAGTTAACATAATCTATATGGGTTATATAAGTAATCTTGGTTATATAAATGTATTGATGGAAAATTTTATTATGAATTTATTTAGAAAACAAAACGCCCCGACCGTGATTTGAACACGGGTTACCACCGGACTCCAAAAAGAGAAGTTGCATAGAGATGCAATGATTTACTCTTTCGTCAAGATCAAATCACCTCTCTTCAAGTTAACTTTAGGTTTAACCTGGATTTTGAGAGGGTGGCGTTCTTGGCCTCTGAACTATCGGGGCATAAGAAATTTAATAATGTAAAACTTAAAAAGATTGTTGTTCTCGTAATTTAAAGCCCTGTAGTATAGCGGTCAAGTATTGGGGACTCTGGATCCTCAGACCCAGGTTCGAATCCTGGCAGGGCTATTGGATTCGAACGTCCAGAAAATTAAGAAAATTTTCTGTCTCCTCGTTTCAAGTATGAAACTTCGGAAATCCTGGCAG
>Ga0233422_10000934_pt1 | contig 13696 bp, 12 predicted proteins | sample Watercolumn_Mata_2_FD_182724 | JGI IMG/M metagenome (GOLD analysis project Ga0233422, IMG submission 182724) | Freshwater microbial communities from Lake Matano, South Sulawesi, Indonesia - Watercolumn_Matano_2014_110_MG | ecosystem: Environmental > Aquatic > Freshwater > Lake | place...
TCGGAAGGGTCATAGAGAAGTACTTCTGGCTACCGCCCTGGAAATAGTCTCCCGTAGGCTCGAGACTCCGACCGCGGTGCAAGTCCTGATCCGCGCGGCGAAGGAATCTCCGCAGGAGACGAGAATCAAGAAGTACCTTGAAGGTAGGGACAAGACTCAGGGACCTTCGGCACCTGAAGCAGTGCAAGCGCTTGCTCCCCCAAAACCCGTGGGGGTTGAAGCAGTCCCGCCGCCAGCGCGACGGACGGTTGACGTGGTCCCACCTCCCAGCAAGAAGGCGCCGGTTGCACCGCCCAAGGAAAGCGCTCCCACACCCAAGGTAAGTGTTCCGATTACACCTCCTCCAAGGCCGGCTGCCACGGCACCCAGTGCGGCAGACGAGAAGAAGCCAAGTGATCGACCCCATCCGGAAGCGGCGAAAGGTGGAACCGCCGCCAAGCCCCCCCCGGGGCAGCAGACCGTTCAATTCATTGGCAAACTCGAGAGTTCATCTCAGCAGAAGCAGGTGACCACCTTTGTGAGCTACCACGAGAAGGGTCTGCCTCGTGTCCAGTATGACCGGGAGGAACTCTTTGTTCCAGCCAGTGGCGGCTTAGCATACAAAGACCTGGACCTGATTGGCTCCGACGGCTGGGGCCTGTGGCACCTGGCCAAGGAGGTTAATACCGAGCGCACGGTCCTGCTTCGCGTATTTGCGAAAGACCTCTTGCCGGAATACGCGATGGATGAGTTTGTCGAGGAAGTAAGCCGACTCAGTTACAATCTCGCCCACGAAGGCATCCTGGGTATCGACGAGGTAGTGACAGGCCCCGGTCACTCACACGGCTTGATCTGTTCCTACTTGCCGCGAACCCTGGAGCAGTCACTTCAGACCAAACCGATCCCGGATCCCGGAAAGATGATCGCGGTGATCGGAAAGATTGCTGCGGCGATGGCTTTCGCATGCTCGTACCGAGGTGCTGATGGCAAGGTGCGGCGCACGTACCACCTCGCGCTTCAGCCGTCTCAAATTCTCGTAAATGAAGACTTGAGTTCCGTCAAAGTGTCCGGCCTGGGCTACGCGCTTGCGTATCGGAACCTGACCAAAGGCACTAAGCCTCGATGGAATGAGCCTGGCTCGAATCCGGCCTACATGCCGCCCGAGCTTTTCCCGACCAGGGCCGGGAGTATCCTGGAGCGGGCGGTGGACGTGTATTCATTCGGGATAATGGCATATCTGATGGTGACCGGGGAATTGCCGTTCGAGGGTCCTGATCCTGAGGACTACCGCTTTCAGCATACTAAGGTATTTCCCGCTCCACCGAGCCTGGTGAACCCGTCGGTGCCCGAGTGGCTCGAGGGCATCATCATGCAATGCCTCGAAAAAAATCCCGAAAGCCGGTGGAACAGCTCGGTAGCCCTCTTCGATGAGCTGCGCAAGCATATGCGCGCATCGACGAAGTAGAGTTCTGCAGATACGCTTCGAAAAGGAAACCACCGTCCCAGAACCAAAGGTCTTCTTGTAGGGGCAGACCCGCGCGTCTGCCCTGTTTCGGGCGGACACGCGGGTCCGCCCCTACGGGAAATAAAGGGAAGACTGAGAGAAGCTTGGGACTACAATTGCAGGCGCTGAAACATCACGTCATGCCCTTCACAGTGGCGTCGAGGATCTCCAGCAAGAGCGACGGGTAGGTCCCCAGCCCCAGAAGCAACAGTACAAGGACAGCGAGCGCCACACGGGCCGGCCACGATCCTGCATACGCTTCACCGCCTATTCCCGACGCCTCTGCCCGCGAATCATACATGACCGCGATCACTCGGAGATAGTAGTACAGGCCTATAATGCTCGTGACTACAAGGACCGCCACCAGCAACCACAGCGCGGACCCGATGCCTGCGGCCATGATGTAGAATTTGCCGACAAACCCCGCGGTCAGGGGAATTCCTGCCAGGGACAATAGCATGGCAGTGAATACCCCGGCGATCCAGGGTCTCCGCCTGCCCAGGCCGCGGTATTCATCGAGAGAATCTCTGTCAGCGTCTCCGTTTGACAGGACCGTGATAACACCGAACGCGCCCAGCATCGTGACGAAGTATGCGGCGAGGTAGTAGCCCACCGCGGTTACCGCCATCGGCCCGGAAGAAATGAATGCGACGAGCAGGTACCCCAGGTGAGCGATGGACGAATACGCGAGTATTCGCTTGACGTTGTTTTGCAGCAACGCCAGCACGTTCCCCACGAGCATGGAAGCAATAGCCACACAACTGAACAACACCATCAGCCCCGCGTTCGCCTGAACATCCAGGGAGGAAAAGTAACGCAGCACGAGCGCAAAGACCGATCCCTTGGAAACCGTCGCGAGGAGGGCCGTGACCGGCGCAGGCGCGCCCTCATACACGTCAGGCGTCCACATATGAAAGGGGACAACTGCGAGCTTGAATCCCACGCCGACGATGAGGAGAGCGGTGCCGAGCAGCGCAATCGGGTCATTGATCCTCGCGGGTGAGGAAGCGATACGGCCGAATTCCATCGTGCCGGATTGGAAGTAGATCAGGGCCATTCCAAAGAGCAGAAACGCGCTGGAGATTCCTGCCAGGATCAGATACTTGACGCCCGCTTCGATGCTCTTCAGACGCGTGCGAGGATAAGCGATCAAGCCGTACAACGCGACGCTAAGGGTTTCCAGACCGAGAAAAAACGATGCAAAATTGCTGCTCGCTACAACCACTCCGCACCCGAGAGCCACGAGAAGCAACAGCAAATAGTATTCCTCCCGGTTGATCTCTTGCGCTTCCAGATAGCCGTACGACATGAGAACCACAAAGAAGCAGGCAGCTATGACGAGTCCCACAAAGAACAGGGCGAAACCATCGACCATCAGGAGCGGGGTTATCTGGCGCGGTACTTCCGGCGCGCGAATCGCGAGGGAGAGAAAAGCGAGGATCAGGCCCAGCTCGGTCATCATCGCAGTGACCGTATGCGAGCGATACACGGCGATTGTCAACATCACCGCGACGATGGCGATTGACAGAACAATGAACGGAACGAGAACGTGAACGTCGGCAAAGTTCATGGTTCCGCCCCAGTCGGCAGAGTACGACTGCCGAAGTCCCGAGCACTGAAATTCAACGGAGTGCTTCGCATCTCGTCGGGAGCCACTGTCATCGCATGAACTCTGAGCTTCTCCACCGGCCGCGCCACGGTTGTGAGGATCGGCTGAGGGTGCACCCCGAGCCAGATGATGAGCGCGGCCATTACCGCCGTTAACGCGGCCTCTCGGCGAGTAAGGTCCACAAGCGACTGGCCGGGCGAAGCCGGACCGAAGAACGCGCGCAGCATCATCCGGAGAGAATAAGCCGCGGCGAGGACCAGACCGGCTGACGCGGGCACAGCCATCCAGGGACTGACCTGATACGTGCCGATCAGCACGAGAAATTCTCCTACGAAGTTGCCCATGCCGGGCAGGCCGAGGGAAGCCAGCGCAAATACCATAGCCATTCCGCTCAACCGTGGCGCGCTCGCCCAAAACCCGCCCATGCGATTGAGGTCCCGGGTGCCGATGCGCTCCTGGACCATGCCTACCAGGATGAAGAGCGCGCCGGTGCTGATTCCGTGGCATACCATCTGCATCACCGCGCCCTGAAGGGCCAGTTCGTTCCGCGAGAAGACGCCCAGGAGAACAAAGCCGAGGTGGCTGACGCTTGTGTACGCCACGAGTCGTTTGAGGTCGTTCTGAGCAAAAGCAAGAGCCGCACCATAGATGATTCCCACTACACCAAGCGCCATCGCCACGGGCGCCACTTCCGCCGCGGCCTCCGGAAAGAGCGGTATGACGAACCGCAGGAAGCCGTACCCGCCCGTCTTCAGCAAGAGGCCCGCGAGAATCACGCTCCCCGCGGTTGGCGCTTCAGTGTGCGCGTCCGCGAGCCACGTGTGCAGCGGCACGACGGGGAGCTTCACGGCAAACCCGACAAAGAATCCCAACATGATCCACAACTGCGCCCGAGCCGGGATAGATGTGCCGAGCAACTCGAAATAATCGAACGTGTACCCGCCGGTCTGGTTCCCATGCACAAAGTACAGCGCCAGGATCGCTGCCAGCATGGCCAATCCGCCAGCCTGGGTAAAGATGAAGAATTTCACTGCCGCGTAGATGCGGTTCTCGTGCCCCCAGATCCCGATGAGGAAGTACATGGGCACGAGCATGACTTCCCAGAAGACGTTGAAAAGGATCAGGTCCACCGCAAGAAAGACCCCGATGATACCCGTGAGGACCGTCATCAGCAGAAAATGGAAAAACCCGACCTGTTCCCGAATCTCGGTCCAGGAACAGATCACCGCGGTCAATCCCAAAAACGCGCTGAGCCCGACCATAACGAGGCTCAGTCCGTCCAGGGCCAGGTGAAAACTGATGCCCAGTTGCGGTATCCAATCGTGGCGCACTTCCAGAAGCCATTGACACGAAGGTCCCGGAGCGTAAGCCGCCCCGCCCGATGCCCATATCATTACGACGATCATCAGCTTGACAGCAAACGCGGCCGCCGAGATCCAGCGAGGCAGGGCTGAATTCCACCGAGCCGAGACCCACGCTGAGAGACCGGCTACGAGAGGAATGATGATCAATCCGGTGAGAATCATAGAAACACCACGATCCCTATCGCAACGATGGCTCCCACGGCAATGCCCACCGCGTACTGGCGAACTCTCCCCGTCTGCGTGCGGCTCATGCCAAAATGCGTCGCTTCCGTAAGCCAGGCCACAGCGCGGTATACCAAATCCGCCACATCGTTTCGGTTAACGCCCGTAAGCCAGAAGAACGGCCTTACGAAGACGCGGTTGTATATCCAGTCAAAACCCCAGCCGACAAACCACCACCTGTGGATAGTTGCCGCCATGGGTTGGGCTGCGAATGCCTCGGTGCGGTCTCGCCGCCGCACGAAGAGCAGATAAGCGATCAGAATACCTACCAATGAGAAAAGGGATGCGACGCTGGCAAGAATCATTTCGATTCCAAGGCCTGGCCCAAGTGTTGCGGCGTCACCGGGAGACGGCCAATACCCAGCGATGTAAAGAACAATTGTAAGGTGAACTTCTGCTAAAACTCTGACAATGCCGATCAGGGAGACAATCGCGAGAACAATGAGCGGTACTCGCATGAGCCATCCCCGCTCAGGCTTTGCCCGCGTCTTGCTCGGGCCGAAGAAGGTCAGGAAAAACATTCGAAACGAATAGATGGCAGTGAGCAGGACACCCGCGGCCGCCCCTGCCCAGAGTAGATGGCCTCCTGTGTTGGAAGACCAGACCGCGCTGAGGATCGCCTCTTTACTGTAGAAACCTCCGGTCACCAACGGCAGTCCAGCCAGGGAGGCCGCTCCCACCAGAAAAGTCCAATGCGTGACGGGAAGTTGTTTCCGCAAGCCGCCCAGTTTGAACATGTCCTGCTCATGATCGCAGCTCAGGATCACGGAACCCGCGGCCATAAACAGCAGGGCTTTGAAGAACGCATGAGTGGTAAAATGAAACATCGCGGCCGACGACGCGCCAACTCCAAGCGCCAAAAACATATATCCGATCTGGCTTATGGTGGAGTACGCCAGGGCCCGCTTGATGTCGGATTGAACAAGCGCGCTGAAACCGGCCAAAAGGAGCGTCGCCAGGCCGATAATCGCCACTGCGGATTGCACCACAGGCGCCAGAGCGAAGAGCTCCTGCATACGTGCAATGAGATAGACCCCCGCGGTCACCATGGTGGCCGCGTGGATGAGAGCGCTGACCGGCGTCGGCCCGGCCATGGCGTCGGGGAGCCAGGTCTGGAGCGGAAGCTGCGCGGATTTGCCCAGAGCGCCAGCCAACACAAGGGCTGCCGCAGCCATCGCCATCGTCGAACCGACCTCCCATTGGCTAGGCGCTCTGCGCAGCACCTCCTGTATGTCAACGGTCCCGAGGCTGTTGAATATGAGAAATATGCCGATGATGAAACCCACATCGCCGATCCGGGTCACCACGAAGGCTTTGACCGCCGCCCGCTCGTTGGCTGGTTCCTTGTACCAGAAACCGATGAGAAGATAGCTGCACAGCCCTACCCCTTCCCAGGCCACATACAACAGAATCAGATTGTCCGCGAGTACCAGGGTCAGCATCGAGGCGACAAAGAGGTTCATGTACGCGAAGAAGCGGCTGTATCCTTCGTCTCCGGCCATGTAGTCCGTTGAATAGACGAGGATGATAAACGCCACCACGGTGATGACGCACACCATGAGCATGGAAAGCAGATCCAGATACAGGGCTACCTTCGGTGTGAAACCAGGGAGGTCGATCCACGTCCACAAGGCTAGGATGTGTCCGTTGCTGAGAGGGTACGGTGCCGGACTGGCCCAAATCAAGATAGACACGAGCGCGGATATTCCCACCGCCGCGCATCCGACAATAGAGACACCGGCACGAGGGATTCGACTGCCGACAAGAATCAGCACGACAAAGGCTGCAAGCGGTAACGCGGGGATCAACCAGAGGAGCGACAGCATCTTATCCTCGCATCTTGTCAGCCGCATCCACATCCAGTGTGCCGAAGCGGTGGTACAATTGGAGCACCAGCGCGAGGCCCACGGCCACCTCGGCAGCAGCCATCGTCAGGATGAATACGAACATCACCTGGCCGTCCGCTTGTGCTCGGGCTGTTCCCGCGACCACGAAGGCCAATGCCGCCGCGTTGAGCATGATCTCCACGGACATCAACAGAAAGATCACGTTCCGCCGAACGAGGACCCCGACGAGCCCCAGTGAAAACAGGATACCCGCCAGGATCAGCCCGTGCTCGACAGGGACGGCTGCCATCACTGCACCTCTTTCCGGCCGGAAACGGACGGTTGTTCCCTTCTGCCCAGGTGCCAGGCGCCCACCAGACCGGCGAGCAACAGCATGGACGCGAGCTCGACGCCGAGCACATACGGTCCGAACAGGGCCAGGCCCACCTGTTTGGGAGTCACTTCAACGGCCACAATCGCGGGGCCTCCCGCGAAAGCCAGGACGTACACAAGTTCACCGAGCAAGACGAGCACTAGGATTGCAGGCCCCAGCCACATTCTCGGGTTGAGCCACTGCCTTTCCTGCTCCCGAGTCCGGACCCCCAGGTTGAGCATCATGATTACAAATATGAAGAGCACCATGATTGCTCCCGCGTAGATGATGATCTCCAACGCGGCCGCAAAGATGGCGCCCAGCACGAAGAATATCAGCGCGACGGAGAACAACGATACGATGAGGTAAAGCAACGCATGCACCGCATTGACGGACGTAATGACCAGAAGGGTGGACAAGATCGCCACCACCGCGGACAAATAAAACACCACCGTCATGGTAAGGACCTCACGTAATGCCAATGCGCTTTCCAGAAGAGAAATCTGGAGAGACCCTTTTTGAAAAAAGGTTTCTCCCCAGACCCCTCTCCAAAAACTTCTATTATGCTCTGGCTTGCCGTTTTCCTCGGCGAGGAAAACGGCAAGCCAGAGAGTAATGGAATTTCTTGAAGGGGGCTCGGGGGAAACTTCTTTGCAAAGTTTCCCCCGAATTGCTCTTCTTGAAAATGCATGCGCATAAGCCTCTCCGCTAGGGCATCAGCGAACGGACATCCACCGGGGGTGACTCGTTTTCACCTTCTCCTGCATCCTTCACTCCAACCGACACTCCTGCCACCCGATAGAAGTTGTACTCCGGATACTTTCCCGGACCGTTGATGAGAAGATCTTCCTTCTCGTACACAAGATTCGGTCGCTCGTATTCGCACATCTCAAAATCAGGGGTAAGCTGAATAGCATACGTAGGGCACGCCTCCTCGCAGAATCAGCAGAAGATGCAGCGGGAGAAGTTGATGCGGAAGAATTTCGGATAGCGCTTCCCGTGTTCGTCTTCGGTCGCCTGGAGCGCGATGCAATCCACTGGGCAGGCCACGGCACAGAGATAGCAGGCCACGCAACGCTCCATGCCGTCAGGGTCGCGTGAAAGGATGATTCGGCCTCGGAACCGTGGGGCGAGGTACGGCTTCTGTTCAGGGTAGAGGACGGTTTCACGCCTCCGAAACGTGTGCCGGAATATGGTCCAAAGGCCTTTGATCACACTGAGCATCGAACCTCCGCGGGCTCACGCCATCAGCACGACAGCGCCGGTCACCAGCAAGTTAACCAATGTGAGGGGGAGCATGAACTTCCATCCGAACGCGATGAGCTGATCGTACCGGAATCTGGGAAGTGTCGCACGCACGAGTATGAATCCGCAAATGAATACGAAGGTCTTGAGAAAGAACCAGACAACGGGTGGAAGGATGGGCCCCTGCCAGCCCCCGAAGAACAGCGTCGCGGTCAGGGCTGAAATGAGCGTGATGCCGAGATACTCGCCTACAAAGAACATCCCGAACTTCATTCCCGAGTACTCGGTATGATAGCCCGCGACCAGTTCGTTTTCCGCTTCGGGGAGGTCGAACGGTATGCGATGCGTTTCCGCGAATCCTGCGATGAGGAAGGTCACCAGCCCTAAGAACTGGGGAACGCAGAACCAGAGCTTCTCTTGGGCCTCCACGATCTCTCTTAGGTTGAAAGAGCCTGCTTGGATCACCACCCCCATCAGGGACAGCCCCATGAACACTTCGTACCCGAGCATCTGGGCCGCGGCTCGCAAGCCGCCCAAGAGCGAATACTTGCTGTTTGACGCCCATCCCGCGAGCGTGATGCTGTACACACCCAGCGACGACATGGCCAGAAAGAAGAGGAGGCCGATGTTGATATCCGCTACGGCAACTCCTGGAGCGAACGGGATCACGGCGAAAGCCAACAGGACGGTCACCATGATGATCGCGGGCGCAATTACAAATATCGGCCCGTCTGCAAAGGGTGGGACCCAATCCTCTTTGGTCAGGATCTTGATCATGTCCGCGGGTACTTGCAGGAGTCCGAAGGGACCTGCGCGATTCGGACCATAGCGGTCTTGCCACAGGCCGAGCAGCCGGCGCTCCAGCCAGATCAGGCCGGCAGCTATGGCAACCACCGCCACAAGAACGCCCACCACGGTGGCAATAGGTCGAATCACTTGATCCATCATGGATTAAAACCTCTAGGGTCTTCTCCCGCGGCCGTCACTCGGCCCCACGCGGGGAGGTCCATCCATTCCATGTCCGGGAGGCCCTTCGGCAAGGACGCTACTCCCCGGGGCAGCGTCGGATTCATCCGCACCGGTAGAGTCAGCATCTTGCCGTTAATCATGAGATTCGCGTATTGGCCCTCGTTCAATTCCAACAGGCCGGCATCCTGCGGATAGAGACCCAGATACGGTCTGGTCGTGCGTTCGGCAATGCCCGGCGAGAGAACACTCAACTCCTCGGAGCCGAAGATATGGTGCGCGGGGACGATGAGCCATTTCCCATCGCGAGCCTCAAACCGCGCGGGCACGTCACGGAAGTAGCTCACATCGCGATGTTCATCAGGCTCTATGAGCCGTTTTCCCGGATCGCCGCCCCGAAGAGGACCGGAGATTCGCTCCTGAAACCTGTACAGCGCCTGGACGGAATTCCAGCCCGAAGCCCAGTATCGTGGCGTGAGGGAGGACGGCGGAATCCCGCGATAGCCTTCCATGGAAAACGTAAGGGCTGAGTCAGGATCCGCGGGAGGTGCAGGTTCATGCACGGTGACATTCGCGAGGATCGCGGTCCGCCCGCTTTCTCGATGAGATTGTCGCGGTATCTTTTGTCCCGCAGCCCGAAAATCGGCAGGAGGAGCTATGGTGGGAAGCGGCTCGAAGATGGGCTCGCTGTCCGCCATCGCAGCCACGATATCATCCAGTCTGTGCCAGGTCGCAGTCTGAGCCTTTCCCGTAATAGCCATCATGTCTCGGAGCCATCGCCAGCTTTCCTTGATGGGGTCTAGCGGCTTAAAGACTTGATAGAAGCGCGCGGCTCGACCCTCGTTGTTCACGAACGTGCCGTCCGCTTCCGCGAACGTCGCGGCCGGGAACACCAAGTCGGATCGGGAAGTACTTTCGTTGGAAAGGTGGTCCAGCACGACCACGTTCTTGCACGAATCGAGGAATGCGGTGATTTGATCCAAAGAGACACGCCTGAAGAGATCGTTCTCGAGGATAACCACGGTATCGGCTGTTCCTTCTCGGACCATTCCAAGGGCCTGTTCCAGTCCCATGCCGCCCATCAGCGCAACGCCGAGGCTGTTGCACTCGGGCATCGTAAACGAAAGTTTCACCGGACGGCCCACGGAATGCAGGGCCCAGGCCACATTGGCCGCCGCGTGGAGCACCGATTTCTCGCCGCACGTAACGCCGGCAACGACCAGAGGGTGGTGGGCATCCAGGAGGGCCTGTGCGATGACCGCAGCCTTCTCGGACGGGTCAGCGGAAAGGCCTTCAACCGCCGGGCTGTAGGGATTAATCCGGTTGGCCACGGCAAACCCAAGCCGAGCGATGTCATCCGGCGCCGCGTGGTACGTCTCTGCCGCCGCGTCATCCAGCCTTGTACCGAAAGGAGTTGCAATGAACAGGGGTCCTTTCTCATGCCGGACCAATTCGCGAACGGCCGCCTCGTTCCACCTGGGGATGTTCAGCTTCTCACAGATGGCCAGAAGCTTCCGGAGTGCGGCCTGGCGCAGGGCCAGGGCCAGTCTCGGGGCTACGTTGGTCACGTCTTCTCCGAGCACCAATGCCGCATCCGATAATTCCACATCATGCAACGACGCGGGACTGACAGGCCCGTCGCGGAGAATCCCGAGGGCCGCACCTACAAGTTCCTGCTCTCTGGACGACATACCGCACGAGAAACGGTCGGCCCCGACAAGCGAGCGTAACGCGAAATTCGCCTCAAGCGACGCTCGCGGAGACCCTATGCCGACCACTCCTTTGCTCTCCCGAAAGATCTCCTTGAAACGAGTGAGCGCTTCTTCACCTGTAACCGCTTCCTGGAAAGCATTCGGACCTGAATCCTGTTTCACGAGCGGCCGGGTAATCCTCCGGTCGGAATTCACGAATTCGTACCCGAAGCGGCCCCGGTCACAGAGGAAGTAGCCGTTCACTTCGCTATTGTAGCGGTTCAGAATGCGTCTCAGGGTGCCGTAGCGCTCGCCTGGTATGGTGTTGCATCCGAGTCCGCAGTGGGGACAAATGGATGGCGCGGTTTGAAGGTCCCACTTGCGCGTGAAATGTCGTCGGAAGGTCTTGTCGGTGAAGACCCCGGTAGGGCAAACCTCGACCAAGTTGCCGCTGAACTCGTTCTCCAGCGTTCCGTCATGCGCTCGGCCGAAAGAGACCCGCTGGTGGATGCCGAAGACGTTGAAATCCCTGCCGCCTGCGTAGTCCCGGTAATAGCGCAGGCAGCGGTAGCATTGGATGCACCTGTTCATCTCATGGTGAATAAAGGGACCGAGGTCCTGATTCTTGTAGGTGCGCTTCTTAAACGCGTATTTCCTGTAATTGTGCCCGGTCATGACAGTCATGTCCTGGAGATGGCACTCGCCACCCTCGTCGCAGACCGGGCAGTCGTGCGGGTGATTGGCCATGAGCCATTCGATGACTGAAGCGCGAAAACGCTTCACTTCAGGGTCGTTGATCGAGATCCGGCAGCCGTCTTCAACCCCGGTGAGGCAGGACATGACGATGAATCCGCGGGTATCTTTCTCGTCGCGGAACATCTTCACCGCGCATTGTCGGCACGCACCGACGGAGTGCAAAGCCGGGTGCCAACAAAAATGGGGCACGTTTAGCCCGAGCGACAAGCACGCGGTCAGCAGGTCCTGTCCGCCTTCCACTTCGTAAAGAACGTTGTCGATGTAGATCACCGGCATCCGTTATCTCCAGGGACAACGCCGCATGCGTATGTGCTGCTCGAAGTCATCCCGAAAATACTTCAGCGCGCTCTGGAGAGGTTCCATAGCGCCCGGCGCAAGAGCGCAAAAGGTCCTGCCCGGCCCGAGAAGTTTGGTCTGGGCCTCCAGAAGGTCGAGGTCCTCCGGCGTGCCGTTGCCGCTCTCGATCTGTTCGAGAATGTGAACAGTCCACGGTATTCCTTCCCTGCACGGAGTGCACCATCCGCACGATTCGCGCGCGAAGAAACGCTCCAGGTTGAGCACCATACCCACGGGGCAAGTTCGATCGTCCAGCACGATCATCGCAGCTGTCCCCAGCCTGCTGCCGACTGCACCAAGGGAATCGAAGTCCATGGGATTGTCGAGGTGCTCTTCCAAAAGGAAATCTGTGGAAGCGCCTCCTGGCAGGACCCCGCGGAACTTTACCCCGTCCCGCATCCCGCCCGCATGCTGTTCGAGGACCTCCCTGAGGGTTGTTCCCATGGGTAGTTCCCATGCCCCCGGTCTGTTCACTTTGCCGCTCACCGAGAAGATTTTTGTGCCTCCGTCCTTGCAGCGGCTCAAGCCTTTGAACCATTCAGCACCGTGGTTGATGATATGAGGCGCGTTGCAGAGGGTTTCCACGTTGTTTACCAGCGTGGGGTTCCCCCATAGCCCGAACTTCGAGGTACGCGGCGCACGGGGGCCGGGAATCGCTCGTTTGCCTTCCAGCGATTGGATCATCGCGACGCCTTCACCGCAGATGTACCTCCCGGCGCTGAGGTGCAAATGCATTTCCAGATTGAAATCCGTACCGAGTATGTTCTTCCCGAGATACCCTCTGTCATATGCTTCTGCCATGGCTTTGATCAGCCGCCTCTGCGGCGGAGCGTATCCCGGCCTCAGGAATATGTACGCGACCTCTGTTTGCGCCGAGAACGCTGCCAGAATCATCCCTTCGATGAGCTGATGCGGATTGCCTTCCAGCAGGAATCGATCTTTAAATGTACCCGGTTCCATCTCGTCCGCGTCCGCGATGAGAAATCTCGGGCGCCGCGCGTCATCCAGCGTCGGCATGTCGGCCCACTTTGTGCCCGTGGGAAAACCCGCGCCCCCGCGGCCACGGAGATTCGACGCCTTCACAGCCGCGATCACGTCTCCGGGAGACATCTCTTTCACAGCGGTTCGGACGGACGCGTATCCCCCTGCCCCTTCGTACTGCTTAATTTCGAGGGGTTCCTTTCCAGGGCGAATATGTTGGGTCAGAGGGCGTTCCATCGGCTCGTGTCCTACGTGTGCGCCTCAAGGATTTTATCGATCTTCTCGGGGTCCAGGTCGATATAGAGTTCGCCATCCACCGTCATGGCAGGAGCGTGGTCGCAAGCCCCGAGACATTGGACCGGGAGCAAGGTGAACCGGCCGTCGGGCGTGGTCTGCCCCAAATCTATACCAAGGCGCCTCGTGAGGTGCTCCCGAACCCCGTCGTACCCCATAATCCAGCAGACGACGCTGTCACAAACGAGAATCACGTGCCGTCCCACGGGCTTGCGATAAATCTCGTTGTAGAACGTGGCTACACCATCGAGCTCCTCAACCGTCATTCCGAGAAACTTCGCAAGGTCTTCGAGCGTCTCGTCGGATATCCAGCCGACGTGGCGCTGTGCGATGAGCATACTGCCGATACACGCAGCTTCACGCCTGCCGTAGATGGCAATCTGCGCCTCGATTTCCTTTTTTGTGTCGTCCGTCAGCATGGCCCCGGATTTCTTTGGGACTGGCCAATATCGTTGTTAACGTTCTTCATGTTAACCGCGTTAAGCGTACAAAGCCTCACTCACATTCCTGTCGTCCCCGCGAAAGCGGGGACCCAGCTATTGACGACTCA